>Ga0075530_1001098_pt1 | contig 12929 bp, 8 predicted proteins | sample NGEPerD_2_FD_75101 | JGI IMG/M metagenome (GOLD analysis project Ga0075530, IMG submission 75101) | Arctic peat soil microbial communities from the Barrow Environmental Observatory site, Barrow, Alaska, USA - NGEE PermafrostL1-D | ecosystem: Environmental > Terrestrial > Soil > Wetlands > Peat ...
GCCTCGAGCGTTCTGCGGGTCAGCTCCCGCCCTTCTTCTCCCCGGGCAACCAGCACTCGCTCTCCCTCCAGGCATGCTAGAGAAGGCAGTTTAAGTAATGCCTCACTGGTCCAGCCGTCGTCGGGTTTGCGCGGGCTCAGCCCGTACTCGGCAAGCGCTTTGGCAGTGCCGGCGCCCACGCCGTACCAGTTCAGTCCGGCAGGCAGCTGGGGCCACCAAGTGTCCAGCTCTTCCAACAGAAGACGCGCTGCATAGGGGCTGACAGCTATAACGTGGGAAAACTCATCGAGGCTCAGAATGGTGGTGCGCCGTTCCGGAGTCTCTGGCAGTGGCTCTCTTTCTACCAGCGGGAACACGTGCGTCTCGGCGCCGGCAGCCTCAAACTGCCGGGCTAGCCGTGACGCTTCCGGTTCCGGCCGGCAAATCAGAACGCGCCGGCCAGCCAGGCAGGCTGGGTCAGTGCGGAGTATGGCCATAAACTTCAGCCAGCACTTTGTCGGCGCCCAGTGCCAGAAGTTCTTCTGCCAGTTCACGGCCCAGGCGTTCGCCTTCAGCCCGGGGTGCCCGGCCTTCGACACGGAGGATCAGGGTTCCATTAACGGCGCCAACCAGTCCACGTAACCACAGGGTGTCGTCGTCTTCCAGCAGGGCGTAGGCCGCGATAGGCACCTGGCAACCACCTTCAAGGCGACGGTTAAGCGCCCGCTCTGCTTTCACGCGATCGGCCGTGTCGGCATGGTTCAGAGGCTCGAGCATGGCGCGCAGTTCGTCATCATCGAGCCGGCATTCAATGCCAAGAGCACCCTGGCCAACGGCAGGCAAGGACACGGTGTCTGGCATGGAGTAGCGAATCCGGTCATGAAAGCCCAGACGCTTGAGGCCAGAGCTCGCCAGTACGATGGCGTCGTAATTGCCGGCATCTAGCTTCGCCAGGCGAGTGTTCACGTTGCCCCGCAGAACACGGATTTTCAGATCCGGCCGGTAGGCGCGAAGCTGGGATTCCCGGCGCAGGCTGGCAGTGCCGACCACGGCGCCTTCAGGTAGGGCATCAACGTTATCGTAGTGATTGCTGACGAAGGCATCTGATGGGTCTTCTCGCTCACAGATCGCAACCAGACCCAGGCCTTCGGGAAAGGCCATGGGTACATCTTTCATGGAATGCACCGCCAGATCGGCACGGCCATCAAGCATGGCCTCTTCCAATTCTTTCACAAACAGACCTTTACCGCCGATCTTGGCCAGAGGGACATCGAGGATCTTGTCGCCCATAGTTTTGATCTTGACCAGCTCCACAACCACGTTGTCGTGGAGCCGTTCCAGTTCGGCCTTGATGAATTCTGCCTGCCATAACGCCAAAGCGCTGCTGCGGGTTGCGACACGAAGGGTTCGTTTGGACATCATGCTCACTGTCAGTTCTGAAAATGTTCGCCAAGGTTACCTTGTGGCGCCGTAAAAGTCCCGTGGGTGACGGCTTTACACCGCCTGCTACAGCAGGGTTTGTTGCGTCAGCCTCCTTTAGCCGGGTTGCTGTCCTTGCAGCCACTGACGCACGTTGCTGGTGTGCCGACGGCTTACCTGTAGTTCGCCAAGATCATCCCTGAGCAATACCTGGTTGTGGCCCCCCGGCGTGCGTGTCAAAGCCTGGATGAAACGGACGCCCACCAGCGTATTGCGGTGAATCCGGAGTAACTGGCGCGGATAGGCATTTTCCAGTTCTTTCAGTGTGTAGTCGGAAACGGCCTCACCACGGGAATGGTGAATGGTCACGTATTTCTGATCCGCCTGACAATAGCGGATCCCGGCTATATCTATCAGCTCGGTGCCTCTATGTGTGCGAACCGACAGTTGCTCGACTGTCGCAGGGCGGTGGCTCGCGCTGGTGTTAGAGGTTTCGCCGGAAAGCGCCTGCAGTTGTACCCGGTTAATCCGCCCAGCCCGGGCCAGAGCCTCTGCCAACGACTGCTTGCGGACGGGCTTGAGCAGATAAGCTATGGCTTGTACATCAAAAGCCTGAATCGCATAGCTGTCGTAAGCGGTGCAAAAAATGATAGCCGGTGGGTTGCTGAGTTTGCTCAGCTGAGCGGCGACATCCATGCCGTCGAGGCCCGGCATACGTATGTCCAGCAGCAGAATGTCCGGTTGCAGTTCGGCAACCTGGGTAAGGGCTGCATCGCCATCACCGGCTTCGCCACAAACCTGGTAGCCCGGCAAGTCATCGGCCAGGCGTCGGAGGCGCTCACGCGCCAGAGGTTCGTCGTCGGCTATCAGAATCTTCTGTTTTGTCATGGTTGTTGTGTGGTTTTTGGCAGCCTTAAGGTCACCGTGTAAACGTCTCCCTGATGGCTGTGTTTCAGAACGGCGGGCTCTCCGAACAGGGCTTGAAGTCGTGCCTGTATATTGCTCAGAGCCATACGGTTGCCGCTGTGGAGGCTTCCGTTCCCTTCCGGTTTGGGGTTTTGCACAAGCAAATACACAAAGCTGCCTCGTGCTTCCGCTTCGATGCGCACCGTACCACCCTCCGGGCGGGGTTGTATGCCGTGATAAACCGCGTTTTCTACCAGCGGCTGAAGTGTCAGCGGTGGTATGGCCTGGTGCTCCAGCCCTTCGGCAATGTGCCATTCCAGTTTCAGTCGCGGGCCGAGGCGCAGGGCCTCAAGAGCGAGATAGCGCTGGCACAGCTCCAGTTCCTTTGACAGCGGAATGAGCTGGTCGCCGCCGGTGCGCAAGCTCGCACGGAAAAGTTCGGAAAGATCCAGAACGGCCTCTTCTGCCTGCTCGGGGTCGCTGGCAATAAGGCTGGCGATGGTGTTCATGCTATTAAACAGAAAGTGCGGCTGTATGCGTGCCTGCAGCGCTGCCAGGTGTGCCTGCATTTCTGCCTCCCGTTGTTGTTGCCACTGGTGTTGCAGATAAAAATAGCGCAGTACCATCAGGACGATCAGCAGCGCCAGTAGCAGCTTTTTGGCAATCGCCAGCCAGTCGATGATGCCCGGCTGCGGGTGCAGAACATTGTCTGCAAACAGGCTGAACGCGAGTACGTCCAGCATTACGATGGCTGCTATCGCAAGGGTGGCGCGAGGCACCGATATTCTGGCCAGTCTTTGCCGAAGTAGGCAGATCAACGCAGCACTGGTGAGCGTGGTCCATTGCACAAACAGCGACAAGAGTGCGAAATAGTTCCAGTCAATCCAGCCGTCGCTGGCCTGGACAATAGCCAGCACCAGCACCAGAAGTTCGCTGGTGATCAGCAGCATGAATACGGATCGCACCCGGCACAGATCCGGGACGAAGAAATCTTGTGTGATGACCGTTGTGTCCCCGCGCAGGGGAGTCTCTTTTGTACGGGTCAGAATGCTATACTCCCGCCACGATTAATGTACCCAGTTCCCGCCAAATAATGCCGGGCAGCCAGCAGGAAAGATAGACCATGACGGATGAGAAAAAACCTGACCAGGCCACAACCTCTGAAAAACTCTGGGGAGGACGCTTCAGTGAGCCCACAGACGCGTTTGTGGAACGCTTTACTGCATCCGTAGGGTTTGATCAGCGCTTGTATCATCACGACATCATCGGCTCCATCGCCCACGCGACCATGCTCGCCGAGGTTGGTGTTCTGACAGCGGATGAGCGCGATCTCATTATTGAAGGCCTGAACGGCGTAAAAAACGACATTGAAGCAGGGCGCTTTGAATGGTCTGTAAGCCTGGAAGATGTTCACATGAACATAGAAGCCCAGTTGACCCATCGCATTGGCATCACCGGCAAGAAGCTGCATACCGGCCGCAGCCGCAATGATCAGGTGGCCACCGATATCCGTCTGTATCTGCGCGATGAGATTGATGTCATTGCCGAGGAACTTCGGCGCCTGCAAGCCGGCCTGTTGGACTTGGCCGAGCGCGAAGCCGATACCATCATGCCCGGCTTTACCCATCTCCAGACGGCACAGCCGGTTACGTTCGGACACCATCTTCTGGCCTGGTATGAGATGCTGGTTCGTGATGCTGAGCGCCTGCAGGATTGCCGCAAACGGGTGAACGTAATGCCGTTGGGCGCAGCTGCCCTGGCGGGCACCACCTATCCGATCGACCGGGCCATGACCGCCCGGCTGCTGGGTTTTGACCGGCCCTCGGAAAACTCCCTGGATTCCGTCAGCGACCGGGATTTTGCCATTGAATTCTGCAGCTTCGCGGCCTTGCTGATGACGCACATGTCTCGCTTCAGCGAAGAGTTGGTGTTGTGGACCTCAGCGCAGTTTAATTTTATTGATCTGCCGGACCGTTTCTGCACCGGTTCATCAATCATGCCCCAGAAAAAGAACCCCGATGTGCCTGAGCTTGTCCGGGGCAAGGCCGGGCGGGTGACCGGCCACCTGATGAGCTTGCTCATGCTGATGAAAAGCCAGCCACTGGCGTATAACAAGGATAATCAGGAAGACAAAGAGCCTCTGTTCGACACGGTTGATACCATCAAGGGGTGCCTGAAAGCCTACGCCGACATGGTTCCGGCTATTCGTGCCAAAGCCGATAATATGCGCGTGGCCGCCAAGCGCGGTTTCTCGACAGCGACGGATCTGGCGGACTATCTGGTCAAAAAAGGCATGCCTTTCCGGGATGCCCACGAGGTAGTCGGTAAAGCGGTAGCTTTCGGTGTGACCGAAGAGCGCGACCTTTCTGATATGACTCTCGAAGAGTTAACGCGCTTCTCTGACACCATCAGCGACGATGTGTTTGGTGTGCTGACTCTGGAAGGCTCGGTTCAGGCCCGAGACCACCTTGGTGGCACTGCGCCGGCTCAGGTGCGGGCGGCCGTTGCACGCGCGCGTAAGCTGATGGGCTGATCCCTTTATCCCCCTGAGCTTTTTACCCCTAACTTACCCCTAACTCCAGGGGCTTAACCGCCAATCCGTCCGGTGGAGAGGTCTACGGCCACCGGCGCCAGTTCTGCCAGGGGTTTGGGCGGGCATAGCCTGAATCCCTGGCCGAAATGGATGCCAAGCGTTCTGACTTTTTTGAGGATATCGTCGTTCTCGATAAAGGTTGCGACCGTTATTTTCCCCGAGTCCTGTGCAATCCGGTGTAGCGCTTCCACCATGATCTGCTGAACCGGATCGTCTCCCAGCCTGAGCATCAGGCTGCGGTCCAGCTTGATGATATCCACGGGCAGCTTTGCCGCCAGGCTGTAGCTTTCCACGGAAGCGCCAGCTCCATCCAATGCAACACGGCAACCAATCCGGTGCAGAGCATCACACAGAACGGCAACTTCATCCGGGTATTGGGTCGCGTGGGCTTCGCGTATTTCGAGACAGAAGCATTCTGCCAGGTACTCTGAAACCCGGAGCGCAGACTCCATGAAATCCGCAAAAGTGTCGTCCAGAACGCTGGCCAGCGACAGATTGAAGCCGCAGTATTTCAACCTCGGCTCCAGCAATCGGTGATCGCCCAGCCAGGAGAGGGTTTGCAGTATCACCTGCCGGTCCAGCCGCTTGGCCAGGTCAAACCGCTCGGCTACCGGCAGAAACTGATCCGGTTGTAACCATGGCTCATGGTTTCCGTCACCGGGAATCCGGCAGAGAATTTCGATGTGATCGCCCCAAGTGACACTGGCAATCGGCTTTAGCGTCTGGAATTTGAGTATCAGTGCCTGCTTATCCAGAGCTTTGCGGATCTGGTCGACGTATTCATTGCTGTCACTGGCATCTGCTTTCGGGCGAGAAGCGTGGGCGGTGTGAACCCGGTTGCGCCCGGATGTTTTTGCATCGTGGCAGAGATCTGCAGCCTGGCCCAGCAGTTGCTCAGGATCCGCAGGCGTGTCTTTCCCCAAAATCAGCAGGCCGCCGCTGGCGGTTGTTTGCAGTTGGCGCCCTTGCCACTCAAAAACAAAGTTGCGGATGAGACTCAGGGTGTCATCTGCGATTTTCCGGGCTGCTGTTTCTGAGCGGTTCTCGATGAGCAGCGCGAAGGTGTCGCCAGAAAGTCGCGATAACGTATCCTGTGGCGTGCTACGAACGTCGAGATTGCTGGCCAGTTCCCGGAGATAGCGGTCGCATGCTCCGTTACCGGCAAGACTGTTGAAGTGCCCGAAGGCGTCCAGGTTCAAGTAAAGAAGGCTGGCGCCTGCTGTTTCCCCGCTTCTTTGTTCCCTGCTGCGTTGAAGGCGGGCGGTAAACTCTCTTCGGTTCGTCAGCCCGGTTACAGGATCGTGCCTGTACCGGTATTCGCTATCGCCGGTGTTGCTGGCGCGGCTGCTGATATCACTGGCCACAACGACAGCACCTGTGGTTTCACTCTTGCCGTCAGTCTGGCTGCCAGTCAGGCGCTGATAGTGGAACTCATATACAGGCCATTCACCGCTTTGCTGGGTGATGGGCATATCGACAATAAAGCTGTCCTGCTCAAAGGCCCGTTGCCAGAGCTGTTCGGCCAGGTGCCGTTCATTCGGATATTTTGCCAGTAACTGGCTCAGATTATCACCAGGCCGGGGCGTTATGCCGAAGATGCTGGCGAACAGCCTGGCGTAAGGCGCGTTGCAGTGCAGCAGGTTCAGATGTGTGTCGACGGCTGCTATCAGCCCGGGGCTTGCGGCGGTGGTGGCGATCAGAATCCGTTCGGCTCTTTCTCGGCCCTGGTCACGATGCATTTCACCCGTGCGGTCAACCAGAGTTCCGCCGAGTTTGCGTACCCGGCCGCCCGCTTTAAGGGCGCGCCCGTTCAGGGTAACGCGAATCTGTTGCTGCCGCGCCGTAAGAATATCCAGCTCAATCGTGAACGGATTACCGGTGCGAGCACACTTGCGGAACAGCGCACGGATTCGCGCTTGGCCGTTCTGGCTGTAAAACAGGGCCTGTTCAGGCGTAATATCCGTGCCTGGCTGTAGTTCAAGTAGCCGGTACAGTCCCTCTGTCCAGGTAATCTGGTTGCTGGCGATATCCAACTCCCATATTCCGAAGCCTGCGGCGCTTTCTGCGGCGCGAAGCAGGCGCGAGTCTATGGCCGAGTTTTCCTGCTGGGTGATCCGGGCGCTGGCGGCTTCGTCTGAATCGCGCATGCTGACGCGCAGTGAAATACTTGCGGTGTAGAAGAATCCTTCTTTGTGGCGGAACGTGACCAGCACATTTTGGCCGCGTTCGATTCGATGCCGGTTCACCGGCGCAAAAGGGTCGTCCTCTCTGGATGCCAGAACGGTGCGTACCAAAACGCCTTCCAGCTCGCTGGCATCGTATCCGAGCACGGCTTCGGCGTTGTGGTCTGCGAATAGCACCTTGCCTTCGTCGTCAATACGCAACAGGGCTTGGCGGCCGCTGCCTGCAGGCGCATCGGTACGATAACGTTGTATGACAAACTCTTTCACTGAGCATGACCTCGGGTTTTCTGGAGCGCAATCCGCTTTTATTTTTCTGATGGTTTTGCCACGATGAACTCATCATACTGATAAATAAACCGGAAAGAACCTCTCGCCCGGAGCTGCCTTGACCGCTCATGCCCCACCGATTGCCCTGGATTTTGATGAGGGCATTGACCGTAAAATCCTGCGTCGTCTGCGGGACAGATTTCTTATGGTTAACCGCCAGCGCTGGGAGAGGGCGCACTCGTCGTTTACCTATCGGCAGCAGGTGGTGTTGGAGGTTCTGCCGTTGGTGTTTCACACCAACCACCCGGCTTTGCCCGGCTACCTGGATGCCGATTGCCCTTATGGTCTGAGCCATTATCGGCCGAATTCAGCAACCACGAGTGCTGCACGGCGCCTGGCCCGTACCTTCAGCCTTCGGGATGAAGGCAGGCGTCGGGCCGATCTGGAAGCGCTGTTTCTGATGGGTAGCCCCGGCACATTGGGCCACTCTGTTGCCAGCGATCTGGATGTCTGGCTCTGTCATCGGGACGACCTTCAGGCGCCGGGAGTTCGGCGCCTTGAACGAAAGGCAGAGAAACTGACGGAGTGGGCGTTGTCTTTTGGCATTGAGCTGCATGTGTTCGTGTTTTCTGCGGCCGACTGGCGGGAAGGGCGGCAGCGCGCAGAGGTGAGCGGTGAAAACTGCGGCAGCGCCCAGCACTACCTGCTGCTGGATGAGTTTTACCGCACCGGGATCCATCTGGGTGGGTGTTATCCGTTGTGGTGGCTCATCCCCTCAGAGCAGGAAGACCGCTATCGAGAATGTGTAAGCACACTGGTGGACTACCGTTTTATCCGCGGGGACGAATACATCGATTTTGGTGCGGTGCCAGCCATCCCAGCCAGCGAATTTCTCGGCGCGGGCGTATGGCAGCTCTACAAGGGGATTGATGCGCCCTGGAAGTCTATCCTGAAGCTGTTGCTTATCGAGTGTTACGCGCAGACCCAGGAGCAGTCGGTCTTGTCTCGGGTGTTCAAGCAGGCGGTATTCAGCGGCATCACCGATGTGGATATTCTTGACCCGTATGTAATGCTGTACCAGCGTCTGGAACAGTGGCTGACAGAGGCAGAAGCGGGGGCAAGGCTTGATCTGGTACGCCGCAGTTTGTATATCAAAGCGGGGCTGCCACTGACCCGTACCGGAACAGCGGGCGAGCAGGGTGCGGAACCCTGGAGGGCGCGGCTGCTGAGGGGGCTTGTGGCCAGCTGGGGTTGGCAGGAGGCGCAGATTGAAGCGCTGGACAATCGTCAGCGCTGGCGGGCAGAAGACGTTTCTTCCCTGCGCCGCGTGGTGGTGTCGGAACTGACTCACAGCTACCGGTTGCTCTCGAAAATGGCTCGCGATCACGGTGGGCAGTCAGCAATCAGCGCGAACGACATTAACCTGCTCGGGCGCAAACTCTACGCAGCGTTTCAGCGCAAGGCCGGCAAAATTGAGCAGGTCAATCCGGGGCTGGCACCCTCGCTGGCAGAGGAAAACCTGGCCTTTCATCACCAGTCGGAACAGGGAGGGGCAGGAAGCGGCTGGCTACTGTACCGCGATCTGGAAGACCCTTCGGATGCCTTTTGGCAACCCGTTATCCGGCGCTCCGGAAACCTCGCTGAACTGGTGGCCTGGTGCTATTGCAACGGTTTGCTGACCCGCTCCACTCGCCTCAATGTCCGCTCTGGGCAGGGCATCGCATCCATTAGTGAGTTGCGGGAAATGCTGGATGCTCTTTCGGATTTTGTGCCATTTCCTGTGGCGCCGGCTGAACGGGAAGCTCTTGCGCGCGGCGTTCGGCCCTTGCGCAACCTTCTTCTGATCAACGTGGGTGTTGATCCGCAGTCTCGCCTTACAGAACGAGGTTTGCATAAGCTCAGTGCCCGGCATGATTCGCTCGGTTTCAGTGGTGGGCGAGAGAACCTGGTTATTACCATTGATCAGGTCATGGTTAACAGCTGGCACGAGGTCAGCCTTCAGCACTACGCCTCCGGTGACACTCTGATTCAGTGCCTCAAAAACGTGCTTGCGTCGGTTGCTCTTGATCCCCGCGCAGTTCCCGGTATTGAGGTGCACAGTCACAAGCGTGGGCATGGCAGCGCTATCGCACGGCGGGTGCAGGAACTGTTTGCCGATGTGTTGCGCCAGTTCTTTGCCGGCGGTGCTGGCCCTCATCCGTTGCGTTATGTCATTGAAATGGACCGCCGGTATTTTGTGCTGGAGTTCAGCGGTACCGAGCCTGGATTCATTGCCCTTGAAAGTCGGGATGCTCTCATGGAGTGCCTGGCCCAGCCCCGGGATGTCTATCTGCCTGTCATGTTTGACCGTCACGCCCTGCTGGACGAGCCCGCGCTGCGGGTGGCCTGCCAAGCCAGTGAGCCAGAGAGTATTCAGGTGTTTTATGTTATCCGCGGCGAGCGAGCGCAAGTTTGGGTGATTGACGAGCGCGGTTCACTGTTCGGTTGGGGGCAGCCGGTCACCAGTCGCCGCTATCTGCTGGCACCTCTGCTGCGCTTTCTGGAAAACCTGGTGGAGCGGCGCACCCTGCGCAACAGTGAAGTGCCCGTAGCTCTGGCCGGGGTGCGGTGCTATGAAATGGTTGCAAGTAATGGACTTTGGCGCCCGGAATACCGGCCGCAAGTGGATTCCGGGGTAGCTTTGCCGGGGCTTGAGGTGCAAGCAGTGGGTGTTCAGGAGGGTGGCAGCCGGGTTCGCTTTGATCTCTACTGTGGAGAGCAGGAATTCACGGTGCTGCAGCACGGTGATCAACTGATCCCAGCCGTTGTTCATTATATTCATTCACTGCGCCAGGGCCGGGAGCGCTATCCGGTTTATCTTACGGATGTGCATCTGCCCCATGACCTGGATCCACGGGTTTATCAGCAGGATATACAGACCAGCCAGTACCTCTATTACCGCGCCGTTCTGGAGGATTCTCTGAACCGTGAACTGGAGGCGTTTCGATAGCCCGTCGCCCTCGCCGTGCGGGCCACGGGTCAGGTATACTTTGGCCATTACAAACTCAGGGGTGGCAAGTATGCGCGCGTGGACACTGCCAATCGTGATTCTGGTTGTGACGGCCGCACTTGGTGGCTGCGGCCAGAAAGGGCCTTTATACCGGGAAAATCCGCAGGCATCAGTCGGGCCATACCAGACTCCGAAACACGATCAGGAATCTAATGGATCATTTTAACTACCGTGACGGCGAGCTTTATGCCGAAGATGTACCGGCCGCTGCCATAGCGGAACGCTTTGGCACGCCGGCTTATGTGTATTCCCGGGCCACCCTGGAGCGCCATTACAAGGCTTATGATGACGCACTAAAGGACCGCGAACATCTTGTGTGCTACGCCGTCAAAGCCAACAGTAATCTGGCGGTGCTGAATGTACTGGCGCGCCTGGGTGCGGGTTTCGACATCGTCTCCGCCGGAGAGCTGGAGCGCGTGCTGCGTGCTGGTGGTGAGGCGGCCAAGGTGGTGTTTTCCGGTGTGGGCAAACAGGAATGGGAAATGCGCCGGGCGCTGGAAGCGGGTGTTCGCTGCTTCAACGTTGAGTCTGATACCGAGCTGGACCGGCTCAATGCGGTAGCCGGTGAGCTGGGTGTCAAAGCACCGGTCTCTCTGCGTGTGAACCCGGATGTCGATGCCGGAACCCACCCGTACATTTCCACGGGATTGAAAGAGAACAAGTTCGGTATTGATATCGCAGAAGCCCCCGCTGTTTACGCACGGGCTGCAACACTGCCGAACCTGGATATCAAAGGCGTGGATTGTCACATTGGTTCGCAGCTTACCTCTATTTCTCCGTTCCTGGATGCGCTCGACCGCGTACTGGAACTGGTCGACGCCTTGGCCGAGAGCGGCATTCACATCCGGCATCTGGATATGGGTGGCGGCCTGGGTGTTACTTACAACGACGAACAGCCGCCCAAGCCATCCGAATACGTAAGGGCGCTGGATGAACGTATTGGCGACCGCAAGCTCGAGTTGATTCTTGAGCCGGGTCGCTCAATTGCGGCGAACGCAGGCATACTGCTTACTAGGGTAGAGTTCCTGAAGTGCACAGAACACCGTAATTTTGCGATCATCGATGCCGCCATGAACGATCTGATTCGCCCGGCGCTTTATGGTGCCTGGCAGGCCATTGTGCCAGTGCAGCTCCATCAGTATGTTGAAGAAAAGACGTGGGACCTGGTTGGCCCAGTGTGTGAAACCGGGGATTTTCTTGGCAAGGACCGGCCGCTCCGGCTCAGGGCTGGTGATCTCCTGGCTGTGCGCTCTGCGGGTGCCTATGGCTTCGTTATGAGCTCTAATTACAACACCCGCAACCGCCCGCCGGAGCTGATGGTGGATGGAGAGCAGGTGCATATCGTTCGTCGTCGCGAGACCCTTCAGGATCAGCTTGCACCAGAAAGCTGCCTGCCGGAATGATTGCGGTGCAGGAGGTGAACCCGCAGCGTCGTAATCAGGGCCCCCTGCTTCGGTTCAGTAAAATGCACGGGCTGGGTAACGACTTCATGGTAGTGGATGCCATCAGTCAGCCTTTTCGGCTGGGACCGGAGATGATCCGGGAGCTGGCGGACCGGAACTTTGGTATCGGGTTTGATCAGTTGCTGGTCGTAGAGCCCCCTGGGCTTCCGGATGTTGATTTTCGTTATCGGATATTCAATGCAGACGGTTCCGAGGTTGAGCAGTGTGGTAATGGCGCGCGGTGTTTCGCAAAGTTTGTCCGCGATCAGCGGTTGACCAACAAAAAAGTCATTCGGGTCCAGACTGCCGCAGGGGTGATTGAACTGCGAGTGGTCAAAGACGGTATGGTGATGGTCAACATGGGCGTGCCAGAGTTGAACCCGCCGGCCATCCCCTTCGCCGCTGAACAACGCAGAAACGTGTATGCGGTGGAAACAGGCGTCGGAACGATTGAGCTAAGCGCAGTTTCCATGGGCAACCCCCACGCAGTCATTTTGGTTGATGATGTGGATACAGCGCCAGTTGCAGACCTTGGGCCGCTTCTTGAAAACCATCCACAGTTTCCGTCCAGGGCCAATATCGGCTTTTTGCAGATAATCAGTCGGAGCCATGCACGCCTGCGGGTGTATGAGCGTGGCTCAGGTGAAACGCTGGCCTGCGGCAGTGGCGCGTGCGCGGCTGTGGTGGCCGGGTGTTTGCGTGGCTTGCTCGATAGCCGCGTTGAAGTGGATTTGCGCGGGGGAAGGCTGGTCATTGAATGGCAGGGTGAAGGGACGCCTGTTATGATGGAAGGGCCTGCCACAAGCGTGTTTGAAGGGCAGTTGAGACTGCCTGGTGACTCAAGTGGTAGCCGGCGCCGAAAGCCCAGTCGCCCACATAAACAACGGATCTGAAAGTCAGGAGAGCACGATGACAGACCAAACGGCCCGCCAGAAGGCCGGTGAACTCACCCGTGAAGCGGTGGCTGAGTACCTGAGAAATAATCCTGACTTTTTTATTGATCAGGATGAACTTCTGCGCAGCCTGACCCTGCCCCATGACAGTGGCCGGGCCATTTCCCTGGTTGAACGCCAGGTACACCTGTTCCGTGA
>Ga0075530_1001100_pt1 | contig 12917 bp, 9 predicted proteins | sample NGEPerD_2_FD_75101 | JGI IMG/M metagenome (GOLD analysis project Ga0075530, IMG submission 75101) | Arctic peat soil microbial communities from the Barrow Environmental Observatory site, Barrow, Alaska, USA - NGEE PermafrostL1-D | ecosystem: Environmental > Terrestrial > Soil > Wetlands > Peat ...
CCAACAACCCCATCCGCCACAAACACCACACCCACAACCCGCGAACCGGCCGATGCAGCAACAGGAACAGCACCATGGCGCTAGTCCCGAGAACCACCATGAAACCGGGGAAGATGCCGAAGATCAGGCCAAGTGTGAGACCCTCGACCGTCAGGAAGAGGCAGATGAGCATGTAGTGGATGAAGGCGGTCATCGTGAACGTGCTGCCTTCGTACTCGAAGTTCATGCCGCACACGTTGCACGAGGACCGCGGTCGCATCAGGCCGTTGAAGAGCCGCCCCAGCAGGCAGTTTGGGCAGTAGCCCAGGAACGCGCTGCGGAGTAATTTGGGTAACGGTAGTCTCTTCGACCCGGTTACCGACATCGTCGCAGGCAGTATGCGCCTACCGGGGTGGTCGGTTCCGTATCGCGAGGATGAGACGGCGGCAAGCTGCCACCCTCAGTTCGGCATCAAGTAATGAACCACCAATCGAGGCGCTTTGTCAGGGTTGGCATCAAACGCGGACGCCGTCCGCGTCGCACCGGCCTCCTGCGGCGTCTGCCCCTGGAACACGAACGCCATCGGGTTTCCAGAGACCCAATCAGGTCGGCTAACCATGTTCTGTACCATGAACCCAAAGCTCGGCGTGGCCTGCTTGTGACCGCTCTCGTCCACCACCGTCCACGGCTCGGGCTCCCAGTCGACCCCGCCGAAGGTGGGCCGCGTCGAGATCCCGAAGCTGGCGTTGACCCTTTCGTACGCGGCCGGAGCGGTTGTGGCTTCCATTTCGATACGCACAGCCGTGTCTCCGCTGCCGACTTCGTCGGTGGTGAAGACGATTCGAGCGTCAAGGATTATCGCGCTTGGCGGGACTTGCACGTTCTGGAACCTGATCCCCACGTACTGGTCGCTGTGGAGATTGCTGCCGTCGTCGTAGGTGAACTCGAGGTCTTGGCTCTCGTGATAGACGGTGCCGGCCGGTAGGTCGAGAAGCTCGACCGCGGAGCGGAACTCCTCGGCGTCGTCTTCGCCCGCCGCGACCCTGACGTCGACGGTTCCTCCCGGAGCGACCTGATCTGGCGTGTTGTTATGGACACCGGGCCCGTAGAACGTAGAAGTCAACACGCCGAAGGCGTAAAGTCCGCCGCCGCTGCCTGAGAGAATGGTGCCAGCGTCGTTCCCGGCTATCGTGCACGTCTCGCAAAGCGAGAGTTCGACGCTGCCCCCGGCGTAGATGCCGCCGCCGTCACCGCCCGCTTGGTTGTTGAGAATCGAGCTACCGTCGAGCAACCTCAGAGACGGAGTCGCGTCCGAAACCTCCAGGTACACGCCGCCACCGTCCAGCTGCGCGGAGTTGCCTGCTTCGCCTCCGATCGACGTCCCCCGCAACTCAAGCGTGCCGGTGTTGAAGACGCCGCCACCGTAATCGAAGGACTGGTTACCGTCGACAGTCGAGTCGATGACCTCCAGCGCCCCTTCGTTGTAGATGCCGCCGCCACTTATACCGGTGTTGCCCTCGACCAAGCTTCCCGAGATGACCATGCGGCCGTAGTTCGCGATGCCGCCGCCGCCGCCGTTCTCGCCACCGTGGTTGTCATAGATCGCCGAATCGACAATCTCCATGACTCCGTTATTCCTGACGCCCGCGCCCCCGTAGTCGCTGCCGTGGTGGAAGATCTTCGATTCGGACAGGCGCAAGAAGCCGCCGTTGAAGAGTGCCGACATAAACTCGCTCCCGCTATGGCTTATCTCGATGTTCTCGAGATAGGCGACGCCTGATTGAAAGTTGTGGACTCCTCCACTCCACTCGTTGGCATTCGATCGCATCATGACGTTGGTGGCGCTGAGCGCGCCCTCATTCCAGATGGCTATGTCACCGTTGTCGGTGATGGTCGAGTCCTTGATCTCTGTGCTCGAGCTCTCTCCCTGGACCCGCACCACGGAGTTGGTGTCGCTTGGCCAGGTCGTGCCGTTGCCCGAGAGCGCGCTTCCGAAAACGCCTAGGTAACCGTCGACACTCGCGACCACGCCGCCATGGAGATCGAAAGGATCGACCCCCGGATACTCACCTGGATCCGCGTTGTCCTGGAAGAAGCTCCCCCGCACGACCACACTTCCCGTATCGCTCAACAACGCCGCCCCAAGCGCATCCTCGCCCCTTACGAGGTTGCGCTCCATCGTCACCTCAAGTAGCGTCAACTCTCCCCGATCGACGTAAATCCCGCCGCCGCCATGCACGCCCCCGTGTCCATGGCGCACGGTCAGGTTCTCTAGCGTCAGCTTGCCGCTGGGACCGACATGGAAGATGCGGAACAGAGTCTCGGTCATGCCGCGTTCGATTACGGCGCTGTTGCCCAGGATCAGGATCTCACTGCTGATCGATGGCAGCCCGTTCGGTCCGTGCGCCTCGTTGTCAATCGACAGCAGTGGGATCGTCGTCGCCTCCGGTAGCCGGATCGCGTCGGGTCCGCTGCCGGCCCGGCAGCCGGCGACGGCGGTGTCGGTGTTGGCGGCCGTGATCGCGTCGCGCAGCGAGCAGGACGCGCCGCCGCTGCTGCCGCTGTTGGTATCGACGACGATGGCGGTATCGCCGAAGTTGGCTTTAACGGACAGGTCTTCATCGACCACCAGCTGACAGGTAAGCGCGCTTCCCGAGCACGCCCCGCCCCAGCTCACGAACTCCCAGCTCGGCTGCGGCACGGCCGTCAGGGTGACACTGGTTCCGGCCGTCATAGATTGCGAGCAGTCGTTGCCGCAATCGATGCCGGCCGGGCTGCTGGTGATCTTGCCCAGGCCCACGACGCTCGCCGTCAGGTCGACGAGTTCAGGTGAGAAGGTGGCGATCACGTTGGTATCGGCGTTGAGCGTGAGCGTGCAGGTGCCGGTACCGCTACAGCCTCCGCCGCTCCAGCCGCTGAACTCACTGGCGGCGTCCGGCATGGCGGAAAGGACGATCTCGGTTCCCTCGAGGAACTCGCTGTCACAGGTGCTGCCACAAAGTATGCCGCTGGGGGCGCTCGTCACCTGGCCGGCGCCTTCGCCGGCCTTCTGAACGGTGAGCTCGTAGTTCCGCTTGAACTCCGCGGTGACGGTGCGGTTGCTCGACATCGTGACGTCACACGACGTGTCCTGCCCTGTGCAAGCGCCGCTCCAACCGGCGAAGACGGAGCCGCTTTCGGGGATGGCGGTCAGGTTGACGACGGCGCCATCGGCGTAGTTGGCGCTGCAGATGGCGGGGCAGCTTATGCCTGCGGGGTCGCCGACGACCAGTCCGCTGCCCGTTCCGGAATGCAGGACGCTCAACGTGCGCTCGCCGGGCGGCGGCGCGGCGATCTTCGTGAAGGTGGCGACGACCTCGCCGTTCGAGGCCAAGTCGACGACGCAGGTAGAAGACTTTCCCGTGCACGCGCCGCTCCAGCCACCGAACGTCGAGCCGGTAGTAGGGGTGGCGGTTAGCGTGACCGAGCTGCCCTCGACGAACTCCTTGCTGCAGACGCTGCCACAGTCGATGCCGGCGGGGCTGCTGGTGACGACGCCGCTGCCGCTACCGGCCTTGGTCACGCTGACGATGAGGTCGCGCGGCCGTGGCGCCATAGGTGGGTTGTCCTGCTTCGATCTTGCCGACTCCGACGCCCCGTTGAACGCCGTGACCTCATATTCGTACGAAGAGCCAGCGCTTACGCGGTCGTCGGTGAAGCTTGTCTTGTTCGCGGCGGCGACACCGATGACTTCGCTAGGGGTCGCCTCTTCGCCGGGGGCGGCCATCGTGGTGCGGTAGATACGGAAACCGTCTTCGTTGGTGCTGTTGTCGGTCCAGGTGACGATGATCACGCCGGTACCGGACGTCGTCGTCACTCGTGTGGGCGACTGAGGTGCGCTTGGCGTGCCCGGCTGGCCCCCGCAACCCGTGAGGACCAGCATTAGAACAAGCACAGCAAGTAGCGGAGCGAGTTGGCGACGACCGTTCATGGGTTTCCCCTTCCCCATGCAAACAAAGCCCGGCCGAGGCGCGCCCCGTTCATGGAGGCTGCCCCGGTGTTACAAGTGTCCTTTGACCCTAGCCGGCTTCCGCGATGTCGTCAGTGTCGGTTGCCAACCGTCGTGTGATCTGGGAAGCCGGCCGACGCTCGAACGCCACACTCACAGAGCCGCCCCGACATGAGGCGTCACAAGCTCGACCACCCGCGCCGCGCCCCCGCGGGCACGCTCGGCGTCGACCTCGGAATAGAAGTCCGAAGGCGTCAAGTCCTCCGCCCCATAGAAGGCCAGCTCGCGATCTCGGCGGAGCTGCCGGGAGATGCCCGTCAATTCCTCCAGGTGTGGCAGCAGCTCGTCGGGCAGGCGCTGGCGTTCGGCCAGGAGGACCGGGGAGACGTCGTGAACACGCGGCGGTTCGACTCCGTGGGCGCGCAGAAGTGCCTTCAGTGCAAGCTCCACGACCTCTTGTGATTCCCGCACCACGTCCGCCCAGCTTTCGGCTTCGTAAAGGACATCGAGCGCCCGGAGCCTAACGGTGGCGCGGCGTAAATAGTCTTGAGCGAGATCGCGGTTCTGCATCTCAGTCCGCCTTTATCCGGTTCGCCTTTATCCAGTATGGCTGCCCGTGAGCGCTCCGCCTCTCGACATCACCGTCAACGAGCTGGCGACGGATAGTCGCTAGCAAGCGCGAAACTCCCAGGTCTCGTTCGAACAAGACTATCCCGTCGATGGCGACCTCGGCCCACGTGCCACTTAACACGCCCGGGTCAGGGAGATGTACGAAATGAGGTTCGATCGGGTGCCCTTCGAATGACATCGGCTGGGAGTCCCAGCGGCGGTAGAGCTCCCTAGTGAGCGGCGTCCCGTCTGAGACGATCACCAAAATATCGATGTCCGAGGACTTGGTCATCTCTCCGCGAGCCCAAGAGCCGTAACCGACCACACCGACCAACGAGCCGGCGAATAGTTTTGCCGCTCGAGCGACGACGCGTGCCCCCGGGCCAGTTGGATCCCCACCAAGCGTAGCCAGCTTTCGTGCGCAGTAGTCGTTGAGCGACGTGCCCGCGGAACGGGCGGCCTCGCGAAGCGCGGCGTGAAGGCCCGGCTCGAGCCGAAGTAGGAAACGTCCCGACGCCGAGGGTGTGTCGGCCGCAGAGGGCTGAGGAACGGCTGGACCTGACATGGTATCAGTTAACTTATATGGTGATACCATGACTTTTAGTCGCAAGGATTACAGCGTGCGCGACCCCAAACCTCAAACCAAGCTGCCCACCCGACATCCCCCGGCTATTCCCGAGCATATCGACGGCAGTGCGTTCATCAAGCCGCCGACCAGGAGGGCACCCCCTACGCCGAGGTCGAGCGCGACGAACAGGATGATCGCCGGAATCGCGAAGTAAGCAGCGATAATCGCGCCGATGGCAACCATGCCGGCGTTGATCAAGGCGCCTTCGTATAGGCAGCAGCCGACGGCAGCGGCGCTGCCCTTGCCAAGGCAGGACGACACGAGCCGCGTGCCGCCAAGGATGAGTCCGCCCTTCAGCAGGGCCGCCGCCACCGCCTGCTCATGCAGGTACTCGGCTAGCGTGGCGCCGCGGCCGTCGCCGCCGCGGCCCAGGGTCTCGCCGGTCGAGGGATCGACGCGCCACCAGGCCACCAGCTCCGCGTCGGCTGGGGTCTCGGTCGGTACGATCACGGCGTAGCCGCGCTCGAGGTCTTCCGCGATCGCGGCCTTAGACACTTGAGGAAGTTTAAGGTCCTCGCTAACTTGGGTGTCGCCTGGAGGGATTAGCTTCATGACGCCCGCATCCCACGACGCCGCGAGAGCGCTGAACGCGTTGTGGGTCTGCTCGGCAGTCGCAGCTACGGGCATCCCCTCCACCCGTGTCTCCCAGGTCCCGGTGGCGATGGCGCCAGCGATGTCGACGCTCGGCAGACTCCCTTGCTCAAGGTCCAGTACCCGCCGGCTGTTGTTCACGACGTCGACGCGCGCCCACTCGCCGCTCCAGGCCCGCTCGACCACCACCAGGCTCGGCTCCGCGCGGTAGCTGACGCGGTCAGCGGCCACGGGCCCGTCGTCGAACGTCGCGTAGAGCCGTAAGTGGTCCATGCCTCGAGACATCGCCTGGTAGTCGGTGGGCACGACGGGCGGGGTGTCTTCGCCGTTCGCCACGATTTCGAGCGAGTCGCGCAGCATCGGCTCGGCGGCCAACGTCACCGCCGCACCGCGATCGGTCACGTACGCCTGCGAGTAGTGGCCGGTGTCTAGCATGAAGGTGAACGTGGTGGCTAGCGCGCGAGCGGCGTCACGGGCGCTCACAGCAGGGTCGAGTTCGACGCCGCCGGCCTCGCGGTCGGCAATGCGGTCGAACACCGTGCGCCGATGGACCGTCTCTTCCCCGCCGGGCGCGATCAAGGTGTACTCGATCCACTGCGCGGTAAGCGCCACGAAGTCGTCAGGGTCGCTCTCGCCGGCCAGCGCGCCAGCGGCATCGCCGAACGCGCCACCGACGGTCTGGAAGATCCCGGCCGCGGGGTTAGCGGCGTCGTCCGGTGCTACCGTGTTGCCTTCCAGATCGAACGACATCGCGCCCGCGGCCGTGTTGTCGTTGAGTAACGGGATGAAGAAGGTCGTCTCGTCGAGGATCGCCTCCACGTCCGTATCGACGCCCTCGGCGGCGATGCCGTCGGGCAGGCTGACGTAAGTCATGCCGATGCCGAACATGTTCGCGGCGGGTCGCTTCCAGGCCGCGATCACCGGCTTGACTTCCAGCTCATCACCGCGGCGTTGCTCGACGAACACCTGGAACCGGAAGCGGTGCTGTAGCTCTTCAGGGATCGAATCGGTCAGATAATCAGTCGCCTCGATGCTGACCGCTTCGCCCTCGTCGAACAGTACGTGGGCTGCGGTCCAATCGGCGCCGCCCAGGCCGTACTCCACCCAGTAATAGTCGCGCGCCTCCTCCACCAAGGCAGGCACGATCGCGCCGGGCGCGAACAGGCCGGCGTCCATGATCGTTGACTCCAGCCGCTTGGCGACCTCGTCGGCGTCTGCTCGCAGTGCCGACATGTCGGCTTGAGCTGACTCGCTGGCCGCCTCCAAGGTAGCGGTGTCGAAGCCCATCATGCTCGCCAACTGGTCGGCCTCCTGCGTCGAGATCGGCGCCCCGTCCCGCGTAGCGGCAGTCGGCTGCATGCTCCTGAGTAACTCTTCGGCCTGCTCGGTGCTCAGGCGCCCTAAGGCGATACGGGTGTCGAAGCCGGCCGCGCCGAGCAGCGTGGCCAACAGGACGGCTTGGTCAAGGGCGTTCCCGGCCCCGCTGACGAGCGTGCCCTGCGCTCCGCGCAACAGCCCGGGGTACTGCTCGAATGCGACTTCCTCGCGCACTAACGCGATTATCGCCTCGGGCTCCTCGAAGGCCAGCTCGAGGGAGAGCTCTTCGACGTCGAACGTTGTGCGGTCAAGGCTCTCGCGCACCGACCGGGAGATCTCGACAACGGCCGCGAGCGCTGCCTGCGGATCGGCGGTGCCAGCCGCCTGCGCGATCGCGAACTGCGGCGCCCCGGGGCTGAGCATCAGCAAGCCGAGGGCTACGACGAAAGTAAGCGCGCGCCTGATTACCGTTCCTCCTTGGCCAGCCGCTCGATGACGAACGTGCCCTCGATCGTCACCGTCTGCTCGGGATCGGGTGCGTCCATCATGGTCTCCTTGAGCCCCATGACGCCGGTGAACGAGCCGGTTACGCGGTAGACGCCAGGCTCGAGCTCCTCGATGCTTTCCACCGTCACCGAGCCTTCGAGCTCGTCGTAGACGTTCTCGGTGAAGCCGCCCTCGGGGCTGTAGAAGAGTGAGGCCTCGACCGGCTCACACGGACAGCCGCTGACCTCGGCCGGCAGGGAGAAGTCGAGCAAGATCGCGTCGGGCGTGAAGGCGTAAAGCGACGGCTTGCTCTGCGCGATGAGGGTTACCGAAGGACCGGGGAAGGAATCGTTCCAGTAAGCGTTGCTTACCGTCATGCCCTGCTGCTCACCCTCATGGCTGAGTAGTTCGAAAGTCCGTCCGTCGACTGTGACGGTGGCGGAACCGACCTGAACCAGGTCCTGACCGAAGGCCAAACCGATGCCGGCCAAGAGCGTGAGAACCAGCGCAACCCGCCGGGTGCCCATTACCACCTCGATCGTCGACATAGTGGTGCTCCTCTCAAACAGATCTCTTGCTGTTCTACCTGTCGTCGAGGTTAAGGGGTAGACGTCAAAGGGGCGTCAATTCGGGCCAACCCTGGTGGGAGGCCGGGTCCCCCGCGTCGTCAGGAACTCACTCCCCAGCCACAGCCGTCAACCCTGCCACGAACTGATCGATGACCAAGGTGTAAAGCACGGCCACCGGAATGCTCGCCAGCAGCGCACCGGCTAGCAGTGGACCCCAGCGGAACACGTCGCCGCGCACCAACTCGGTCGGGACGCCGATGCTCACCGTCTTCTGCGCTGAAGACTGCACGAAGGTAAGCGCGTAGACGAACTCACTGGTGGAGAGGGTGAACGCGAACACCACGACAGTGAGGATGCCAGGCACGGCCAGCGGCAGCACCGCCCTGCGGAAGGCGTTGAAGCGGTTGTAGCCGTCGACCATCGCCTGCTCCTCGATGTCACGCGGTATGCCCTTGAAGAAGCCCATCAGCAACCAAGTGCAGAACGGCACCGTGAAGGTGGGGTAGACGACCACCAGGGCCCAGAGTGTGTTCTGCAGGCCGAGCGCGGCGACGACCTTGGCGAACGGCAGGAACAGCAGCGTCGGCGGGACCAGATAGGTGAGGAAGATGCCGATACCGAGCGCCTCGCCCCAACTGCCTGCGAGCCGAGCCAGGCTGTAGGCGGCGGGCACCGCAAGCAGCAGCGTGATCACGACGACAAGACCGCCCACCATGAACGAGTTGAGCAGCCAGCGCAGGAACAAGGTGTCGCCGAACAAGAGCTGCAGGTGCTCGAGCGTGGGCGGCTGCGAGAACCAGAACGGGTTGGTGGTCGGGTCGAAGAGCTCGTTGTTGCGCTTGAACGCGGTGATGAGCATGACGTAGAACGGCAGCGCCGCGAACACCGTGAACAGCGCGACGCCGAGGTAGAAGCCGACGCGACCGAGCGCCTGGCCCGGGGTGCGGCGGGCGCCGGTCGTCACGTCGTCACCTCGCTGCGGCGCACCAGTCGCAGCAGCAGCGCGCTCATGCCCGCCAGCGCCGGCAGCATGAACAGGGCCACGGCGGCGCCGCGACCGAGGTTGCCGCCAAGGATGCCGGTGAAGAACGCCATGCTCGGCAGCACCTGCGTGGTGTTGGCGGGTCCGCCGCGGGTGAGGATGAAGATCGAGATCATGTCGCCGAACGTGAACACGAACGTGAACAGGATGGCGATGAGCAAGATAGGTGAGAGCATCGGCAGGGTGATGTCGAAGAGGCGGCGCAGGTAGCCGGCGCGGTCGATGCGGGACTGCTCGATTACGTCGCGAGGGATCGAGTTGAGACCGGCAAGCACGATTACCGTCGCCAACGGCAGCAGCCGCCAGACGTTGACAAGCACCACCGAGACCATGGCCAGCGTCTTGTCGCCCAGCCAATAGAGGTTGGGTAGCGCTCCCAGCGGCGCTCCGGGACTGCCGAGCAGGCCGACCTGCCGCAGCAGCCAGTCGATGGGGCTGAACACCGAGTCGAACATCCACAGCCAGCCGATGAGGCCGAGTGCCACCGGGGCCGTCCAGGGCAGCAGGATGAGGAAGCGCACCAGCCACTTGCCGCGGAACTCGCGCATGAGCAGCTCGGCTTGGATGGTCGCCAGGACGAGTACCGCGATGAGCGTCGAGAAGGTGAACACGAAGCTGTTGCGCAGCGAGGTTTGGAAGGTGTTGTCGCCGAGCAGGCTGGCGAAGTTGCCGAGGCCCACCCAACGCGGGGTAGTGCCGCCGGTCGTGACGTCGTGGAGGCTGTAGTAGATGGCCAGGCCGAACGGCAGCCCCACCAGCAGCACGATGAATAGCACCGCCGGCGCCAGCATGCCGATCGCCAGGAGTGTGTCGTCGCGCTGGGCGTCTGGCTGTCCGCGGCCCGAGCGCGTCGACAAGGCCGGCCGGCTCACGAGGCGACGGCGTCGAGCCGCTTGCCACTGCTCGGGTCGAAGCGCTTGACCAAGGCCGGCTGCACGAAGAAATCGTGCTCGCGGCCGACCTCGATGCTGCCGGCCAGGCGCGCTGGCAGCTTGGCGATTACCTCCTCGCCCGCCGCTTCAGGTAGCGAGCCGTAGAGCAGGATGTCGGAACCGAGGTCCTCGACCCCTGACACGTCGAAACTGAAGCGCGCGGCGCCGGCGTGCGGCTCGAACTGGCCGACCGGCAGGAAGTTCTCGGGGTGGAAGCCGAGCAACTCGTCGCCGCGCTTGACGAGGTTCATGGCCGGCGAGCCCATGAACTTCGCGACGAAGGTGTTGGCGGGCTCGCGGTAGATGTCGCTGGGGGTGCCGATCTGCTCGATCTTGCCGTGGTTCATCACCGCCACCCGCTCACCCAGTCCCATGGCCTCGACCTGGTCGTGAGTGACGTAGATGGTCGTGATGCCGATGCGGTGGTGGAGCTTCTTGAGCTCGTGGCGCGCGGTGTGGCGCAGCTTGGCGTCGAGGTTGGAGAGCGGCTCGTCGAGCAGGAACAGGTTCGGCTCGCGTACCAACGCCCGCGCCAACGCGACGCGTTGGCGCTCACCGCCGGACAACATGCGCGGCTTGCGCTGCAGGAGGTGGCCGATGTCGAACAGCTGCGCCGCCCACTCCACCTTCTCCTTGGTGGCGTTGCGGTCGAGCCGTATCGCCTCGAGCGGGAACGAGATGTTCTTGTACACGCTCTTGTGCGGGTAGAGCGCGTAGCTCTGGAAGACCATGGCGATGTTGCGGGCGTTGGGGGGCAGGCCGTTGACGACCTGCCCCCCGATGAGCACCTCGCCCGAGGTGAGCTTCTCGAGCCCCGCCACGGTGCGCATCAACGTGGTCTTGCCCGACCCCGAAGCGCCCAAGAGGACCAGGAACTCGCCGTCGTGAACGTCGAGGTCGACGCCGTCGACGGCATGCACGGCGCGAGCGGCGCGGCGCGAACCGGTGCCAACGAAGTGGGTGTGCAGGTCACGGACTTGAAGCGTCGCCACCTCAGCTCGCCCCGCCGCCAGGGCGCGCGCTCATGATCGCCCTGGTAGTGATAGCCCCGCCGCCAGCCGACGCGTTCATGTCCGCGCCGGTGATGCTGATCGCGCCGTCACCAACCGGCGCTTGAATCGCGTGGCTCAGATGAGTCCCCTGTTGCGCCAGGCCTCGAACACCGCTCTGGCTTCACCTGCCGCCGTGCGGATTGACTGCTCGGGTGTCTCGTCGCCGCGCACGGCGCGCGCGAACATGTTCGGGATGACGAAGGTGTTGAACACCTCGGCAACGGCCGGGCTGGTCACGCCAGGGTGGCCGACGTTGGTGGTCCACTCGGTCGCGTTTAGCAGCGGCCGCAGCTTGCCTTCCGGCTCGCCTTCGAGGCGGAACGGGTCGTCGTTGAACCACGCTTCGTGCAGGTCGGCGAAGCTGCTCGCGCCCGACACCGCCGGGTACTCGCCGGCGCCGCTCACGGGTGAGTTGAACCAGCTCGGCGAGTTGTAGAGCTTGCTGTTGTACATCGCCTGGTCGTAGTTCTCGGCGAGGTCGAGGATGAACTGCTTGGCCGGGTCGATGTTCTGGGCATGGTTGGGGATCACGTAGTTGTAGATGACGTGAGCGTTGCTCCAGTTGCTGCCGCGCGGGCCGGCCAGCGCGGGGCCGAAGAACACGTCGTTGGCGATTTCCGGCACGTCCTGCTGAGCCGAGCGGTAGGCCGAGATCGAGTTCATGATGTAAGAGGAGCGGCCGGCGATGAGCGCCTGGTTGTTCGAGGCGGCGTTCCAGGCGAAGACCTCGGGGGTCATGGCGGCCGCGTACAGCTCCTGCATGTACTTCACGGCCTCGAGCGCGAACTCGAACGGATCGCCTTCGTCGAGGACGATGGTGCCTTCCTCGTTCTGCAGCATGCTGTCGAACGAGTAGAGCAGCGCCCGGTGCGCCATGTTCGAGTCGAGCTCCTGTGCCAGCCCGATGCCGAGCTGCACGCCCTGCTCGTCGCGGATCTTGCCGCCGTAGGTGATGAGGTCGGCCCAGGTGGACGGTCCCTCGGGCAGCCCAGCGGCTTCCCATAGGCTGCGGCGGTAGTTGGCCGGGTCGATGGTCCAGCCGATGCAGACGCCGTAGAACTTGTCGGTGATCGGGTTGTAGGAGTAGTTCCTGGAGATCTCGAGCTGATCGCCGAAGCGACTGGTCGCCTCGTCGTTGACGTCGGTGAGGTCGAGCAGACTCGGCTCGAACTGCCCGGCTTCGGCTCCGACGATCTCGATGAGGTCATGGCCCGAGCCGGCCGAGATCTCGGCTGCGACGGTGGTGGTGAGGTCGGCCAGGTTGATGTGGTCGACGACCACATCGATGTCGTTGGCCGCCCCCCAAGCCTGGGCGTACTGGTCGAACCAGGTGTCGTAGCTGGGCACGAAGTGGCTCCACTGCAGGATGCGCAGCGAGCCGCCGCCCTGCGCTCGCAGGATCGAGGGGCCGACGGTGGCGGCGGCCGTGGCCATGCCGGCCATCTTGAGGAACGAGCGGCGCGTGATCTTGCGCCTGAACGGGTCCAACCTTCTTAGTGGGCTCACGTATCCACCTACCCCTTGTCTTACATGCGAGATGTCTCGTGGTTCGGCCGTCGTACTACCCAAGAACCTCCTCACGTAATGGGCGGGATCGGGGTCCCAAAGAGCTAAGAGCAACCCCGGACGTGTGCTGAACTGGCGACGCGCGCCGCACAACTGCCACGTACCGCGCCCAAATGGATTCCTTGTCACCATGACCATAGTCCCGCGAGTCGCGCCGG
>Ga0075530_1001101_pt1 | contig 12905 bp, 9 predicted proteins | sample NGEPerD_2_FD_75101 | JGI IMG/M metagenome (GOLD analysis project Ga0075530, IMG submission 75101) | Arctic peat soil microbial communities from the Barrow Environmental Observatory site, Barrow, Alaska, USA - NGEE PermafrostL1-D | ecosystem: Environmental > Terrestrial > Soil > Wetlands > Peat ...
CGCCAGTCACGCCCGCGTTGTTGACCCACACCGCCGGACGCAGCTCTTCGGCGAGCGCCCGACATTCCGCGGCGTCGGTCACATCGAGGCGCCGGTCGGTGCCGGCCAGGTCGACCGGCACGACGTCGTAGCCGGCGGCAGCGAGCGAGCAACAGAAGGCCCGGCCGAGACCACCCGCGCCCCCGGTGACGACTGCGAGCCTGGCGGTCGAGGCCATCGGTCAGGTGTTGTCGGCGTGATACATGGTCGTGAAGTCGTCGAGGCCGGGCGGGTTGATGTTCTCCCGGTCGTTCACGACCACTTGCACCACTGCGGGCCGGCCCGCCGCGAGCGCCCGCTCGAGCGCGCCACGCAGGTCCTCGGTGCGCTCCACGTACTCGCCGTGGCAGCCGAGCGCGCGGGCGACCTCGTCGTAGCGAACGGCGCTGGTCTTCACGCCGATCGTCGTGCCCGCGGTCTTGAGCATGTAGACCTCCTCCATGCCCCACGCGTAGTCGCAGTTGATGACCGCGACGATGTTGACACCCTCGCGGGCCGCGGTCTCGAGCTCCTGGAGGTTGAAGCCGAAGGCGCCGTCTCCGCTGAAGAGCACGACGGGACGGTTCGGGTTCGCCAGCTTGGCGCCGATCGCGTACGGCAAGCCGGTGCCGAGATGGCCGTAGTGCCCGGTCCACATGAGCGACCGGGGGCGACGAAGCTTGAAGGCGAGGCTCGCCCACAGGCTGGTGTTTCCCCCGTCCATGCAGAGAATCACGTCGTCAGGCATCAGGCTCGCGACCTCGACCGCGAGTCGCCCCGGGTGCACGGGATCGCCGTCGACATCCGCGTAGGCATCCGTCATGGCCCGCCGGAAGTGGCGCGCCTCGGATGCGTAGGCCGCGGCCGCGGGGTCCGGGACGCGGGGTGCAGCGCGGCGGCGCAGCGCGTCGCCCAGCGCGGCAAGGCCCGCCCGTGCGTCGCCGACCAAGCCAACGTCGACCGGGCGGTTGACACCGATGCGCGTGGCGTCGGCATCGAGGTGCACGAGCTGCTGCAAGTCCGGCGACGCCCAGGCGGGCGGCATCAGGTACTGGAGCGACTCGCCGGCCTGGGTGCCGACGGCGAGAATCGCGTCGGACTCGAGGTGTGCGGGCGTGGCCCACGGGAACGCCATGCCGACCGAGAGCGGGTGCTCCTCGGAAATGGCACCCCGGGCCGCGGCGGTCGTCATCACGAGGGCACCGAGGTGCTCGGCCACGTCGCGTAGCTCGTCGGCGGCGTCGGCGTGGTGCACGCCCATGCCCGCCAGGATCAACGGTCGGCGCGCGGCAAGGAGGAGCCCCGCGGCGGCCTCGGTGGCCGCGGGGTCGGGTGCGCCGGGCGCGAACCGGTAGGTCGCGGGGTCGAGGATCGTCACGGCGTCCTCGTCGAGCTCCTCGACCAGTACGTCGGCCGGGATCTCGAGGAACACCGGCCCGGGCCGTCCGGCGAGCGCGAGTCGGAACGCCTCGCGCACGAACTCCGGGATGCGGCGCGCCTCCTCGACCGAGGCGGCGAACTTGGTAACGGGGCGCACCACGTCGAGCTGCGGACCGAACTGGAACCGGCCGCGCCGCAGCGCGTGCATCGAGCGGCGCACCCGCTGGGTGCCGATGGCCAGCAGCGGCACCCCCTCGACCCAGGCACACATGATGCCGGGTACCATGTTGGCGACGCCCGGTCCGGCCGCGCCGATCACAACCGCCATGCGGCCTGAGCTGCGGGCCCACGCGTCAGCCATGTGCACCGCGGCGCTCTCGTGGCGTGGCCCCACGTGACGGATCCCCGCGGCGTCCGCGCTGCGCACGATGGGGCTCGACGCGATGTCCGAGATCGAGAAGATCACGTCCACGCCCTCGGCCCGCAGCGCCCGTACGAGCAGCTCTCCACCGTCGATGCGTGCCATACCCACCTCCGCGGTTGACCTCATTTGAACGTACCGACGCCGACCGCCCTCGCACAGGGCCCTTGGTCCCTTGCCCAGTCGCGACGACGTGCTCGCGTCGCGACGTTCCGTGGTCTACGCGGGCTTGGTCGCCGTGACGATCGAAGCGTGCATGCCGTCGACGACCGGGTGCGTGAAGGTGGTCTCGATGTCGACGAACCCGGCGGCACCAAGGCCGTCACGGTATTCCGAGACGGAGAGCGCGCCCGCGATGCACCCGACGACCGAGCCGAGCTCGACTCGTTCCGAGATGCTCAGGCGGTCTTCAGCCACGACGTCGCTGACCCCGACCCGTCCGGCCGGGCGCAGCACCCGGAACATCTCGGCGAATACTGCGGGCTTGTCGCCGGACAGGTTGATCACGCAGTTGGAGATCACCACGTCAACGGAGGAGGCGGGCAGCGGCACGTCCTCGATGTGACCTTCGAGGATCTCGACGTTGGTGGCACCGGCCTCGGCAACGTTGCGCCGCGCGAGGTCCAACATCTCCGGGACCATGTCGAGGCCATAGGCCTTCCCCGTCGGGCCGACACGCCGCGCGCTGAGCAGAACGTCGATGCCACCACCGGAACCGAGGTCGAGCACGACCTCCCCCTCGCGCAACGCGGCGACGGCCGTCGGGTTCCCGCATCCGAGGCTTGCGAGCACGCTCGCGTCGGGGAGATCCGCCTCGTCGAGGTTGCCGTAGACGGCCGCGCCAAAGCGACCATCGGGAACGTCCGCGCCGCAGCAGGGGGACGCGTCCCCTGCGACGACGGTGGCCGCTTCGGCATAGAAGCGGTGGACGTCGTCGCGGATCGACCCGGGCTCCTCGTTCATTGCGTGGCCATCAGCTCGCGAGCCGCTTGGCCGGCGCCTTCTTCGCGGGTGCCCGCTTGGCTGCGGGCTTCTTGACGGTCTTCGCCGGAGCTCGCTTCGCCGCGGTCTTCTTGGCGGTCTTCTTGGCGGTCTTCTTGGCGGTCTTCTTGGCGGTCTTCTTGGCGGTCTTCTTGGCGGGCTTCGCTGGTACCCGCTCGAGCGCGGCCTTCTTCACCGCGACTGCCCCGGCAACGGTCGCCTTGCGCAGGTCCGCGACGCGCCGCTCGAGCTGGGCGACCTCGCGCCGCAAGCTCTTCAGCTGCGCACGGAGCTCCCTCTCGACGGCGTGCCTCATCCGATCGGTCGCGGCCTCCCCGCGGTTGACGAACTCCTTGATGCGCCGATCGAACTCACGACCCTGCTGTTCGGACGCCTTGAGCATCCGTTCGGACGCCCCACTCAGCCGTTCGAGCAGCTCCTCGATGCCATCGGCCCTCACACCGGATTCGCTCATCGGGTCCTCCCTTCCTGCGATCTCGCCTTCCGGCGATCTCGTGTCAACCGTACGGAACTGAGAGACAGCCGGACAGGTACGAAGGTCCCGATTCGGTCGCCTGGCGCACGCAGCCGAACCCGAACCCCTCGTTCACCCGGCGCGGGTCACGGACATGTCGCATCCCGGAGCTCGCGGACCGCGTCACCGATCCCTCGCGCGAGCACGCCGAGGTCCGGTGTGTGCTCGCGCCACGCGACCAGGCCGACGTCGACCTCGTGCTAACGGCTGATGACCGTCACGTTGAGCCCGAGACCGTCATACACCGGACCGAGTGGGTGCAGGGAGACGAGTCGCGCGCCGGCGAGGTAGAGCGGCACCGGGGGTCCCGCGACGTTGGAGACGAGCAGGTTGCAGAACGGCGGGAGCCGGTCCGCGAGCCGCAGGTTGGAGAACAGCGCACCCGCGGCCGACACCAACGGAGACCAGATGACGTCCAGCCACTCCATGAGCGTGCCGCTACCCAGCTCGCTCACGGAGCGCTTCGCCGCGCTCGCCCCGGAGACCACCTCCGCGAGACGAGCCGCCGGGTCGTCGAGGTGCGTGCCGAGCGCAACCAGCCCGACCGCCAGCGCATTCGCGGCCTGCGGTCCGAACGCCTCGTGCACCGACACCGGCATGGCCGCGACGAGTGGACGATCGGGGACACCCTCATGGGTCTCGAGCCACGCGCGCAGCGCGCCGCCGAGAGCGGCGAGGACGACATCGTTGAACGTGGCACCGGTTGCGGCACGGACCGCCTCCACGTCGACCCTCGGCACGGACGTGAGCGCGATCGCTCGGTGGTCGGTGGCAGCGCCGTCGAAGGGTGTGCGTGGCGCGGCGAACGGCGCCGCGCTCCGCGCGGACTCGTCCCGCGGGCGGGCGAGCCGCAGCACACCGGCGGCAGTATCGCCGGCGGCGTGCGCCGCGGCGAGAGGTACGCGCACCAGCGCGAGCGCGGTCTCGCTCATCCGGGCGGCGCGGTCTCGCCACGCATTCGTGGCGGTCGTCGTGGGCAGTGGGGGCAGGGCCGACTCGCCGTCCGGTTCGAGGGTGAACAGCGCGCCCATGAACTCCATACCGGCCGCGCCGTCCATGAGCGAGTGGTGCAGCTTGGCGACCACGGCGATGTGCTCATCGGCGAGTCCCTCGACCACGTGAAGCTCCCAGAGCGGGCGGGAGCGGTCGAGCGGCACGTCGGCAATCGACGCCGCGAAGTCCGCGAGAGCGGCGGCGTCTCCGGGAGGGTCGAGGCGGACGCGCCGCAGGTGGTGCGCGAGCTGGGGAGCCCCTCCGTCCTGCCACATAGGCCGACCGAGCCCGAACGGGACGTCGACGACACGACGACGCATCGGTGCGATCCGCGGAAGACGCTCGGCCAGGGTCGCGACGAAGCGGTCGGCCGAGAATCCCTCGGGCACCGTCGAGCCGTCGAGCACTATGATCGCCATCACGTGGAGCCGGTTGCGCGCGTTCTCGAGCGCGAGGAACGTGGCGTCGAGGCCCCCGAGGCGCACCACGCTCACGGCGTAGCCCCGCTCGGAACGCCGCGCTCGGCGAGCGAGCGCGCCCACCGGTAGTCGGGTTTGCCACTGGGCGCCCGCACGACCGTGTCGACGATCACGACGTCCTTGGGCAGCTTGTAGCCGGCGAGGTGCGGCTGGCAGTGCTCACGGAGGGCGGCCAGCGTCAGCCCCGAGCCCGCGCGGGGCTCGACCACGGCGACGACCCGCTCGCCCCAACGCTCGTCAGGGACACCGACAACGACCGCGTCGCGCGCGTCGGGGTGGGCGGTGATCACGGACTCGATCTCTTCGGCGAAGACCTTCTCACCGCCGGTGTTGATCGTGGCGGAGCCGCGCCCCAAGAACGCGATGGTCCCGTCGTCCTCGACCGTCGCCAGATCCCCCGACAGGGCCCAGCGCTCTCCGTCCACGTCGACGAATGTCGCGGCCGTCTTCGCCGGGTCCTTGTGGTAGCCGAGGGGAAGGCGCCCCCGGCGGGCGAGCCGCCCGACGATGCCCGATCCGGGTGCGACGGGCCGCAGCGCGTCATCGAGGACCGCGGTCGTGGCGTCGACCCTGAACCGACTGCCGGCGGGGCCGCCTCCTCCGACGCGAGTCTCCGACCCGGTGACGCCGATCTCGGTGGAGCCGTACCCATCGATCACGATCACCGTCGGCAAGAGCCGCGCGATCGTGGCCTTCGTGTGGGCGGAGAGCGTTGCGCCGCCCGAGGCGAAGACGATGAGCGCGGAGAGGTCGGGGAGGTGTTCAATGGGGAGAGCGTCGAGATGCTCGAGGAGCGGGCGGGCCATCGCGTCGCCCACGACGGTCACGACGTGGACGCGCTCGCGCGCTGCGAGCCCCCAGGCCTCGGCGGGGTCGAGCGGGCCGGGCGCGGACAGGACCGCGGTCCCGCCGCCGAACAGCACCTGGAACGTCCCCCACTGGGCCGCCACGTGTATGAGCGGCGGGGTGACGAGCTGCACGAGACCGATCGCGGGGAGCCGGTCGACCAGCTCGTCGGGATCCGAGATCGGCCGACCGGAGAGTTGCGGGTCGCCGCCACCCATCGCCGCGAAGAAGATGTCCTCGTGCCGCCAGAGCACGCCCTTGGGCAGCCCGGTGGTGCCGCCGGTGTACGCGCAGTAGACGTCGTCGTCGGAACGGCCGGTGAAGTCCCGCGCCGGCGACTCCGCGGCGAGGGCATCGGCGTAGGGCACCGAACCCTCGACAGGTTCGACACCCGAGGCGTCGTCGACCACGAGCAGGCGCCTCAGGCCCGGCGCGGCGTCGAGGACATCGCCGACGGCGGCGGCGAAGCCGCGATGGTAGACGAGACCCACGAGATCCGCGTCGCCGAAGAGATGGGCCAGCTCCCGTTCGACGTACCGATAGTTGACGTTGATCGGCACCGCGCGCAGCTTGAAGCAGCCGAGCATCGCCTCGACGTACTCGGTACCGTTGCGCAGCATCAGGCCCACGTGATCGCCGGGGCCGATCCCGACCGCGGCGAGATGGCGCGCGACGCGGTTCGCGCGCGCGTCGAGATCCGCGTAGCTCAGGCGGGCATCCGGGGTCACGACGGCATCTCGATCGCCGACCGAGTCGGTCACGCGCTCGAACAGCTCGGAGAGGTTGAAGCTCACGCGTCGGCTGGCTTGAGCAGGACGGTGAGCGCGTCGGGGATCGCGTCGGCGAGCTCCCACGGATCCTCGACCACGTCGGGGCAGACCGCCACTCCGAAGTCGACCTGATCCTGGTAGCTCATCATCGTGATGTTGATGCCGCAGCCCACGAGTAGCGGCCCGAGGGTGTAGGTCCCGGCGAGGCGGGCGCCGCACGTGTAGAGCGGGATCGGAGGCCCTTGGACGTTCGAGATGATCGCGTTGAAGATCGGCGGGTGTGCCCCGGCGAGTCCGAGCCCGCGGTAGAGGCCCAGACCTGCGCTGATCAGGGCCGGGGGGAACACGGCGAGCGCATCGAGGACGATGTCGTCGCCGAGTGCGGCCTGGACCGCCTTCGCGCTCTGCATGGATGCGTGGATCGCGGTGAGCCGCTCGACGGGGTCCGCGATGTCGGTGCACAGGGAGGCGCCGGCGGCCGCGACGAAGTTCCCCCCTGCGGCATCGCCGTCCCGGTGGACGCCGATGGGGATCTGAGCGATGAGTGGGCGGTCGGACAGCTCGTCGCGCGCGGCGAGATACCGGCGCAGCACGTCCGCGCGCAGCGCGAGCGCGACGTCGTTCATGGTCACGCTGAAGGCTCGCTTCACCGCGCGCATGTCCTCGAGTGCGACCGACGCGAACGCGAGCGCGCGGCGCGGGGTGAGCGGACGGTTCAGCGACGTGCTCGGAGCCCCGAACGGCAACGCCGCGGCGCGCCCTTCCGGCGAGGCCAGCACCCGGGCGAGCCGGCCCGCGGCGGGCACCAGCGCGGCGCCGAGGTGCAGGGCCCGGAGCGGGATGCCGGCGAGGAACGCGCCCGAATCGGCAAGCATGCGCACCGGCGACGGCCCACGATCGATGTCCACCGGGTCGCCGTCAGGGCGGGCGAGAGGAGCATCGGGCGCGAGGTCGAACAGCGTCTCGAAGAGCCGAGCGCCGCGGATGCCGTCCATCAACGCGTGGTGGACCTTGACGAGCAGACCAACGTGTCCGCTCTCGAGGCCCTCGAGCACCCAGATCTCCCAGAGCGGACCGCTGCGGTTCAGCTTCGAGGAGAACAGCTCCCCGGCGAGCATCGCGACCTCGCGGGGACCACCGGGCGCGGGAACGCCGACCCGGTGCACCTGCGCACCCAGGTCCTTGTCGTCAGTGTCGACCCAGACCGGCCGGCCGAGGCCCAGCGGCGCTTCCTTGAGCCGGTACCGAAACGGGCCGAGGAGCGAGCGCCGGACGTTCAGCACCGCCCGGATGCCGGCGGCGACGTCCACGTCGTGCCCGTCGATGGGTTCGAGCAACACCAGGGCGCCGGCATGCATGTGCCACTCGGGCGTCTCGCCCGCGAGCATGCCCATGTCCAAGCCGTTCAGTCGCTCGACCATGACAAACCCCCCGACCACGCCGACTGCCGTGCCTCGAGCACCGCTCCCCTCCAGGATGGGTCCCCGATCGCAGACGAGCCAGGGTCTAACGGCCCTGGGGCGCGCGTCCGCATCGCCGTACGCTGCGCGCGCCGTCGATCGGCAGTTGGCGCCCACCGAGGCGCGGCCGAAGGGTGGGGACCGGAGGCACGATGAGCCAGCCGGAACCGGCACCAGGAGCACCATCCCTGGCGGGTCGGGTGCACCGCAGATACGAGGGCGCGACGCGCTGGCTGAACCGCCGGCCTCTCCTACGCGCCCTCGTAGCCGCGCCCCGCACCGCGGCGTTCCTGGGCCGCACCGTGATACGTCGCTTCCGTGGCTCGTCACTGGGCATTCCGGCCCCGGACCTGTCGCCGGGGTTCATCGCGCAGGCCGCGATGGACGAGACCATCCTCGCGCTCGCCATGGGCCCCAACCGCTTCCCGCGCCGCGCGGACTACGAGCGGGTCGGGGCGGAGCTGGGGACCGCACGGGAGCTCTTCGAACAGCGCGGCTGGTCCGGCCGGCCGCACACGTACCACCGCGAACCACCGCCGCTCGAGCACGTGACCGAGGAGTCCGGTTGGGCACTGGGCCAGTCCTATGTCCGGATCCGGTTCCCGAGCGGCTACCAGCCCCGACCCGAGGAGCCCGGCGCGCAGCGCTGGGCCGGCTACGAGGCGAACCGGACGGCCAGCGCCGCGGTGCTCCGCCACCCCGGCGAGGCGCGCCCCTGGGTGGTGGCGATCCACGGGTTCGGCATGGGGATCGCGTTCATGGACTTCGTCGGCCTACAAGCGATCCGACTGCACCGTGACCTCGGGTTGAACGTGGTGCTGCCGGTCCTGCCCCTCCACGGCTCGCGTCGCCTCTCACGCGTCGGGGGAGAGCAATTCTTGGGCTTCGACCTGATGAACACGGTGCACGGCCTGGCCCAATCGGCGTGGGACGTCCGGCGCGTCATCGGATGGGCGCGCGCGCAGGGGGCGCCATCGGTCGGCCTCTACGGGGTGTCGCTGGGCGGGTACACCGCGGCGCTGGTCGCCGGGATCGAGCCCGACCTCGACTGCGTGATCGCCGGGATCCCGGTGGTCGACTTCCCGACGCTCATCCACGCGCACAGCCCGCTGCACATCCGCTTGCGCTCGATCGAGCACGCGATCCTGGGAGGCAACGCGGAGGAGGTCCACCGGGTCGTGTCGCCGCTCGCGATCGACGCCCGGGTGCCGCGGGAGCGGCGGTTCATCTACGCCGGTCTCGCCGACCGGCTCGCCCGACCGGCCCAGGCCCAGATGCTCTGGTCACACTGGCAAGAGCCGAGCATCGAGTGGTTCGGCGGGAACCACGTCGGCTACCTGTGGTCATCGGCAGTGCGCCGATATCTGGTCGAGGCGCTGGTGAGCTCCGGGCTGGAACGTGGCGTCGAGGCCCGGTCGTGACAATGGAACCGCTCTCGGGGCTCGACGCCCGCTTCCTGTACTCGGAGACCGCGCACGCGCCCATGCACACGATGAAGATCGCGGTGATCGACGCCGCGGCCTCCGCGTCGCCCTTCGACCCGGAGGCGTTCGTGGCCACGCTCGACGAGCGCGTGCGGACTCTCCCACCCCTCTTGCGCAGGCCCGTTCCGATGGCGTTCGGCATGGGACATCCCGTCTGGGTCGACGATCCGGACTTCGCCGTGCGCAACCACATTGCGATCCGCGCCGTCGATCCCCCCGGCGGCGACCGAGAGCTCGCCCGCATCGTGGCCGAGGTCGCCTCCACCCCGCTGCCCCGCGATCGGCCGCTCTGGGCGGTGACGCTCGTCGCCGACCTCGCCGACGGTCGGATGGCCGCCATCGGAAAGATCCACCACTCGGTGGCCGACGGCGCCGCGACCGTCGAGATGCTGAGCCGCGTGCTCAATGACCATGGACCGGCGAACCCGGTGAACCCGGCGGAGCCCGGAGCCACGACGGCGGCACCGGCGCTCCCCGACCGCCGCGGGCTCAGACGCGTCGCGACCCGCGCGCGCCGCGCCAAGGTTCGCATGCTCCCGGGCCTCGCCGCCGCGTCGACTCGCAACACGGCCATGACCGCGTGGCGACGCTGGCGGTCACCGATCCGCACCGCCAAGCCGTTCGACGGGCCACGAACGTCGCTCAACGTGTCGCTGCCGAGCGAGCGGACCTTCGCGATGACGACGCTCGCACTCCCCGATCTGCTCGCCGTGCGGCAGGCACTCGGCGGCACGCTCAACGACGCGTACCTCGCGGTCTGCACAGGCGCGCTGCGGCACTACTTCCTCGCACGCGACGAGCCCGTCGACCGGGCATTGGTCGCGTCGGTGCCGATCGGCGTCCGCGGTGACAACGCGCCGCGTACCTCGGGCAACCGGGTCGACAACATGTACGTGCGCCTCCCGGTCCAGCTCGCAGACCCGGCGGCACGCTTCCGGGCCATCCACGCCGACGCCGCGGCGGCACGAGAGCTGCGCGACGTCATGGACCCGGTGATCGTGGCCCGCCGCGTCGAGCTCACCCCCACCCACCTCTACCCCGTTGCGTTGCGCCTGTTCGCCGCCTCGAAGATGGCCGATCGGATGCGCCCACCGGTGAACCTCATCGTCTCCAACGTCGCCGGGCCCCGCGATCGATTACACCTCGGCAGCACCGTCCTCGACTCGATCTTCTCGGTCGGGCCGCTCCTGGAGGGCGTCGGGCTCAACCTCACGGCGTGGAGCTACGCCGGCGGGATGCACGTCGGCGCGCTCGGCAGCCCGGACAGCCTGGCCGATCCCTGGGCGCTCGTCGACCGTCTCCCCGAAGCCCTCGACGAGCTCGTGACCACCACCTCGAGCGCGTCGAGCAACGGTGACGGAACGGCACGGTCGGGTCGGACGCACACGGGACACGACGCCGGCTCGCCGTGAGGCTCGGGCGGGCTACGCGCGTCGCGCCGCCGCGCTCGCCAGCCAGCCTTCGGCCCCCGAGGGGCCGGTCGCGAGGAGCCAGTCGCCTTCCTGGCGCAGTGCCTGGTGCCAGGCCCCGGGTTGGAGGGTCGCGACGACGCGGCGCTGCGAGTCGACGAGGTCGGTCGGCGCGTCGACGGAGAACCAGAACGGCTCCGCCGTCGGCGGTGCGGGCGCGGCCTGATCGGCGGTGAGAGGGGCGGGGACGCTCACCGGCTGCGTGGCGGGTTCGGCGCGCGCCGCGGCCGGCGGCATCGGGCCGACAGGGGCGGCGATCGGGACGGGCGGCCCTCCGGTCTCGAGGTCGCGCTCGATGGGTTCGACCTCGGTCAGCGCGGTGCCGAGCGCAGCGGTCGACTCGGCGAGCTCGTGGACCGCGTCGTAGAGCCGGCCGGCGGTGGGTTCGACAAGCCGACGCTCGCCCACGAGCCGGCCGGGCTGCGCGAGGTAGCGCTGGTCACCGGGAGTTGCAAGGGCGGCCGCCGCGAGGTCCTCCGGGTCGAGCCGACCGGGCACCGCGATCGCGGCCCTCAGCAGGACCAGGCCGGCGCGCTCCTCGCCGACCTGCACGATGACTGTCGCGGACCCAACCGAGACGGTCACAGCGGGCGGGTCTCCGGTGACCGCGAGCCCGGCGGTTTCGAACGTGGTTCGGATGTCCATGACGGAACCTCGTGCTCGGAGCGCCGGACGAGCCCGGTGCCATCGGTGAACATGACGGTGTCGATCGCCCGGCCAAGCCACCCGGGGAGTGCGGTTCATCCTGGCGACGCCACCCGCCGAACGATAGCCAGCAAGGGCTCGGTCGCGTCGCGTTGGACCGCGCCGCGCGGGCCCGAGTCGCCGTCCCGTCCTCCGTTCAGATCGTTAGGGCGAGCTCCGCGAACGCCGGCGCGGACGATCCGTGACACTCATCCATCGTCTCCGCCTTCCGTTTCAGGAACCGACATCGGCGCCCGCGTCTCGCAGGTCGTCGCGCAGCGCGTGCACATCGACGTCGTGTACGTCGCCGCTCCCGCGAGCGACGTGCACGGCGCCCGCGCCCGCGGCCTCACCGGTAGCCATCGCGGCGGGGATCTCCTTGGTCGCCTGGTGCACGTACCGACTCGTCGAGATGCAGCGGCCGGCCACGAGGAGGTTCGAGACGCTCGGCGTCGAGAGACACCGGTACGGGATCTCGTACACGACGCCCCGCCGGGTCCAGTGACCAGTGCGCGCGACGGCGTCGGGGAATCGGAGGTCACCGTGATCCTTCTCGAGCACGAAGTCGCCCACGAGTCGGCGCGACTCGGTGATGCCGAGCAGCTTCGCGACATCGTCGACCCAGGCGTCCGCGAACCCGGGCGCCTCTGCTCTCAGGCGGCCAGCCTCGGCGAGCGCGCTCGTTCGGCACTCCAGCTCCGCCGCGGTGAGCTCGTCGGGATCGCACAGGTCGTACTTGCGTGACACCACCCCGGGGCCGCCCCAGGCGATCAGCGAACGCCCTGGAGTGGTGGTGCGGAATGCCAGTCCCAACTGCGCGGCGTCGGCCGCGTCATCGTCGACGCCACCCATCCGAAACCACAAGTAGGGGTGCACAGGCACTCGTTCATGGGTCGCTCCGGCGGCGACCAGCACATCGCCGTCGCCCGTCGCGTCGATCACCACGCGGGGCCGCACCACCTGCCGGCCGGCCTTCGACTCGAGCACGACGGCATCGATGGCGCCGTCGTGGGTCGGCGCCGCGACGCACCATGAGTGCAAGCGCAGGTGCACCCCCGCCTCCGCCAGCATCTCGTAGGCGACGGTGACGAGCTCCTCGGGGTCGAACGCGACCGAGTACCGCACCACGTCGGGCGGTGCCCCCCAGATCAGCCCCGATCGGCGCCACCGCTCGACCGCCTCCGGGTCTTCGCGGCCCCATTCCGCCGACGGGGGGAACCGTGCCGCGCCGCGCGCGTCGAGCCGATCGACCAGCTCCTGGCAGAGGCCCCCGACGACCTGGGTTCCCTCGCCGTCGTCGAGCGTCAGCAGCAGGTTGACGAGCCCGAACGTCGCCAATCCGCCGACGAAGCCGTAGCGCTCGACAAGCCACGTCTTGGCCCCGC
>Ga0075530_1001102_pt1 | contig 12900 bp, 15 predicted proteins | sample NGEPerD_2_FD_75101 | JGI IMG/M metagenome (GOLD analysis project Ga0075530, IMG submission 75101) | Arctic peat soil microbial communities from the Barrow Environmental Observatory site, Barrow, Alaska, USA - NGEE PermafrostL1-D | ecosystem: Environmental > Terrestrial > Soil > Wetlands > Peat ...
CGGACGTGGTGACGCGAGTTCCTTGATCGTCGCGGAGTTCCTTGATCAACGCGGGGTGCGTTGGCGGGCGACCTCGTACAGCGCCACCCCGGCGGCCACGCCGGCGTTGAGCGACTCGGTGGCCGAGTCCATCGGGATCGACACCACCTGGTCGCAGGTCTCGCGCACGAGCCGCGACAGCCCCTTGCCCTCCGACCCCACGACGAGGACGACGGGCTCGGTCGCGAGCGCCAGCGACGGCAGCATCACGTCGCCGTCCGCGTCGAGCCCGAGCACGAAGCAGCCCTGAGCCTTGAGTGACTGCAGCGCCCTGGTCAGGTTGGTGGCCCGCGCGACCGGAACGCGCGCGGCGGCCCCCGCGGAGGTCTTCCACGCCGACGCCGTCATGCCCGCCGCTCGCCGTTCGGGCACGATCACGCCGTGCCCGGAGAAGGCCGCGACGGAGCGGACGACGGCACCCAGGTTGCGGGGATCGGTGATCCCGTCGAGCGCCACCAGCAAGGCGGCCTGCCCGCGCGTGGACGCCGAGGCGAGCAGGTCGTCGACGTGCGCGTAGGAGTACGGCGGCACCTGCAGCGCCAGCCCCTGGTGCAGGGCGCCGTCCGTGAGGCGGTCGAGGTCGGTGCGCGACGCCTCCAGCAGCGGCAGGCGCCGGTCGGCCGCGGTCTGCAGCGCCTCGCGCACGCGGTCGTCGCTGTCGATCCGTGCCGCCACGAACAGCGCGGTCGCGGGCACCTCGGCACGCAGGGCCTCCACGACGGCGTTGCGCCCGGCCACCACCTCGGACGACGCCCCGCCCTTGCGTCGGGGCCGGGAGGGGCGGGCGGACGGCGTCGCGCGCCGCTCCACCGCAGCCTTCCGCTTCGACGCGGAGTGGTAGGGACGTTCGATGGCCTTGGGCGTAGGACCCTTGCCCTCCAAGGCCTTTCGTCGCTGGCCCCCGCTCCCGGCCGTGGGGCCCTTCTTCGACCCGGGCTTGCGCACCGCGCCCCGGCGCTTCGAGTTTCCTGCCATCACCGACCACCGTCCAGGCTCCATCGGGCACCCGTGGGGGTGTCCTCGATCACGACGCCGGCCGCGGCCAGCCTGTCCCGGATCTCATCGGCCGCGGCGAAGTCCCTGCCCGCGCGTGCGGCCTCCCGAACCTGCAGCTCTGCCTCCACCAACGAGTCGAGCGCCACGCGCTCGCGCGACCCCCCGGCGTCCGAGACCCACTGCGGCGCCAGCGGATCGAGACCCAGCACGTCCAGCATCGCCCGGGTCGCCCGCAGGTGGGAGACCGCCGGCTCGCCCGCGGCCAGCGCACGGTTGCCCTCGCGCACGGTGTCGTGGACGACGGCCAGCGCGCCCGAGACGTTGAGGTCGTCGTCCAGGGCCGCGGCGAACTCGGCGCAGACCGGCGCGGCCGCCACTACGGCCGGATCCTCGACGCCGCAACGCTCCGAGGCGCGCAGCACGAACCCCTCGAGCCGCTCCCAAGCCGCACCGGCCTCCGCCAGCGACTCCGGCCGGTACTCGATCGCCGAGCGGTAGTGCGCCGCGCCGAGGTAGTACCGCAGCACGACGGGGCGCACGCTCTTCAGCACCTCGGAGACCACCAACGAGTTGCCCAGCGACTTGCTCATCTTCTCGCCACCGAGGGTCAGCCAGGCGTTGTGCAGCCAGTACCGCGCGAAGCCGTGCCCGGCCGCCCGCGACTGCGCCTGCTCGTTCTCGTGGTGGGGGAAACGCAGGTCGACGCCGCCGCCGTGGATGTCGAACTCGGACCCGAGGTAGCGCTCGACCATCGCCGAGCACTCGAGGTGCCAGCCCGGCCGGCCGCGGCCGAACGGGGTCGGCCACGAAGCGCTCGCCGGCTCCTCCTTCTTGTGTCCCTTCCAGAGCGCGAAGTCGCGCGGGTCCCGCTTGCCGCGCGGGTCGGCGTCCTCGGCGGGCTCGAGGTCGTCCAGCCGTTGGTGGGTGAGCGACCCGTACTCCGGCCACGACCGGACGTCGAAGTAGACGTCGCCGCTGCCGTCGGCGGCCGGGTAGGCGTGCCCCCGGTCGACCAGCGTCTGCATCAGGGAGACCATCTCCGGGACGTGACCGGTGGCGCGCGGCTCGTACGTGGGCGGCCGGACGCCGAGGGCGTCGTACGCCGCGATCGTCTCGCGCTCGTGCCGCAGCGCCCAGGCCCACCACGGCTGGCCGGCGTCCGCCGAATTGGCCAGGATCTTGTCGTCGATGTCGGTGACGTTGCGCACGAAGGTGACGTCGTAGCCGTGTCCGCGCTCGAGCCAGCGCCAGAGCAGGTCGAACGCCACCCCCGAGCGGACGTGCCCGATGTGCGGCGGCGCCTGCACCGTGTTGCCGCAGAGGTAGATGCCCACGCGGCCCGGCGAGACGGGGACGAACTCCCTCACCTCGCGGACGGCGGTGTCGTACAGGCGCAGGCTCACCGGGCCAAGGCTACCGGCGCCGGGCAGGACGACCCTCCACGCGGCCGGTAGGTTGACGAGCCGGCTCACCGAGCGAAGGAGGCAGGCGTGCCAGAGACCGTCGAGGGAGTGATCGCCCGGGCCAAGGGCGCCGAGGTCGAGCTCGTCGAGGTCGTCGTGCCGGACCCCGGACCGGGCGAGGTCGTCGTGGACGTGCAGGCCTGCGGGGTCTGCCACACCGACCTGCACTACCGCGAGGGCGGCATCAACGACGACTTCCCGTTCCTGCTCGGCCACGAGGCGGCCGGTGTCGTCAGCCGGGTCGGCGAGGGGGTGACCGGCGTCGCGGTCGGTGACTTCGTGGTGCTGAACTGGCGTGCGGTCTGCGGCACCTGCCGGGCCTGCGCCAGGGGCAAGCCCTGGTACTGCTTCAGCACCCACAACGCGGCGCAGAAGATGACGCTGGCCGACGGCACCGATCTGTCGCCGGCGCTGGGCATCGGGGCGTTCGCCGCCAAGACGCTCGTGCACTCGGGGCAGTGCACGAAGGTGGACGCGGCGGCCCCGGCGACCGCCGCCGGCCTGCTGGGGTGCGGGGTGATGGCCGGATTCGGTGCGGCCGTCAACACCGGTGGCGTGGGGCGGGGCGACAGCATCGCGGTGATCGGCTGCGGCGGGGTGGGCAGCGCAGCCGTCGCGGGGGCGAGGGTCGCGGGCGCCACCACCATCATCGCGGTGGACATCGATGACCGGAAGCTGGCCTGGGCCAAGGGGTTCGGCGCCACCCACACGGTGAACTCCACGACCACGGACCCGGTCGAGGCCATCCGCGAGCTGACCGGCGGGTTCGGTGCCGACGTCGTCGTCGAGGCCGTCGGCCGTCCCGAGACGTACGAGCAGGCGTTCTACGCGCGCGACCTGGCGGGCACCGTCGTCCTCGTCGGGGTCCCGACACCGGACCTCACGATCGAGCTGCCGCTGATCGAGGTGTTCGGCCGCGGCGGCGCACTGAAGTCGAGCTGGTACGGCGACTGCCTGCCGAGCCGCGACTTCCCGCTGCTGATCGACCTGTACCGCCAGGGCCGGTTCGACCTCGACGGCTTCGTCTCGGAGACCATCGGCCTGGGCGACGTCGAGGCCGCGTTCGACAAGATGCACCGCGGCGAGGTGCTGCGGTCGGTCGTCGTCCTCGACGGGGGAGCCTGATGCACACGCGGATCGACCACCTCGTCACCTCCGGCACGTTCAGCCTGGACGGCGAGACCCACCAGGTCGACAACAACGTGTGGGTGATCGGGGACGACGACGAATGCGCCGTGATCGACGCGCCGCACGACGTCGACGCCATCGCGGCCGCCATCGGGCAGAGGCGACTGGCCGCCGTCCTGTGCACGCACGCGCACGACGACCACGTCCGTGTCGCCCCGGCGGTGGGCGAGCGGTTCGCCGCCCCGGTCCTGCTGCACCCCGACGACCTCGGCGTCTGGACGCTCACCCACCCGACGCGGGCGCCCAACGGAAACCTCACCGACGGCCAGGTCGTCACCGTCGCCGGCACCGACCTGCACGTGCTGCACACGCCGGGCCACTCGCCGGGCGCCGTCTGCTTCTACGTGCCGTCGCAGGCCACCGTGTTCACCGGGGACACGCTGTTCGCCGGCGGCCCCGGTGCGACCGGCCGCTCCTTCAGCGACTTCGACACCATCATCGACTCGATCCGCGAGCGCCTGTTCGCCCTGCCGCCCGAGACCCGCGTCCTGACCGGGCACGGCGACTCGACCACCATCGGCGACGAGGCACCGCACCTGGCCGAGTGGATCGACCGCGGCCACTGACCGCCGTCCTGGGCGCGCCCACCCTCACCCCATGTGAGTGCAGGGACGCCCAGCGCTCGCTCTTTGAGAGCAGGGACGCCCTGCGCTCACGCGGGGTGAGCGTGACGGCGCCCGGGGGAACAGGGGCGGGGTTACTGGGGGACGACGAGGGCGGTCGCGATCGCGGCGAGGCCCTCACCACGCCCGGTGAGGCCCAGGCCGTCGGTCGTCGTCGCCGACACCGATACCGGTGCGCCGCACGCCGCCGACAGCGCGTCCGAGGCCTCCGCCCGCCGTGGCCCGAGCCGCGGCCTACCGCCGATCAGCTGCACCGAGACGTTGCCGATCCCGAACCCGGCCGACCGCACACGCGACGCCGTCTCCGCCAGCAACGACGCGCCGGAAGCGCCCGCCCACGCACGGTCCGACGTCCCGAACGCCGACCCGAGGTCCCCCAGGCCGGCCGCCGCGAGCAGCGCGTCGCAGCAGGCGTGCGCGGCCACGTCGCCGTCGGAGTGCCCGGCGAGGCCCACGCCCTCCCAGCGCAGCCCCGCGACCCACAGCTCACGACCCGACCCGGGATCGGCGAACGGGTGGACGTCGACGCCGGTGCCCACCCGCGGCAGCGAGGTCACGTGCGCACGCCGCGGAGCGACAGCACGGCCTCGGCCAGCACCAGGTCGAGCGGACGCGTCACCTTGAACGCCTCGGCGTCACCGGGCACGACGCGGACGGCGACCCCCAGGTGCTCGACCAGGCTCGCGTCGTCGGTGGCGTCACCGTCCGCGTCGCCGTCGCCGGCGGCCAGGTGCGCGCGGTCGAGCAGGGCGCGGTCGAACCCCTGCGGGGTCTGGACGGCGACCAGCGTCGACCGGTCGACGGGCGGCCCGTCCACGACGCGCACGGAGTCGGCCAGCGCGACCCCGGGGACGACGGCATGGTGGCCAGCCCGGACGGCGCGCAGCACGTCGGCCACCAGCTCCGGCGGCGCGAGGGCGCGGGCGGCGTCGTGGACGAGCACGGCGTCCACTCCCGCGGGCAGCTGCACCAGCCCGGCCTGCACCGAGGCCTGCCGGGTGCCGCCGCCGGCCACCACCAGGACATCCGGCCCCAGCCGCGAGCGGACGTCGTCCTCGCTGCCCGCCGGCACCACCACGACGACCACGTCGACGACACCGCTGGCGACGACCGCGTCGACGGCGTGCTCGACCAGGGTCCGGCCGCCGACGGCGACCAGGCCCTTCGGTGCCGTCGTACCCAGCCGCTCGCCGCGCCCGCCGGCCACCACCACGCAGCCGGTCAGGCCGGTCACGGGGCGACCCCGGCGGGCTCCGGACGGCCGAACACCATCCGGCCGTTCGCCGTGGTCAGCACGCTCGTCACGACCACCCGCACCTCCGACCCCAGCGCGTCGCGCGAACCCTCCGCGACCACCATCGTGCCGTCGTCCAGGTAGCCGACCGCCTGGCCGGCCTCCTTGCCGGGCTTGAGCAGCAGCACCGACACCACCTCACCGGCCACCACCGGCGGCCGCAGCGACAGGGCGAGCGCGTGCAGGTTCATCACCCGGACGCCGGACAGTGCGGCCACCTTCGCCAGCGCGGTGTCCAGGGTCAGCAGGGGCACGCCGCGGTCCAGGGCCATCCGCACCAGCTTGGCGTCCACCTCGGGCGCCTCCGGTGCCTCGTCCGGCACCACCTCGACGTCGACGGCCCGCTCGCGACGCAACGCCGCCAGGGTCTCGAGCCCCCGCCGTCCCCGACCTCGGCGGGTGTCGTCGCCGGCGTCCGCCAGCCCCTGCAGCTCGGCGAGGACCGGCTCGGGCACCAGCAGGGTGCCGTGCAGGAAGCCGGCGCGGACGACGTCCAGCACGCGGCCGTCGACGGCCACCGACGAGTCGAGCAGGCGGGGAAGGGACGACGTCTGCGGCGGGGCGGCGAGGCCGGTGCGCGCGGAGATGACGTTCAGCACCGACTCACGTCGCAGCACGCCGAGCCGGTAGCCCAGGGTGCCCGCCACGATAACGACGAACACGAACAGGGGCACGGTGATCAGCGCGGACCCGGTCAGCAGCAGCGGCCACGTCACCCCGCCCGCGAGCAGCACGCCCAGCACGGCGCCCGCCATCCCGGCCAGGATCTGCTCCGCCGAGCGGTCGGTGAGGACCTCCTCGGCGGCCGCGAGCGACCGGGCGGTCAGGCGCGCGACGACTCCGCCGAGCACGTACCCGATCGCGGCGCCGAGCAGGACGCCGACGCCGGCGGTCTGCAGCGGCCCGACGCGAACGGCGCCGCCGTCCCCGGCCAGCGCGTCACCGACGACGAAGCCGAGTCCGGCGAAGAAGACGACGACGCAGAACCTGAGCACCTCGACGACGACGGCGGGCACGCGGGGTGTCCTCCCAGGCTCGAGGAAGCGGCTAGGAGGCCAGGACCTCGTCCAGGATCGCCTCGGCCTTGATCTCCTCGGTCTTCTCCGCGAGCGCGAGCTCGGAGACGAGGATCTGGCGGGCCTTGGCGAGCATCCGCTTCTCACCGGCGCTCAGACCGCGGTCCTGATCACGCCGCCACAGGTCGCGGACGACCTCGGCGACCTTGATCACGTCACCGGACGCCAGCTTCTCGAGGTTGGCCTTGTAGCGGCGCGACCAGTTGGTCGGCTCCTCGGTGTAGGGGGCCCGCAGGACCTCGAACACCTGCTCCAGGCCCTCTTGCCCGACGACGTCGCGGACGCCGACGAGGTCGACGTTCTCGGCCGGGACCTCGATGGTCAGGTCGCCCTGGGCCACCTTCAGTCTGAGGTAGAGCTTCTCCTCGCCCTTGATGGTGCGCTTCTTGATCTCCTCGATCAGAGCGGCCCCGTGATGGGGGTACACGACCGTCTCGCCGACCTTGAAAGCCATCTGCTCTTATCCCCTTTCGCGACCCTCAGGATAACACGGTGACAGGCGGCACCGACACGCCTCGGACGACGTTTGCGCAGGTCAGCGGCCTGACGGCTCCCGATCGGGGGTTGACAGGGACGGCGACGGCGTGCATCACGCGCCGGTGCCGTCGACGTCACCTCGTCGCCGCCGACGTCCCGATACGCTGTGGCCGCTGTCATCGCCGCACCACCGAGGAGCACCTGTGAAGCGCTCACTGAGGCGCCTTGCGCCGGCCGCCGTCGCCCTGTCCCTCTGCGGCGCGACCGGGTGCTCGTTGACGAATCCGCAGACCACCCAGCTCGACTACGTGCCGTCCGACGGTGCGCTCCTCGACCTCGGCGGGGTCGGCGTCTACGGGGCGGTGCTGATCGCGGCATCGGCCGACGACCCCGGCAACCTGGTGGCCCGCGTCGTCAACTCGACCGACGAGTCCCAGGCCGTGACGCTCACCGGCACCGGGGCGGCCGAGTTCGACATCGAGGTGGAGGTCGAGCCGAACGAGACGCTCGACATCGGCCCCGAGGCCGAGCAGGTGCTCGTCGAGCCGGCCGGTGAGATCCCCGGCAAGCTCGTGCCGGTCGAGGTCACGGTCGGTGAGCAGTCCGGCACGCTCACCGTGCCCGTCCTCGACGACACGTTCGACGCGTACGCCGACCTCGTCCCCACCGGCTCCGACACCTGACCCCCGTCACCCCAGCCCTCGTTGATCAACGTGAGGGTGGGGCGGGGTCAGGGCTCGAGCTTGTAGCCGAGGCCGCGCACGGTGACGAGGTACCGGGGGGACGACGGGTCCGGCTCGATCTTGCCGCGCAGCCGCTTGACGTGGACGTCGAGGGTCTTGGTGTCACCCACGTAGTCCGACCCCCAGACGCGGTCGATCAGCTGGCCCCGCGTGAGCACCCGACCGGCATTGCGCAACAGCATCTCGAGCAGCTCGAACTCCTTGAGCGGCAACGAGACCGCCTCGCCTCCGACGGTCACGACGTGCCGGTCGACGTCCATCCGCACCGGCCCCGCCTCGACGGTCGCCGGCACCAGCTCGTCGGGCTCGGCCCGGCGCCGCAGCACGGCTCGCACGCGCGCCACCAGCTCCCGTGACGAGTACGGCTTGGTCACGTAGTCGTCGGCGCCGAGCTCGAGCCCGACCACCTTGTCGATCTCGCTGTCCTTGGCGGTCAGCATGATCACCGGCACGCTGCTGCGCGCCCGCAGCTGGCGGCAGACCTCGGTGCCCGGCGTCCCCGGCAGCATCAGGTCGAGGAGCACGAGGTCCGCGCCGTGGCGGTCGAAGTCCTCCAGCGCCGCCGTCCCGGTCTCGGCCACCGCGACCTCGTACCCCTCCTTGCGCAGGAGGTAGGACAGGGGATCGCTGAAGGACTCCTCGTCCTCGACCACCAGGATCCGGGTCACGCGGTCACTCTCCTCGTCTCGGGGTGCGAGCCTGCGCGCTGGGCAACCGCAGGGTGAACGTCGAGCCGCTCTCGGCCTGGCTCCAGACCGTGACGTCACCGCCGTGGTTCGCCGCGACGTGCTTGACGATGCTCAGGCCGAGCCCGGTGCCGCCGGTCTGGCGCGACCGGGCCGGGTCCACGCGGTAGAAGCGCTCGAACACGCGGTCGACCTCGGCGTCCGCGATGCCGATCCCCTGGTCGGCCACGGCGATCTCGACCAGACCGTCGCGCTCGCGGACGCCGACACCCACGCGCGTGCCGTCGTCCGAGTACCGGACGGCGTTGTCCACGAGGTTGCGGACGGCGGTGGTCAGGAGGTCCTGGTCGCCGTACACCTTGGCACCGCGCGCGCCTCCGACCACCACGTCGATGCCCCGGGCGTCGGCCACCAGCCGCCCGCGGTCGACGGCGTCGGCGACCACGTCGTCGATCCCGACCAGGCGCGGGGTGGTCAGGGTGCCCGCGACCTGCAGTCTCGACAGGTCGATGATCTCGTTGACCAGGGCGGAGAGCCGCTCCGACTCGCGCTGCATCCGGTCGCTGAAGCGCCGGACGGCGTCCGGGTCGTCCGCGGCGTCCTGCATCGTCTCGGCGAGGAGTGACAGCGCGCCGACGGGCGTCTTGAGCTCGTGGCTGACGTTGACGACGAAGTCCCGTCGTACCTCCTCGACGCGGCGGGCCTCGGTGCGATCCTCCACCAGCAGCAGGATGTGCAGCGTGCCGAGCGGCGCGACCCGCGCGTGGACGACGAGCGTGCCGCGACCCAGTGGACCCCGCGGCAGCTCCATCTCGGCCTCGCGGATGACGCCGTCCCGCCGCACCTGGTGCACCATCTCGAGCAGGTCGGCGTGCACCACCTCCTGCCCGCGCACGAGGCCGAACGCGTACGCGGCGGGGCTGGCCTTGACGACGCCGTCGGCCACGTCGAGCACGATCGCGGCCGAGCGCAGGACGGCGAGGACCTCGGCCGTGCCCTCCGGCAGCTCGCGCTCCGGGGGCGGGGGGACGGTGGTCTGCGCCCGCTCGCTGTAGCGGAACGCCAGGACGGCCGACGAGCCGACGAGCAGCCCGAGACCTCCCGCGACCAGCGCGGCGACGGTGGCGTCCACACCGTCAGGGTAGGCCGGACGACGGGCCCTCCCGTTCGTCCGGGCCGTCGTCCGCCGTGGCTTTGTCCGATGTTCACCTGCGGGGATGCGCTCGTTCACCAAGTGGTGCCACGGTGTCCCTCATGCGCGACGTCTTCCACCACGAGCTCGACTCGATCGCCGAGCGGCTGCTCGAGATGACCGGCCTCGCCGGCTCCGCCATCGCCAGCTCGACCACGGCGCTGCTCGAGGCCGACCTGGCGCTGGCCGAGAGCGTGATCGCCGCCGACGTCCACATCGACCGGCTGCAGCGCGATCTCGACGACCGGGCCATCGAGCTGCTCGCCCGGCAGCAGCCGGTCGCCACCGACCTGCGCGTGGTCGTCTCCAGCCTGCGGATGAGCGCGACCCTGGAGCGGATGGGCGACCTGGCGCGGCACGTCTCCAAGCTGGCCCGGCTGCGGTTCCCCGAGCACGCGATCCCGACCGAGCTCGAGCCGACGTTCCGGGAGATGGGCGGCGTTGCGGAGCTCATCGCGCTGAAGGCCGGACGCGTGATCAGCAGCCGCGACCTCGACGTCGCCGCCGAGATCGAGGTGGACGACGACGAGCTCGACCGCCTGCACCGCCACGTCTTCACGACGCTGATGTCAGGGGCGTGGGACCACCCCGTCGAGGCGACCGTCGACGTCACCCTGTGCAGCCGGTACTACGAGCGGTTCGGCGACCACGCGGTCTCCCTCTCCCGTCGGGTCGGCTTCCTCGTCACCGGCCGCTGGAGCGAGCACGCCCCCACCACCTGACCCGCGACGATCAAGGAACTCCCGGTCGATCAGGACTCGCTCGTGCTGGCCTCGGGTGACGGCTGGGTGCCGCAGGTCGCTCCGAGCTCGTCCTGCACACGCTGCTGCGCCGTGGCCAGCTCGTCGTCCGGCCTGCTCTGGCTGACGGCCGCGAGCTCGTCGGCGGCCGCCTGCACGGCTGCGGGCGAGGAGTCCGGGACCTCGATCGCGGCCAGCGGCGCCCGCAGCTCCGCCCAGTACTCGGCCACCCGCGTGACGTCGGCACGCAGGTCCCCGGACGCCGTCGCCGTCGTCGCGTCGACGATCGAGGCCCAGTAGTCGGCGGCCCCCTGGCTGGACGCGAGCAGGATCACCGTGAACGCCTCGGGTGCGCTGCGGTCGATGCCGAGTCGCTCGAGCTCGGCCGTGGCGGCGTCGTTGAGCACCTGCTGCGCTCCGGCCACGGCCTCGCAGTCGAACGGCAGCTCCTCGGTCGCCGTCTCGGTCGGCGTCGACGTGCCGGACGACGTGGGCGGCGGGTCGTCGGACGTCCCCGACGAGCAGGCTGCGGCCAGCCCCGCCACGACCAGGGCGATCACCAGCATCGGCGTCCTCACCGATGCGACGCTACCTCGTCTCAGCGGCCTTGCGCGGCGACGGCGGCAGCGGCGTCGACGGCCGCGTCGGGGTCGAGGTAGCGACCGCCCCGCGTCACGGGGGACAGGTCGTCGTCCAGCTCGTAGACGAGCGGGATGCCGGTGGGGATGTTCAAGCCGGCGATGTCGTCGTCCGAGATGCCGTCGAGGTGCTTGACCAGCGCCCGCAACGAGTTGCCGTGCGCCGCGAGCAGCACCACCCGCCCGGCACGCAGGTCCGGCACGACCTCTGCCGACCAGTACGGCAGCATCCGCGCGACCACGTCGGCCAGGCACTCGGACGCCGGCATGTCGGCACCGAGCCCGGCGTACCGCGGATCGCCCGCCTGGCTGAACTCGTGGTCGTCCGAGATGGGCGGCGGGGGCGTGTCGTAGGAACGGCGCCAGAGCATGAACTGCTCCTCGCCGAACTCCTCGGAGGTCTGCTTCTTGTTCTTACCCTGCAGCGCCCCGTAGTGCCGCTCGTTGAGGCGCCAGTCGCGCTTGACCTCGATCCAGTGCCGGTCGGCGACGTCGAGCGAGATGTTCGCCGTCGTGATGGCGCGCCGCAGCAGCGAGGTGTGGACGACGTCCGGCAGCAGCCCCTCCGCGACGAGCAGCTCCCCGCCGCGCTCGGCCTCGGCGATCCCCTTGTCCGACAACGGGACGTCGACCCAGCCGGTGAAGAGGTTCTGCGCGTTCCACGTGCTCTCACCGTGGCGGAGCAGGACCAGCGTCGAGTTCATCCCCTCACGCTACTGGGATCGAAGTGCTTGATCACGGGGGAGGGTCGAGGAGGTGGCGGAACGCGTCGAGGTTGCGCGTGGACTCCCCGCGCGAGATCCGCCACGCCCACTCCTTGCGCATCGCTGTCAGGAAGCCCTTCGCGAGCAGCTCGTTGAACGTGCCGTCCGAGGTGTCCAGCAGCTCGCCCATCAACGCGTCCACGGTCTCGGGCGTCACGCCCGCCAACGGGATCCGCCCGACCAGGTACACGTCACCGAGCCGGTCGATCGCGAACGAGACCCCGCGAAGCCGCGTGTTGCGCTCGAGCAGCCAGCGATGGACGGTGGCGTGGTTCTCGTCGGGGTTGCGGACGACGAACGCGGACGCCGACAGGGAGTGGTCACCGACCAGCAGGGAGACGGTGGTCCGCAGCTTGCGCTCCCCCGGCAGCTGGACGACGAACTCCCCCGGCCGGGCGCCGACGTCGTGCTCCACCTCGGCGTCCGACAGCCACTCGACCACGCAGCGCTCGGCCGAGGCCCGCGCAGAGCTCACGGCGCCACCGCGAGTCCGCCGGCGGGAGCCGACACCGGCGCGGGACCGTCGACGCGCGCCAGCCGTTCGGCCCGCGCACCGGCGTAGACGGCGAGCGTCGCGTCGACGGTGGCCTCCCAGCCGAAGCCTGCGGCGTGCGCCGTCGCCCCGGACCCCAGTCGAGCCCTCAGGTCCGGGTCGGCCAGGAGCGAGCCCAGGGCATCGGCCCAGTCGGAGGGGTCGTGGGAGTCCACGAGGAGCCCGCTGACGCCGTCCGCGACCGCCGTCGCCAGTCCGCCGACGTCCGCCGCCACCACCGGCGTCCCGGCCGCCTGGGCCTCGATCGCGACGAGGCCGAACGACTCGCTGTAGGAGGGGACGGCGACGACGTCCGCGGCGCGGTACCAGTCGGCCAGGGCCTCGCGCGGCACCGGAGGGTGGAAGCGGACGACGTCGTCGACTCCGGGGACGCCGGCCAGGCCCAGCCCGCGGGCCAGCGTCTCGAGCTCGCCCGGGCGCGCGCGTGC
>Ga0075530_1001103_pt1 | contig 12897 bp, 13 predicted proteins | sample NGEPerD_2_FD_75101 | JGI IMG/M metagenome (GOLD analysis project Ga0075530, IMG submission 75101) | Arctic peat soil microbial communities from the Barrow Environmental Observatory site, Barrow, Alaska, USA - NGEE PermafrostL1-D | ecosystem: Environmental > Terrestrial > Soil > Wetlands > Peat ...
CTCCTGCCGCGGGATCTGCTGCTATTGTCAGCCCCGATCGACATCCTTTAACGAGCCGTCCTGTGAGGCGGAGAAGGAGGTCCGGTGCCGATGGTTCCTACCCATTCCGCATCTGTTCCGACAGCCCCTGACGGGCCAACATCCCCGGGAAGCGTCCTCGAGGGACGCATCGTCCTTGACGCCCGTGACATCTCCCGGGCGCTCACTCGCATCTCCCACGAGATCCTCGAGCGCAACAAGGGCCTCGACAAACTCGTCCTCCTGGGCATCCCCACCCGCGGCGTCCACCTCGCCCGTCGCGTCTCCGAGCGCATTGCCAAGGTCGAGGGTGCGCAGGTCCCACTCGGCACTCTGGACATCACGATGTACCGCGACGACCTGCGCAAACAACCCACCCGCGGCCCCCACCACACGGTGATGCCGCCCGGCGGCGTGGACGGCAAGGTCGTCGTCCTGGTCGACGACGTGCTCTTCTCCGGCCGCACGGTCCGCGCTGCGCTCGATGCGATGAACGACCTCGGCAGGCCCGCGACGGTGCGGCTCGCCGTACTCGTGGACCGCGGGCACCGCGAGCTCCCGATCCGCGCCGACCACGTCGGCAAGAACCTCCCCAGCGCGCGCAACGAGCGCGTGATGGTGCGGCTCGAGGAGTCTGACGGGTACGACGATGTCCGTATCGCGCCGATGGACAGTCTTGTCAACCATGGGGTCTACCAGGACGGGGCGCCGGCATGAACAAGCACCTGCTCTCGATCGACGACCTGGACGTAAACGACGTCTCGGTGTTGTTCGACACCGCGGCCGAGATGCACGACGTGCAGCGCAGGTCGGTGAAGAAGCTGCCCGCCCTGCGCGGCCGCACCGTGGTCAACCTCTTCTTCGAGGACTCCACCCGCACCCGGTCGTCCTTCGAGATCGCCGGGAAGTGGCTCTCCGCCGACGTCATCAACGTCTCGGCCAAAGGATCGAGCGTCAGCAAGGGCGAGAGCCTGCGCGACACCGTCCTGACCGTCGCCGCGATGGGCGTCGACGGCCTCGTGATCCGGCACGGTGCGAGCGGCGCGGCGCAGCAGGTGAGCCAGTGGACCGAGGCCGTGGTGATCAATGCCGGAGACGGGATGCACGAGCACCCGACGCAGGCCCTGCTCGACGCCTACACGTTGCAGCGCCGGATGGGGACCCTGGAGGACAAGCGCGTCGCGATCGTGGGGGACCTGACGCACAGCCGGGTTTTCCGTAGCAACATCCTGCTGCTCCACAAGCTCGGTGCCCACGTCACCGTGGTGGCGCCACCCACCTTGATGCCCGCCGGTGTGACCGCCTGGTCGAAGGACGCCGGGTTCGAGACGTCGTACGACCTCGACGAGGTGCTGCCGGACGCCGACGCTGTGATGATGCTCCGGGTCCAGCGCGAGCGGATGAACGGCGCCTACTTCCCCAGCGCACGGGAGTACACCGTCGGCTACGGGCTCACGCGTGAGCGCCTCGCCGTGCTCAAGCCTGACGCTCCGATCTGCCACCCGGGTCCGATGAACCGCGGTCTCGAGATCGCTGCGGACGCTGCCGACGCCGCCCAGTCCGCGGTGCTCGACCAGGTCTCCGCCGGTGTCGCGATCCGGATGTCGGTGCTCTACCACCTGCTCGCCGGAGAGGAGAGTGGCGCGTGAGTCTGGTGATCAAGGGAGCCTCGCTCCGCGGCGAGAAGACCGCGGATCTCCTCATCAGGGACGGCGTCATCGCAGAAGTGAGCACGGGTGGTGGTTTCGAGACGCTCGTCGGCGCTCGCTCCTCAACCACCGGGGAGTCCTCAACCACCGAGATCGATGCCGACGGCCTGGTCGCGCTGCCCGGGCTGGTCGACCTGCACACCCACCTGCGCGAGCCGGGTCGGGAGGACGCCGAGACCGTGCTCACGGGCTCCAGGGCCGCCGCGCTCGGAGGCTTCACCGCAGTGCTTGCGATGGCCAACACCTCGCCGGTCACCGACACCGGCGAGGCGGCCGAGCGGATCTTCGACCTCGGACGGCTGGCCGGACTCGTCGACGTACAGCCGGTCGGGGCCGTGACGCGTGGCCTGGGTGGCCAGGAGCTGGCCGAGCTTGGCCTGATGGCACGGTCGCGGGCCAAGGTGCGCGTGTTCTCCGACGACGGCAGGTGTGTGCACGACCCGCGGGTGATGCGGCGTGCGCTGGAATACATCCGCGCGTTCGGCGGCGTCATCTCCCAGCACTCGCAGGACCCTGACCTCGCTGGCCCGACAGCGTGCTGCCACGAGGGTGAGCTCTCCGGACGTCTCGGGCTCCCCGGCTGGCCCGGCATCGCCGAGGAGACGATCGTCGCGCGCGACGTGATGCTCGCGCGGCACACCGGCAGCCGGGTGCACGTCGCCCACGTGTCCACAGCAGGGTCGGTCGAGGTGATCCGGTGGGCCAAGGCGCAGGGCATCGACATCACCGCCGAGGTGACACCGCACCACCTGCTGCTCACCACGGACCTGCTTGCCGGGTACGACCCCGTCTACAAGGTGAACCCGCCGCTGCGCCCCGACGAGGACGTCGCCGCGCTGCGCGACGCACTGGCCGACGGCACGATCGACGCGGTCGCCACCGACCACGCCCCGCACGCCCGTCACGACAAGGAGCACGCGTTCGTCGACGCCGCGTTCGGCATGCTCGGCCTGGAGACCGCCCTGTCGGTGGTCAGCGAGGTGATGGTCGGCTCCGGAGCCATGACCTGGTCCGACGTTGCTCGGGTGATGTCACAGAGCCCTGCCCGCATCGCCGGGCTGGACGGCCACGGCGGCACGCTGGCGGTGGGCCAGCCCGCCAACATCACACTGGTCGACCCGGACGCGATGGTCGTCGTGGACCGCGCGACCTCGGCCTCGTTGTCGCGCAACAACCCCTGGCACGAGCGCAAGCTCACCGGTGCGGTCGTGGCCACAGTGCTCCGCGGGGCGCCGACCGTGCTCGACGGGGGCCTGGTCTGAATGGGGCTGCTGCGCAGAAAACGCAAGCCAAGCCGTCACAAGGGTGGAGTTCCAGAGCTGACACAGGTCCCGGCGATGGCGGACCTGCCGAAGGCGAAGCTGCAGTCCCCAGCGCGCTACCTCGGCACGGTCACCGACACAGGGGAGAAGGTCTTCAGCCAGACTCTGTCGGTGCAGAGCTCCTCGCGGCTGAGCCTCTCGCCCGAGGCGCTCGACGTGGTGCGGGTTGCCGGGTCGTTCCGGATCCCGGCAGCGGCGTTGCGCGGGGCCACGACAGCGGGCGAGTTCGGGGGCAAGCAGTTCGAGTCGCTGCTGGTGGTCCGGTGGGAGCACGGCGAGAAGCAGTGGCGCACCGGCTTCCGGATGGACGCGACCAAGAAGCGCAAGTCCGGTCCCGCGGCACCTGACGTGGCCCGGTGGGTCCGCACGATCTCGAAGATGGCCCGTACGACGGCTGGGGGAGACGAATGACAGAGGCCATCCTTGTCCTCGAGGACGGACGGGTGTTCCGCGGGGAGTCCTTCGGCGCGACCGGCGAGACCTTCGGCGAGGCGGTGTTCGCCACGGGGATGACCGGCTACCAGGAGACGCTCACCGACCCGTCGTACCACCGGCAGGTGGTCGTGATGACCAGCCCGCACATCGGCAACACCGGCATGAACGATGAGGACATGGAGTCACGCCGCATCTGGGTCAGTGGGTACGTCGTGCGCGACCCGGCCCGCGTCCCGTCCAGCTGGCGCTCCACGCGGTCGCTGGACCACGAGCTTCGAGAGCAGGGAGTGGTCGGGATCAGCGGCATCGACACCCGCGCCCTGACCCGCCACCTGCGCGATCGCGGCGCCATGCGCGTAGGGATCTCCTCGGACACCGGCGACGCCGATGCACTGCTCGGCCGCGTCAAGGAGTCGGCCGGGATGACCGGCACCGAGCTTGCCGGCGAGGTCTCCACGAAGGAGGCCTACGTCGTCCCGGCCGTGGGCAGGAAGCTCTTCACCGTCGCGGCCGTGGACCTCGGCATCAAGGCCAGTACCCCGCGGATGATGGCCGAGCGAGGGATCGAGGTCCACGTGCTTCCCGCCGCATCTTCCCTGGAGGAGGTGCTCGCGACTGGTGGTCCGTCTGGGCCCGACGGCCTGTTCTTCTCCAACGGCCCCGGTGACCCGGCGGCCACGACCGACCAGGTCGAGCTGCTCCGGGGCGCCCTGGACGCAGGCCTGCCCTACTTCGGCATCTGCTTCGGCAACCAGCTGTTCGGCCGGGCGCTGGGGTTCGGCACCTTCAAGCTGAAGTACGGCCACCGGGGCATCAACCAGCCGGTGATGGACCGCACCACCGGAAAGGTCGAGGTCACCGCGCACAACCACGGCTTCGCGGTCGATGCCCCCCTCGAGGGAGCCACCCAGACGCCGTACGGCTCGGTCACCGTGAGTCACGTGTGCCTCAACGACGACGTGGTCGAGGGGCTCGAGCTCCGTGACGACGAGGGGCGGCTGAGGAGCTTCTCGGTGCAGTACCACCCCGAAGCGGCGGCCGGACCCCACGACGCGGCCTACCTCTTCGACCGGTTCTGCGACCTGATGTCCGAGCCCCCTCGGACTGAGCCTGCGAAGGCCGAGGGCGAGGCGAGGAGGTTGAGGAGCGTCGGCGCGGGGCGCGAGCCTGCGAGCGGACCGCGGGACGCGTCTCGAAACCCGGTGAGCCAGGAGACGGCCGCGACCACTGGATCAGGTGGTTTCGAGACGCTCGCTGGCGCTCGCTCCTCAACCACCGGGGGCGCTGGCGCTCGCTCCTCAACCACCGATGAGAACGACGGAGGCAGCGCCTGATGCCGAAGCGCAGTGACATCAAGAGCGTCCTGGTGATCGGCTCCGGGCCGATCGTCATCGGCCAGGCGTGCGAGTTCGACTACTCGGGCACGCAGGCATGCCGGGTGTTGATGGCCGAGGGGCTGCGGGTCATCCTGGTCAACTCCAACCCCGCGACGATCATGACCGACCCGGAGTTCGCCGACGCCACCTACGTCGAGCCGATCACCGCGGAGTTCGTGGAGAAGGTCATCGAGAAGGAGCGCCCGGATGCCCTGCTCGCCACACTGGGTGGGCAGACCGCACTGAACACCGCGATGGATCTTGACCGGCTCGGCGTCCTGGAGAAGTACGGCGTGGAGCTGATCGGCGCCAGCATCAAGGCGATCAACCGTGGCGAGAACCGCGAGTCCTTCAAGAAGATCGTCGAGGAGCTCGGGGGAGAGGTTGCCCAGTCGGTCGTCTGTCACACCCTGGAGGAGTGCTTCGAGGCGTCGGAGGACCTCGGCTGGCCGATGGTGGTGCGCCCCAGCTTCACGATGGGCGGCACGGGCTCCGGGATGGCCTACGACGAGGACGACCTTCGCCGGATGGCCGGAGCCGGCCTCGCCGCGAGCCCCACGACCGAGGTACTCCTCGAGGAGTCGATCATCGGCTGGAAGGAGTACGAGCTCGAGGTGATGCGCGACACCGCCGACAATGTCGTGATCGTCTGCTCCATCGAGAACCTCGACCCCATGGGCGTGCACACTGGTGACTCGATCACGGTCGCGCCCGCGATGACGCTGACCGACCGCGAGTACCAGCACCTGCGTGACCTCTCCATCGGCATCATCCGTCTCGTGGGCGTCGACACCGGGGGCTGCAACATCCAGTTCGCGGTCAACCCCGACGATGGCCGCGTGGTCGTCATCGAGATGAACCCGCGGGTCTCCCGCTCCAGTGCGCTTGCCTCCAAGGCGACGGGCTTCCCGATCGCCAAGATCGCTGCCAAGGTGGCGATCGGCTACACGCTGGACGAGATCCCCAACGACATCACCACCAGAGAAGATGGCCAGAGCACGCCGGCGAGCTTCGAGCCAACGCTGGACTACATCGTCGTCAAGGTGCCGCGGTTCGCCTTCGAGAAGTTCCCCGCGGCCGACCCGACGCTGACCACGCACATGAAGTCGGTCGGCGAGGCGATGGCGATCGGACGCAACTTCACCGAGGCTCTGCAGAAGGCGCTGCGGTCGCTCGAGACTCCGTCATCTGGGAAGGGGGCGGCGGTCTTCGACTGGAGCCACCGCCTGGTCGAGCTCGACAAGGACGAGCTCCTCGAGCAGATCCGCACGCCGCACGACGGTCGGCTGCGCAAGGTGATGGACGCCCTGCGCGCTGGTGCGACTCCACAGGAGGTGAACGAGGTCACGGGGATCGACCCGTGGTTCGTCGACCAGCTGTGCCTGGTCAACGAGATCGCCCAGGACGTGATCGCAGCCGAGGAGCTCACCCCCTCACTGCTGCGGAGGGCCAAGCGACACGGGTTCTCCGACGCGCAGCTCGGCCGGATCCGCGACATGAAGGAGGACGTGGTCCGCGGAGTGCGCCACGCACTCGGGGTGCGTCCTGTCTTCAAGACCGTGGACACGTGTGCCGCTGAGTTCGCCGCGCGTACGCCGTACCACTACAGCTCCTACGACGAGGAGTCCGAGGTGGCGCCGCGCGAGAAGGAGGCGGTGATCATCCTCGGGTCCGGGCCCAACCGGATCGGCCAGGGGATCGAGTTCGACTACTCGTGCGTGCACGCAAGCATGGCCCTCCACGAGGCCGGCTACGAGACCGTGATGGTCAACTGCAACCCCGAGACCGTCTCCACCGACTACGACACCTCCGACCGGCTCTACTTCGAGCCGCTCACGCTCGAGGACGTGCTGGAGGTCGTGCATGCAGAGGCCAAGGCCGGACCCATCGCCGGCGTGATCTGCCAGCTCGGCGGCCAGACGCCGCTGGGTCTCGCACAGGGGCTCGAGGACGCGGGCGTGAAGATCGTCGGCACCTCTCCGTCGGCCATCCACCTGGCCGAGGAGCGCGGCGCGTTCGGTCGGGTGCTCGCCGAGGCCGGCCTCACGGCTCCCAAGCACGGGATGGCGACCTCGTTCCCGGAGGCCAAGGAGATCGCGGCCACCATCGGCTTCCCGGTGCTGGTGCGGCCGTCGTACGTGCTCGGCGGCCGGGGCATGGAGATCGTCTACGGTGACGAAGCACTTCGTGCTTACCTCGAGCGCGCGACCGACCTCAGTCATTCAGGGGGCCCGGAGCACCCGGTGCTCGTCGACCGGTTCATCGACGACGCCGTCGAGATCGACGTCGACGCGCTCTACGACGGCACCGACCTCTACCTCGGCGGCGTGATGGAGCACATCGAGGAGGCCGGCATCCACTCCGGCGACTCCTCCTGCGCGCTGCCGCCGATCACCCTGGGCAAGGAGGAGATCGGCCGGATCCGTGAGGCCACCGAGGCGATCGCCCGCGGCGTCGGGGTGCTCGGCCTGCTCAACATCCAGTTCGCGCTCGGCTCCGACGTGCTCTACGTCCTCGAGGCCAACCCACGCGCGAGCCGGACCGTGCCGTTCGTGTCGAAGGCGACCGCGCGCCCGCTGGCCAAGGCCGCGGCCCGGATCATGCTCGGTGAGAGCATCGCATCACTGCGCTCGGAAGGCGTGCTCGCCGCCGACAGCGACGGGGGCGACCTTCCCGGTGACGCGCCGATCGCGGTGAAGGAAGCCGTGATGCCGTTCAACCGGTTCAAGACCATCGACGGCAAGACCGTGGACGCGATCCTCGGCCCGGAGATGCGTTCGACCGGGGAGGTGATGGGTTTCGACGCCGACTTCGGCAAGGCCTACGCGAAGGCGCAGACCGCGGCGTACGGCCCACTGCCGTTGAGCGGACGGGTCTTCGTCTCGATGGCCAACCGTGACAAGCGGAGCATGATCTTCCCGGTGAAGCGGCTCGCCGACCTCGGCTACGACATCCTGGCGACCGTCGGCACGGCAGAGGTGCTGCGTCGCAACGGCGTCTCCGCGACCGTCGTACGCAAGCACAGTGAGGGTGACTCCCCGGACGGCGACAAGACCATCGTCGGCAAGATCCTCGACGGCGAGATCGGCCTGGTCGTGAACACCCCGCACGGCACGACCAGCGGCGGGTCACCCCGGTTGGACGGGTACGAGATCCGGACTGCGGCCACCCTCCACAACATCCCGTGCATCACCACGGTGCAGGGTCTCGGCGCCGCGGTGCAGGGGATCGAGGCGATGCGTGCATCCGACATCGGCGTGCGGTCGCTGCAGGACTGGGCCCGGTGACAGCGCCCACCCCCGGACGTCATACGACCTGGCTGTCCCCGCGACCGCGTCGTATGACGTCCCGCGGAACGTCATACGAACTGGCTGCCCGCGCGATCACTTCGTATGACGTCCCGGCCGGCGGGGCGGCCGTGTGACCGTCTACCGCCAGCTCTTCGACCGGGTCCTGACGCGGACCGACGCCGAGAAGGCGCACCAGGTCGCCTTCCGCGCCATCCGCGCGGCACAGCCTGTGACCCGCATGGTCGGGGGCCGCGTGAGCAAGGTGGGGCATCCACGAACCAGCCGGGTGATGGGGCTGGACTTCCCCGGTTTGCTCGGTCTGGCGGCCGGATTCGACAAGAACGCCGTCGGCATCGATGCCCTGGCCAACATGGGTTTCGGGTTCGTCGAGATCGGTACCGTCACGGGTGAACCTCAGCCGGGAAACCCGAAGCCTCGCCTCGCGCGGTTGCCTGCTGATCGGGCGGTGGTCAACCGAATGGGCTTCAACAACGACGGGGCCGAGATCGTCGCCCGCCGGCTGGCTGCCCGCCGGCTCGACCGCACCGGGCGCCGCCGCGGCGTCCCCTTGGGGATCAACATCGGCAAGACCAAGGTGGCCCCCGAGGAAGACGCGGTCAGCGACTACGAGAAGAGCGCCACCCTGCTCGCGCCGCACGCCGACTACCTGGTCGTCAACGTCTCTTCGCCGAACACACCGCGCCTGCGTGACCTCCAGGCGGTCAGCCGCCTCGACCCGCTGCTGCGCGCCGTACGCCGCCGAACCGATGACGTCTCGGACCACCACGTGCCGCTGCTCGTGAAGATCGCACCCGACCTGAGCGCCGAGGAGGTGCTCGCTGTGGCCGACCTCGCACTCGGGCTCGGCCTGGACGGGATCGTGGCGACCAACACGACGATCTCGCGTGCGGGGCTGACCTCGACTCCGGAGAAAGTGGAGGCCGCAGGCGAGGGTGGGCTCTCCGGGCCGCCGCTGCGCGCCCGAGCCACCGAGGTGATCCGGCTCCTGCGGGGCCGGTTGGGCCCGAACCTGACGCTGATCGGGGTCGGCGGCATCACCACGCCCGAGGACGCTCTCGAGCGGCTGTCGGCAGGAGCCGACCTGTTGCAGGGCTACACCGGCTTCGTCTACGAGGGACCCTGGTGGCCCGCCCGCATGAACGCCCGGATCAACGCCCATGTCTCCGCGCGGCCGCAACAGGCCTCAGGAGAAGGGGCCCCAGGAGAACGGGGGAGCAGGTCATGACCGAAGCGCTCGGATTCGGCGCTCGGTTGCGAGATGCCATGGACGGCCGCGGACCGTTGTGCGCAGGCATCGACCCTCACGCCGGTCTGCTCGACGCCTGGGGGCTGACCGACTCGGTCAACGGCCTGGAGAAGTTCGCGCTCGGTGCCGCCGAGGCCCTGGCGCCACAGGTCGCCGCGATCAAGCCGCAGTCGGCCTTCTTCGAGCGGTTCGGCTCCCGCGGCATCGCGGTCCTGGAACGGGTGGTCGAGACCTGCCGTGCGGCCGGTGCGGTAGTGGTCCTGGACGTCAAGCGGGGTGACATCGGCTCCACCGCCCAGGCCTACGCCGACGCCTTCCTCGACCCCCGGTCCCCGATCGCGGTGGACGCCATCACCGCGACGCCGTACCTCGGGTTCGGCAGCCTCACACCGATGATCGAGACCGCACGCCGGCACGGCAAGGGAGTCTTCGTCCTGGCACTGACCTCCAACCCCGAGGCGCCGGCCGTCCAGCACGCCCGCACCGACGCCGGCCGGACCGTCGCGGGCACGGTGCTCGACGAACTGCGCAGGCTGAACGCCGACGTGGCCCCGATGGGTTCCCTCGGTGCCGTGGTCGGCGCGACCATCTCCGAGACCACCGAGGATCTCGCGATCAACGGCCCGCTGCTGGTTCCGGGGATCGGTGCCCAGGGCGGCACCGCGCAGGACGTACGCCGCATCTTCGGTGACGTCATCGACCTGGTGCTCCCGTCGAGCTCGCGCGAGATCCTCGGTGCCGGACCTGACCCAGGCTCGCTGCATGCCGCGGTGGGACGGTCGCTGGATGCCTTCAGCGCGCTGCGGCGCGGTCGTTGATGCGCCCCTCGTTGAAGCGCCCGTCGTTGATGCCCCCGTCAATGTCTCGGGTCGGGGCTGGGCTGGTCGTCGCCCTGCTTCTTGCGTTGGCTGGATGCGGTGACCCGACCGAGGACTACTGCAGTGACCTGAAGGAGCACAGCAAGCAGATCGCAGACATGATCGGGTCGGGCTCGCCCGCGGCATTGCTGAGCGGCCTGCCGATGCTGCGTGACCTCGCAGACAAGTCGCCCGAGGACCTCGCTGATGAGTGGCAGGCGTTCATCGGGGCGCTCGACGGACTCGACCAGGCCATCAAGGACGCCGGGGTCAAACCGGGCGACTTCAAGGGCGGCAACCCGCCGGCAGGCCTCAGCGCCACCGACCGGAAGGCGATCGCCGACGCGGCGGGACAGATCACCACCGAGGAGGTCGTTCAGGCGTCTTCGGGCATCGAGCAGGAGGCACGCGACGTCTGCAAGGTCAACCTGGGTCTCGCCTGAGGTCGGGGTGACGGAGGCCGGGAGTGAATGATGGCCGTGACGTTCGTCTCGGGTGGACCACCGCAGGGCCCTTCCGCGTTGCAGGGGTCGGTGGCCCGTGGCTAGATTGCCGGGTGTCCGGACAGCGCGGCACCCACGCACGTTCTCTCCCCGCTCGAAGCAGTCGAGCAGGAAGTCGAGGAATCCCCAGTGGCCTTGCCACCCCTCACGCCCGAGCAGCGCCACGCTGCTCTCGACAAGGCAGCCGCCGCGCGCCGCGAACGAGCGGAGGTCAAGAACCGGCTCAAACACTCCGGTGCCTCCCTCGCCGAGGTGGTGGCCGAGAGCCGGACCAACGAGGTCATCGCCAAGATGCGGGTCAAGGAGCTGCTGCAGTCCATGCCGGGAATCGGCAAGGTGCGGGCCCAGCAGGTGATGGAGAAGCTGAAGATCTCAGATACGCGCCGGCTGCGGGGGCTCGGTGCCAAGCAGGTCGCCGCGCTGGTCGATGAGTTCTCCTCCCCTTGACCCAGAGCAGTGACCGGTTCACCCAGCGCAGTGACCGGTTGACACCGAGCAGTGACCGGTTGACCCAGAGCAGTGACCGGGTCCCGGCCCCCCCGTCTCGGCTGACTGTGCTCGCGGGGCCCACCGCCGTGGGCAAGGGCACGGTGACCGCCTGGGTGCGCGAGCACCATCCCGAGATCTGGATCTCCGTCTCGGTGACCACCAGACGTCGCAGGCCGGGAGAGCAGGACGGGGTGCACTACCGCTACGTCTCCGAGAGCGAGTTCGACCGGCTGGTCGCCGACGACGAGCTGCTGGAATGGGCCGTCGTACACCGCGGGGCTCGCTACGGCACACCGCGTCGCCCCGTCGAGGAAGCCCTGGCCGAGGGTCGCCCGGCCCTCCTCGAGATCGACCTGCAGGGGGCCAGGCAGGTCCGGGAGCAGATGCCCGAGGCACTTTTCGTCTTCCTGGCTCCGCCCTCGTGGGAGGAGCTGGTGCGTCGCCTCGTCGGCCGAGGCACAGAGGACGCCGCCGAGCGGGAACGGCGTCTGCAGAGCGCGCGGGCGGAGCTGGCGGCCGAGCCGGAGTTCCACGCCACCGTCGTCAACCGGCGGATTCACGATGCCGGTGAGGAATTGGTAGACTTGATGCGGTCCGGGGCGTCACCCGGGCAATGACGGGTTCCCGGATCGTGCCAGAGACCCGCGTCGCAGAACCAATCTTCGTTAGTGAGGCTCGATGAGCTTGTCCGGTGCCCAGCCAGTTGCCGAGGGAATCACCAATCCCCCGATCGACGACCTGCTGACCAAGACCGACTCCAAGTACAAGCTGGTGCTCTACAGCGCCAAGCGCGCCCGGCAGATCAACGCCTACTACTCCCAGCTCGGCGAAGGCCTGCTGGAGTACGTCGGACCGCTCGTGGACACCCACGTGCAGGAGAAGCCGCTGTCCATCGCACTCCGCGAGATCAACCAGGACCTCCTGACGTGCGAGGACATCGACCCTGACGAGTTGGCCGCCGAGGCCCTGGCCGCCGCAGTCCCGGCGCCGAAGACTCCCGCCGCCGACCCGGTCGTCGAGTAACCAGCAGACATTGCTGGACTCAGTCGTCCTTGAAGCTGCCGTGTCCCGCCCTCGCGTCGTTCTCGGTGTGAGCGGCGGGATTGCTGCCTACAAGGCCTGTGAGCTGCTGCGCCTGTTCACCGAGTCCGGGCACGACGTCACGGTCGTCCCGACTGCCGCAGCCCTGGAGTTCGTCGGGGCACCTACGTGGGCTGCCCTGTCCGGCAGGCCAGTCAGCACCGAGGTCTGGGCCGACGCCCACGAGGTGCCCCACGTGCGGATCGGCCAGGAGGCCACCCTCGTGGTGGTGGCCCCTGCGACCGCAGACCTGCTGGCCAAGGCCGCGAACGGCCTGGCCGACGACCTGCTGACCAACACCCTGCTCACCGCCCGCTGCCCGATCCTGTTCGCTCCGGCCATGCACACCGAGATGTGGGAGCACCCGGCCACACAGGCCAACGTCGCCACCCTGCGCTCGCGGGGAGCCGTCGTGATCGAGCCCGCCGAGGGCCGTCTGACCGGTGTCGACACCGGCAAGGGGATCCACTGCCGCGGGTGTAATGTTGAGCAGTGATCGGGCAGAACTGGGCAGACGGTCGATGGCTTCCGAAAGCTCGCTGTGCTCTCCA
>Ga0075530_1001105_pt1 | contig 12879 bp, 15 predicted proteins | sample NGEPerD_2_FD_75101 | JGI IMG/M metagenome (GOLD analysis project Ga0075530, IMG submission 75101) | Arctic peat soil microbial communities from the Barrow Environmental Observatory site, Barrow, Alaska, USA - NGEE PermafrostL1-D | ecosystem: Environmental > Terrestrial > Soil > Wetlands > Peat ...
CAGCGGCGACATTCCCGACTGGGCTATCTATCGCCAGCGGCCTATGCCCAACAGTACTACAGGACGCAACACTCAGCATGATGCGATTCATGGCGTCCACATTTGACGACCGAGGTCATTCCTCGTAGGAATCTGAGCCTTGATCGAGACGGCACCACCACATCTTCGAGTCGGATTAGGCCGCAAGGAACACATGCTGGCTAATCCTTCGCTGCAGCGGACGCGGCTAACGCCGCGCGGCAACGGGTGGGGGATAATTAGCAGGGGATAATTAGAGGGGATAGTTAGGGTCAGACACGATTATCTTTCCGCCTTGGCCTGCCTTTTGGCAAAGGCGCGGCGCGGCGCGGCGACCCGAAAGAGTTTCGATCTTCGCCCGAAAACGAGGGTTGCCAAGCGCCCAGCCCTTGTGCAAGGTCTCACAGGTCTCACGGATGGATTCAAGATCGACGTGCGACAGATGCGCGCGGAACAACTGCCGATACGCGGCCTGCCGTGTTACGTCGCTTTTGGCTAAGCGCCGGTATATGGAATGAGGCACGATGAGAGGGTCCGCCTTACCCTGCGCATTGGCCACATAGCTGGAGTAAGGATAATCGGCGGGATGTTCAACCATGTCCGCCCGCACCGGGTTCAGTTCAATGTAGCGCATGCAGGTTAACAGATAATGCTCGGCGTCAGTGAGACATTCCCGCGCTGGCGCGGCAACAAGAATTCGATTTGTTGGTACTGCATCAGTGTGATTTCCATTCATACAGTATATCTTATTTAGTGTTAACGGGCCTAGGTGTTTAGTCCCGCGATGTACTGCTCGGTTCGCAAGACGCCGCGAGCCTTGGCCCCATGAGTTTCGCCTGCGGCGAGTTCCCGGTTCGACCCGCGAAAGCGCTTTGCTGTTGATATAAATCAACGGAATGTCCTAGTTTACGGTAGTGCAAAACTATTGACTTGTTCCTAAACATGTTTTATTGTCCTCTTTAGTGGTAGCACACTTCCCCGAGGACACATGAATATCATTCAGATTTACAAGCGGTTTCCTACTCAAGATGATTGTCTTGCTCATATAGAGAAAGTCCGCTGGAACGGCAAACCGACTTGCCCTTACTGCGGTTCGACAAGATCAACTCCCGTCCCGAAAGAACGCCGCCATCATTGTAACGCTTGCAAGACTTCGTACAGCGTCACTGTCGGCACCATTTTTCACCACACGCACGTCGATATACAAAAATGGTTGTTAGCCATCTCGCTCGTTTTAAACGCTAAGAAAGGTTTGTCTGCCCGCCAGCTCGCCCGCGATATTGAAGTTCACCGCAACACGGCTTGGCGTATAAGTATGCAGATTCGCAAAGCTATGTGCGAAAGCGTTCAACGCGAACTCTTGCAAGGCGTGGTCGAAATGGACGAATGTTATATCGGCGGCAAGCCCCGTAAAGGTAACGGCAGCGGCGGCACTCATAAGCGCGGCCGCGGCACCGACAAAACTCCGGTAGTCGGGATGGCGCAGCGCGGCGGTAACGTGTTTGCAAGAGCCACAACGAAGAACAAGCTCAGGTTAAAAGGTCTATCGGCGCTGGTACGCAGAAATGTAGACGTTAAAAACACTGTCCTTATCACCGATGAATACAAAGGCTATCTCGGTATCTCGAAGTTCATGCCCCACAAAACCATCAATCATCAGGTTTGGTATGTGGACGGCGATACTCATACCAACACCATCGAAGGTTTTTGGGCTTTGCTAAAGCGAGGCGTCGTTGGTCAATACCATAAAGTGAGCCTGCGCCACCTTAATAGTTACATCGATGAGTTCTGCTACCGCTACAATAACCGTAAGAATCCTAACATCTTCGATTGCACGCTTTCCCGTGCGTTGGGAGTTGCCCTGTGAACGACAAGATATTGAAAGCTACTTACGGATCGCCAGATCGACCCCTTAGAATTGGTGACCTTGAGATACCTTGTTATGTTCTTGAAGACGGTCGTCGTGTACTCACTCAAAGAGGCATGATCGGCGCGTTAGGTATGTCCCGAGGCGGTGGCTCCAAGCACGGCGGCGATCGATTGACTCAATTTGTACTAGGAAAACCTATCAATCCTTTTATTTCCAATGATTTAACGGCGGCGATCAATTTCCCAATTACTTTCCTTCCAGCCCGTGGCGGTCGATCTGCTTATGGTTACGAGGCGACGATCCTCTCCGACATATGCGACGCCGTTCTTGCGGCTAGAGCACAAGGGCAATTAAATTCGACGTTCGGGGTTGCCGCAGCTAAACGATGCGAGATACTTGTACGCGGGTTCGCCCGAATAGGCATCATCGCTTTAGTCGATGAGGCAACAGGTTACCAAGAAGTCAGAGACCGTGATGCACTACACGCCATACTCGACAAATATCTACGTGCAGAATTTGCGGCATGGGCCAAAAGGTTTCCCGATGAGTTCTATGAGCAGATTTTTCGCCTCAAAGGTTGGCCGTGGCGCGGGATGTCAATCAACCGGCCTAGCGTCGTCGGTCATTACACAAACGACCTTGTTTGGGACAGGCTCGCTCCCGGAATCCGTAAAGAATTACAAACAAGGAACCCCAAAAGTGAAAAGGGCTACAGGAAAACTAAGCATCACCAATGGCTAACAGAGGACATAGGACATCCCGCACTCACCCAACATATTCATGCTTTAATGGGATTGATGCGCGCATCTACAACTTGGGATCAATTCCACAGACTGCTTCAGCGCGCTTTCCCGAAGAAAGGAGCAACGCTAGAAATGCCTTTAGAAGAGAGTGACGCCTAGACCCTGGGACACAGATTAGGTCATTCAATCGCCACTCTATACGCGTACAACTTTCAGATCATCAAGCCAGCGATTGTAATCCACCCTTAGCTTCAAGTCGGCTGGATCAAGGTCTTGACCTTCAGCATCTCTACCTTCAACGCGAACGGTCAATTCGTATTGACCCGAGCCGAATCTTCTAAACGCATGACTATCGTCAGCATCTGCAATGCAGAACGATAACCGTTGATAGTCAGCGTCAAACACGCCGATATACTCGTCCCGTCCATGACTCATATCTATTGTTTGCGCCTTGTTATGGTTTAACCACGTTAGAGGCAACGATCCTGCTACTGGTATAGGCCGCGAACATTGCACTACTTGGGAAGGTTCGTAAAGCTGCATATCTTGTCTTTTGGCAAGCTCTGCATCCCAAATAAATACCACCCCAGTGGTTTTATTCTTGAGTAATTTCGGTCTAGCTATTTTCTCGCTTTCCGGCACCTCGCCCGTTTTTTTCGTGTTTAACAAATAGCCTCGGCAGTTCTTGGAAGTTGCGGCCTTTATTCTCACTAATACGAACACGGATTTAGAAAGTGTCTTGCCTCCATCTTTCGGGTCCGGATGATTCTCTTGGATGTACGGGTAGACGCTCTCGAATGATAATTCAAAAACTGGTTTTTCCTTCTCCTCAAACCCGCTAATCTTTAGGGCCTGATCTGTGATTGTATCTTGTTGAGCTTTCCATATGCCGTATGGTGCCGCGAAGATCTCAAGGGCAATTACGGTGAAAGTAACCACCCCGAGCGCGGCGAAACCATACAACACTGTCCACCAAAGTTGATCCACTGCTATCTCGAAACCGCTCACCTTACGCGTTACTGCAAAACCCACAGCCAAGGATAAACAAACGCTTGGGATAGAATATTTAGGTCGCGCAATACGCCTGACATCAGCTATTAGACGTGACTTTGCAAAACTCAGTATCGCCCGCTCAAAACGAATATAATCCTTCCATCTCATACGCCACATAATAGCGCATGAAATCTTATCCTACTAGATAGTCACTACCGTAAACTAGGACATTCCGTAAATCAATGCCGGGCCGCCCACCGGTGCCTATGCTGTACTCCTTGACTTCAAAAAAGGCGGGGGCATGACTGCCATTCGATTTGACGCCGACCTGGTGCGCCGCTACGGGAGTCGCGGCCCACGCTACACCTCGTACCCGCCGGCTGCACAGTTTCGGCAGGACTTCGATATCAGCTGGTATCAGCGCTCGCTTGCGGCAAGCAACGAAGATCCGATCCCGGCCACACTGTCACTGTACGTGCACGTCCCGTTTTGTGCGAGCCCCTGTTTCTACTGTGCCTGTACCCGGGTGATCACCCGGGATCATACCCAGGCCGCACGATATCTGGATTATCTCTACAGGGAAATCGCCTTGCGCGCAGAGCTCTTCGCGCCGGACAGGCGTGTCGAGCAATTACATCTCGGGGGCGGAACGCCGACGTTTTTGAGCACGGATCAGCTCGCCGCGCTCCTCGATCTCTTGCAGTTGCAGTTCCCCTTCTCGTCCGAGGCGTGGGAGCTTTCGATCGAGATTGATCCGCGCACCGTAACTTCCGAAGACGTCGCGCACTTGGCTTCGCTAGGCTTCAATCGCATGAGCCTCGGGGTGCAGGATCTCGACCCCGGTGTGCAGCGGGCCGTCAATCGAATACAGCCGCTGGAGCAAGTGCTTGCCGTAATGGACGCCGCACAGGCGGCGGGCGTAAGCGCGCTAAACCTCGATCTCATCTACGGTCTTCCGGGACAGACTGTAGACACGTTCGGCAAGACCCTCGATGCTTTGATTGCCGCACGTCCGGCGCGGATTGCGGCCTACAGCTACGCGCACATGCCGCATGTGTTCAAACCGCAGAGGCGGCTCGAGGCCTCCGCCCTGCCCACGCCGGATGTCAAGTTGGCGCTGCTCGCCCTGACCATCGAGAAGCTTGGCACTGCCGGTTATACATACATCGGCATGGATCATTTTGCCTTGCCGGATGATGAACTGGCACAGGCGCTGCGCAACGGGTCTTTGCATCGGAACTTCCAGGGCTATTCGACGCATTGCGCGTGCGATCTCATCGGGCTCGGGATGAGCGCGATCGGAAAGGTGGGCGACGTCTACGTACAGAATTTCAAGGACCTGCCGCGTTACTACGCGGCGCTCGATGCGGACAAACTGCCCGTGTGGCGCGGGCTGAAACTCAAGCGAGACGACAAGCGGCGGGCGGCGGTCATTCAGGCTCTGATGTGTCAGGGCGCGCTGGACATCACCGACTTTTCCATACGGTACAACATCCACTTCAACGCATACTTCGCCAAAGAGCTGGACAGGCTTGCGCCGCTGGAAGCCGACGGCCTGATCGAGGTGACCCCCAAAGCGTTGCGTGTCACCCCCGCCGGGCGCCTGTTGCTGCGGCCGATCGCCATGGCCTTCGACGCCTGCCTTCACGATGGATCTGCGCAGGCCTATTCCATGGCGATCTGACGCCTACAAAATGCCTTGCGCTTGCGCTACCGTGGCGCACGTAGACACACGAAAGAGGGGTATAGTATGTCGCCACCCCCAGAGCTCGCTCTGGACCTCCCCCGGCTGCGCAAGGCATGTAGTACGTGTTCACTCGCCGAACTCTGTTTGCCCATGGGTCTGGATCGGAGTGACCTTGAGCGCCTGGACGCCATCGTGGTACAGTAGGGTCCGCTGCATGAGGGTGATCATCTGTACCGGGTTGGCGAGCCGTTCAAGGTGATCTATGCCGTGCGTTCAGGCTACTTGATGACCTATGTGAACGACGAAGCCGGTCGCGAGCAGGTGCTAGGGTTCCACCTGCCGGGCGAGCTGGTCGGTCTCGACGCGATCTATCCGAACCGCCACCAGTGCAATGCGGTAGCGCTGGATACCGCCACCGCCTGCACGCTTCCCTGCACGGATATTGCCACGCTCGCGGCGCGCGTGCCTGGCCTGCAGAAGCAGATGTTCCGTCTCCTGAGCCGGGAGCTAGCGGCCGCCCAGGCCCGAGCGGGGGATTCCACCGCAGAAGAACGCATAGCGGGCTTTCTGACCGGCCTCTCCGACCGGCTCGCGGCGCGGGGTTACTCCGCGCAACGCTTTCGGCTCGTGATGCTGCGGCGGAATATCGCCAACTATCTGCGGCTCACTCCGGAGACCGTCAGCCGCGTGTTCAAGCGCTTCCAGGACGAGGAGATTATCGAAGTCGACCGGCGCGACATCCGGCTTCTGAACTTCGAGCGGTTGGTCGAGATGGCGGGCTGCATGCCAGGTTGACGTTCGTGAGCTGCCGCGGTGGTTGTCTGGGACGGACGGCCCTGGCGACCGCTCGGGTCGCGCATCCAAGTCTCCCTAATCCGCTCCGTTTCAGAGATCTCGGGACAGCGCGGCAGAAGCGCCATAGTTTCGATCTGCCACTGGCGCCCGCGTCGATCCATAGACGTCGCCCGCAGAAGGCCGCTGGGGGATAAGGCTTGAATACCTATGTTGTCCTCAAGCAGTTGCACGTTGGAACCGTGCATTTAAGCCTCGCCCTGTTCATCGTCAGAGGTTTGCTGATGCTGCGCGATTCGGCGTGGTTGCACCACAAGGTGGTGCGCGTGCTTCCTCACATGGTCGATAGCGTTCTGCTGATCACAGCCATCCTGCTTACGCTTCTCATCGATCAGTATCCTTTTCTCCAGACCTGGTTGACCGTTAAGGTGCTGCTGCTGATCGCCTATATCGTCCTCGGCACCATTGCACTCAAACGCGGCAAGACCAAGACCGTCCGCACGTCCGCGTTTCTCGGCGCGCTGCTGCTCTTCGGATTTATCTACAGCGTGGCCCGCACGCACCAGCCATTTGGCCTGTTCGCACTGTTTACGGCTGACGGTCACCCATGTTGACCCGGAAGTGAATGCGCTTGATGCAGGTCAAGGCAAGTCCTGCCGGAGCGCAACTATCATGAAAAATATGTTAACCAGCTCCGCCTGGGGAGGGCGGCATGGAAAGACGCACGCCGTTTGCCACTTGCCGGTTAAACACCGTGATATCTGCCTGACATAGGGAGCGTGTCGTGACATTCTCAACGTACCTCAACGAGTTTCTATTCAGCGTATACCCCTATCTCGCTCTTGCGATATTGGTGCTGGCATGCCTGATCCGCTTGGCGCTGGGATTCCTGATCCGCTTCGATCACGGATCCCCTTGGACGGATGGTTCATTCCAGCTTCTCCGCAAGGGCCAGCTGCGCCTGGGTTCCAATCTTTTTCATTACGGCGTTCTGGTCGTGGTGGCCGGACACCTCGTCGGGTTCCTAACGCCAGGCTGGGTCATCCGCCGGATGCTAACACCCGATGAACACCAGCTTATCGCCATGGTGGCCGGCGGCATCGCGGGCACGGTCGCGTTCATCGGCCTGTCGATACTGCTTCACCGCCGCCTGGCCGATCCTCAAATCCGCCGTGAAAGCCGCAAACGGGATATGGCGGTCATGATTATGCTGTGGCTGCAGCTTACGCTCGGTCTCCTGACCGTGCCGCTGTCGGCCAGACACATGGATGGTGCCATGCTTGGGATCATGACTGCGTATGTAAAAGGTGTCCTTACCTTCCGTGGCGACGTGGCGGATCTACTCATCGGCGTTCCGTGGATATACCGCGCTCACATCTTCGTCGGCTTCAGCATTCTTCTCCTATCGCCCTTCACACACCTAGTGCACATCTGGAGGGGCGTCGCGAGACTCGCCTATTTCGTGCGCCGGCCGCACCAGATTGCGCGCACGCTTTGGTCCGTTCTCTATGAAAAGCGCGCCGGGTCGAGCGGCTCTGAGCGTCGCTTCACCCGCGCGGAGCTCGCCCTGCATACGGGTCGCGATACGAACCGCCCCACGCTGATCGCGTATGAAGGCAAGGTCTACGACGTAACGAGCGGTCAAAATTGGACAGGCGGCGTGCACTGGGAGCGTCCCTATGGCGGACAGGATCTGACCGGCAGGCTCATCTATGCGCCGCACGGCAAGTGGATCCTGGCACGGGTGCCGTGCGTGGGGGTGTTGGAGGATTAGCATCAGGCGCCTCGCGAGTGGCGTTTCGGTGAATAGCGCCGCCGTCAATCTCCTAAGATTGCCCGGACACCCGCAGGGCGAACCGGTGCGGCAATCTACAGGACTTCACCTGTTGACTGCGGGCGGGTACGACGTCTCGAATTTCGCAAAGAGGTTGCAAATGGGGCCACCTCCTTCTCACCGTATCTGCCGAGCTCAGCGCCGGGCTCGCCTTGGGCCGACGGCGCACGGGTGGCCGCACGCGCTTGGTAGGCTTCAGGCTCAACGGCCGCTGATCGGCGTGGAGACAGCCGAGACGAGTTCGCTGACACCCCCGTGTCCCCTCTCTCACGAATGAAGCAGACAAGGACCGGCCTGCGCGCCCTGCGTGGGCGTCCATGTTCATCCTTGTGCGCGGACCAGGACATGCGACCGGCGCGGCGTTCGTCTGTATCAGAGCGGCCGCGCGAGGAAGTGCGCGTAGGCCGCGCCCGTAAAGCGGCTGGCTGAGGATCATCGCGGCAACCTGGATTTGGCCGGCGCGGTGCGCGGCGTGTCAAGAGGATGCGCGTACCGCCTTTCGCACCGCGGCGATGTGCCTCGGTTGCGTGCTGACTTCTCGGATACCCGCGCGCAGGATGCGCGTGGTCCATCGCGGATCGCCGGCAAACTCTCCGCACAGCGACAGCGGCTTGTTGAGGGCCGCTGCCACCCTCACCAGTTCTTCGACGACCCGCCAGAAAGCCGGCGCGTCAAGCAGCTCGTGCTGGTCTATGCTGTTGTTCGTACGGTCGGCCGCGAACAGATACTGCACAAGGTCATTCGCGCCGATACGGGCAAAGTCGATGTGACGAAACAGCCCCTCCGCCTCCAGGCAGGCGGCCGGCACCTCGAACATCACGCCGTGCAGCAACTGCGCGCCACGCAGGTCGGCGATCGCCTGCTCGAACAGGCTACGGAGCTGCAAGTACTGGGCCTCACCCACGATCATCGGATAGATGACGTACAGCGGGCGGCGCGTGGAGGCGCGCGCCAGCGCCCGCGCCTGGGCGCGCAACAATTCGGGTCGCGCGAGCAGCAGCCTCGCGCCCCGCAACCCGAGCGCCGGATTTTCCTCCAACGGCAGATTCAGCCAGTCCGCGGTCTTGTCCGACCCCAGGTCCAGCAGCCGGATGTACAGCGGGCCGGGGAATGAATCCAGCAGCTGCGTGTAGCGCGACGTCTGCTCCGCCTCGCTGAGCAGACGTCCGCGGGCCAGGGCTTCGATCTCCGTGCGGTAAAGGCCGATACCCTCAGCCTGCGCCCGCAGGGCCTGCGCGACATCGGCGACTCGCTCGATGTCCGCCATCACCCGGAGTTGCGGCACGGGCGGGGCGACCTCCAGGCGTTGCGAACCGCGCAGCAATCGCGCGCGGTATTTCGCCAGGGTCTCGGGCGAGGGATTGACGATCACTTCACCCGTGTAGCCATCGAGCAGGATATGGCTGTCCGCGGGCAGCGCGGACTTCAGATCGCGTAAGCCGCTGACAGCGGGCAGTCCGAGCGCCTTGGCCAGTATCGCCGCGTGCGAGCTGGGACCGCCGGATTCCACCAGAAAGCCGACCGTGTGCGGGTCCGCTTCGATCGTGATCCCGGCTGTCAGTCGCGTGGCGACCAGCACGTGGTCGTGGCGCAGGCGACACTCGCCGACTCCGCAGCGCGCACTGTCTCTGCACCGCAGATAAGGCGCCGCCCTGGCGAGCCGCTCCAGCAACCGGTGCTGAAGCTCCGCAAGATCGGCTCCCCGCTCGCTGAAATAGGCGGCATCGATAGCCTGCAACTCCTTTTGATAGGCGCCCAAACCTGCGGGGACCGCGGCCTCGGCCGTGGCGCCCCGATGTTCGAGCGCGGCCAAAAAGGCCTGCCTCAGGCCCGCATCATTGAGCATCATGCGTTGGGCGCGGAAGATATCCCCGAGGTCGCCCCCCAGCTTCGCGTCCGCATCCCGCGCGAGGCCGCCGAGCTGCTCGGCGACGGCCGCCAGCGCCTGGAATAAGCGCTCACGTTCACGGGCGCCGGAGGCTGATTCGTAAGCCGGCGCCGCTTCGGCGGGGCAGTAGAAACAAGCACGGCCCACGCCGATACCCGGCGCCAGGGGACTGCCCTGGAGTCTGATTTCAGCGCGCGCCACTTGCGAGTACAGCCTGCGCTCCGCCAGATGCATGCAAGCCGCTAGCGGCCACCGGCAGCGTACACGTCCGGGCATCGCCGCCGTCTTTGGAGCGGTGGGGCACAACACAGCAGCTATTTCCCGAAGTCAAGGCTTAAGGGAGCCACGCGTGGCTGATCGCACACGACGGTCTCAAATCGAGTGCAGTCGTCGATGCGGTCGCCGTTGGCCGAAAGTCTGTAGATTCTCATGCACGCCTACCCCCAGCGTTTACCGACCGATACTCCAGCTTAAGGCCCTGCGCTTCGTGGCGACTTGATGCGGATCAATCGACCCGCGTTCGCACCGCGCGCAGCCGGCATCAAACTCCGGGATTCCGGCTCGGCCGTCGGTCGCCTACAGCCGGAAGCACACCGGGCGGCTGTTGAGTGTACTACACCCAGAATGATCAATACACGCGCGCCGCGCCGGTCAATGCCGCGACGCGCCGGGCGTTGCTACTGCCGTCTTTCCTTGGCTCGATTCGTCAGCCAACATACGGCGAGCCGCGTGACCTGGCCTATTGCACCAGCGGCGTGTTTGCGCCTTGCAACTCGACCCCGACGATCTCCGCCTGTCCGGCCAGGATAGCCACATACTGGCGCAAAGCGCGCGCTTCGACGCTCGCCTTGAGCCGCTCCGCGATTTGTTCGCGCACTGTATCAAACGGCAGCGTCTCGCCCGGGGATGCGCTGGTCGACGGCCACGATGTGAAAGCCGTGGCGCGTCTTGACGACCTCGCGGAGGACCCCCGTCGGCCGCGGATGGAAGAGCGCCTGTTCGAACTCCGGCACCGTGTCGCCGCGGCCGAGCTGGCCGAGATTGCCGTCCTGCTGGCCGGAGGGGCAATTGGAAAGTTCGCGCGCTAGCGCGGCGAAGCGATCGGGCTCCGCCAACACCTCCGCCAAGGTCTGCTCAGCTCGGGCGCGGACTTCGGGAACGCGCACCATCGGCGTTACCTGGAACAGGATATGGCGCGCATGGACGAGATCGCCGCTGCGAAAATCCTGTTCATGCGTCGCGTAATGGCGCCGGCATTCCTCCTCCGTCGGCGTGGGTACGCGCACCTCGTCTTCGAGCAGGCGCTCGATGGCGCCGTCGATCGGGTCGCCACCAAGTGACTCCAATGACACGAGCCCATGCGCCACCGCGCGCTGGCGCAGCAATTCCCGCACGGCCGCGACCTGCGGACTCGGCCACGGGTCGACGTTGACCGCGACGCCGTTGATGGTTACGGTCATGACCGCACCGGCTCCTGCGCCCGCGTCCGCGGCGTGTGTACGATCTGATAGGGTCGGAAAAGATAGGCGAGCGCGCCGACGCCGCTGCAGATGTGGATCATGCGCGTGAAGGGCGAGATCAGGAAAAGGGTGAAGCCCAGTAGCACATGCAGCTTGTAGGTCAGCGGCACGCCGATCATGAGCGCGGCTGCGCCGCCGTCGAGCATGTCGATGCCCTTCACATAATCTGTGAGTCTCAGGAACAAGGCGCCGTCCATGTGGAAGGCTGACAAGGGCACCGTCAGCAGGCCCAGGGAGAGCTGCAGCCAGAGCATGATCGCAACCACGATGCCCCACTTGCGACTATTGAGACGGATGCGGGGATCGGAGAAACGGCGATGGAGCAGAATCGACAGTCCGATGATCGCAACGAGACCGGCGATACCGCCGACCACCATGGCCAGGAGCTGGTGTCCTGTCGGGTCGAGCGCCCACTCTACGGCCCAGTGAGGGGCGAGGAATCCTACGAAGTGGCCCAAGATCACTATGATCACGCCATAGTGAATGAGATTCGATCCGAGGCGGAGCTGCCCCTTGCGCAGCATCTGGGAAGAATCACTCTTCTACGCGTAGGGCTCCCGGCCGAAGCGCGCCATGCAGGATTGCAAGCGGCGGCTGGCCGAAGGTGCGTGGACTCTGCCAGCGAGCGAGCCTCACCAGCGGCGCAACGCCCGCGAGCGTGAGGATGCCGCGCTGGTTGCGCAACTCGATAATAATCAGTGCCTGCTCGCGCGCGGCGAGCGAAGCGGGCGCGAAGAACCGTCGCGAAAGCCGGCTGGCCCGCCATAGCGCGCGACCTCCGCGCGAACGGGAAGCTTGGATTCAAGCACCGATTCCACCAATTCCAATCGACGTACCAACGTCAGTCGGGCATTCTTATGCACGTTCACTCGGCTGGACTCTTTGAGAAGCGAGGAAGGCTGTAACCTCCAAGCTTCTCAAGCCAGTCCGAATGAACAACGTATTGCAACATCACAACTAGGGCGCCGTGAGGAACCGGACATTGATCCAGATCAACCCCGCGTTCGCGATTGGCCTTGTTCAGCCGAGGCCGTGGCTGCCGGCTATCGCGCTCGCGACCGTGATCAGCGCCAGAACCAGCAGAATCAGATGCAGCCGGTACATGCGAGTAAGCCGAGCGGGCAAATTCCGTTCCAGCGATCCTCCCATGATGCGTTTGAGGACGCCACTCGGACCCAGAACGAAGAGCATCAGGAAGAACAGCGCCCACAGCACCAGCATCGCATCCAGCCACCAGAAGCGAGGCACGTCGAGCATGCGCCAAAGCCCGAGGCCGATAGAGCATCCAGCCGCCGGACGCGCCTACCAGCAGCACGGCCGCGCGCACCTGAGGCGCAAAACGCCGCTCGATCGCATGGAAGCGCTCAAGCGCGTGCGCGGGGTCCCCGCGTAGTTCCGGCAATAGCACAGCGGTTACAAAGGCCAGCCCTCCGATCCACCACACTACGCCCAGTACGTGCAAGGCCGTCACAATCGCTATTTCAGACATCGGAGCCGCCTCTGACGGACTTTGTCGCTATCAATCGGATAGCCG
>Ga0075530_1001106_pt1 | contig 12876 bp, 15 predicted proteins | sample NGEPerD_2_FD_75101 | JGI IMG/M metagenome (GOLD analysis project Ga0075530, IMG submission 75101) | Arctic peat soil microbial communities from the Barrow Environmental Observatory site, Barrow, Alaska, USA - NGEE PermafrostL1-D | ecosystem: Environmental > Terrestrial > Soil > Wetlands > Peat ...
CGAGGAACTTTCGAATGCCTGGATTCACCCCGGCAACCTGCGCCTGGTCTCGGACCGGGCCGATGACCGGGTCAACGAGGCCAAGGAAGGACGCGAAGATGGCTGGATTGCTTGAAGTGACGACAGGAAGGCCCGATGCCAAGGCCATGCGCCGCTACCGCTACATGTGGACAGTCACCCTGGACGGCCACGCCTTGGGCTGGGGTCATGCGAACCGGCAAGAGGAGGCAGAGATCGACGCCATGGACCTCGCGGCTGATGTTGTTAACCCTGATGAGTTGAAGGACATCCGGATCACCAACGCCGCGTCTTGCCATTAGGAGGACGCTTTGATGACTCTTGAAACCGAGCAGGAGCTCCGCGAGCTTCTTGCCGACGCCGTCTACGAATACCTGGGGGCTAACTGAGAGGCGCTGCCGCGCCTGACCTCCTTTACCGAGGCCGTGGAGTGATGGTCGCCTCGTTCTTCCGCACGGTTGAAGCAACCATCGCGAGGGCCTCGCTATGTTCTTTGCGTGGGCTAGGCGGCACGACAAGAGCGAGGAGACTAACTACACGTCACCTTCGGTCGACGAGATGCAGACCAAGATTGATCGCGCAATGCGTGGCACAAGCGGATTGCTGGATACGCGACCTGACCGTGTGGTACCGCTCTTTGGCTTAAGCTTGATCTTTTCTGTTGACAATGGACGCCTGGAGTTTGAGTTGTCTAGCCCACGAGTAGGTCGGTTCAGTCATTGACTAATCGAAACCTTCTTCGGATCTTGTTTCCACTGCTGAACGGCAACAGGCCTTCGTGTTGAAGTCGGCCAAGAACAATGGCGGGAGCTATGCCGAGTTCTTCCGCAAAGGATGCGACCTCATTGAAAGACAATTGCCGAAGCACACGATCGTACTTGGCGGGAATGAGAACTCGAGCTGCGAACCGATCAGCCTCTTCCTCGAGACGGGCTCGCTCCTCCCCGGGTTCTTCGTCCTGACGCCGATGTGACTCTAAGAACATGTCCTTCTTTCGATGCAGAAGCACATGTCCAGCTTCGTGAAAGAAGCTAAACCAGAAGATGTCTTCCCAGCGGTAGCGCAAGCTCAGTTGAATGAGTGCTTTCGATGGTGACAACCAGCGCGTCGCTCCATTGGCAGGAACCCCACAGATGGTGTCTACAACCACGAGAGCAACGCCTGCTGCGGCACAAGCGTCTAGCAGTCGCGGGTACCAGTGGTCCGGGTCGCTCCGAGTCAAGTGACGTGCCGCTTCTAGCGCCCTCATGAACTTATCGGCATCGTAGGGCTGGTACTCCATCTTCGCTGCCTCTAGCTCCCCTAGCCGGAGCCAGGCAGACAAAGCGTAGGGATCGCTTTCAATCTTCAGAGACTTCCTGTAGGCGACGGCAGGATCAGACCACTGGCTTGGACGCGCAATGCCGAAGAATCGAAGCAACTGACCAACAAGATCGACACCGGTCGCGTCGCCGGGGATCAGTCCTCGCTTCTTGAGTTCCGTCACTGGGAACTGACTCGCCCAGTCAATCGCCTTTTCGAACTCTCGACGTTCCTGCTTTCTTGCAAGGACGGCCTGGTAAAGGGACTCGCGGCTTAGCCAGAATGCAGATGAGGTGCCAAAGACTTTTTCCAAGCCAAGTGCAAGCTCGGCCGAGATGGAGGCTGAACCCCTAATGACCTGATTGATGTGCTTGAGTGACACACCGAGTCGACGGGCAAGGTCAGTTTGGCTCATGCCTTGCTCTTGAAGAAGATCGGCCAAGGTCAGACCGGGCGGCACGGCATAGTCCGGATCGAAGACTCCGCAGTTAGCAGCGCTCGTCATCACAATCCTTCACCTCTCTGCCTTCATCATGGGTGATCAACGGTAGCCCAATGACCTCGATGATCCGCACTGACTCCACCCGCTTCCATTCCAGGCCAGCATGCGGCTTGCAGGGTGTGGGCTGCTGGGATTCGAACACTAGACGTCCGCCCTCGGTAAGGTGAAGCGCAAGGCGGCCGTCTTGGCGCCCGTCGAGCTCATGGCAGCGCCCTGGGAGCGCTCGCATCTCCTCGAGTACCGTCGCGGCTCTCAGATCGGCAAGCCGTGCCATTATTCTTGTAGCACACGACCGACCGTAGGCACCTCTAAGCCCATCCTCGGACTCGCACAGCCTCTTGAGCTGAGATGTTGCGAACGAGACTTCCATGGACAGAGGGTCCCCCAACGCCGTTTACCGGGTCAGTATACTCTTTCCCAATGGTGGTTGAAAGGCTTTACCAATATGGTGTATGATTCCTACGACATACGCGAACCCGCCGGCTGCGCGCAGGGATGGGGAGTTGTCGGCCAGAGCCGGCAGAAGGGATCGGTCATGGAGATATACATTCACACTACCGGCAAAGAAATCGCCCTAGTCGAGGTAGCCGAGGATAAGACGGTCGAGACGCTGATCGCCGAGCACATAGGGGGCGGCGGCGAGGCCTGGCTCGAGGACGGCGAGGAGCCGCTCGGGCGAGACAAGGGACTCGCGGCAGCGGGAGTCGGTGAGCGTGCGCACGTGCACGTGAGCAAGTGCGCCGAGGTCCACGTCACTGTACGGTACGGCGGCAACGGGATAGAGCGCGACTTCAAGCCGAACCAGTCGATCGCGCGCGTCTTCGCGTGGGCGACCGGCAAGGACGGCTTCGACCTCACGCCGACGGAGAGGGCGAAACACGCGCTCGCCGTTTGCGGCACGACGACCGAGGCCGACAGGGACGAGCACGTCGGCACCTTCGCCAACGATGAGTGTAAGGCGTGCTTCGATCTCGTACCGAAAGAGCGCTTCGAGGGCTAATCGATGTCGCCCGAGAAGCAGCCTCAGGGCCTCGATGAGCAGGTCTTCCGTGCCCACATCCGCGGCGCTCGATTCCAGGATGGCGTCGACCGCGGCCGCTGGCGCCTGGTTGGTGAGATCGAGTGGCCCCATGCGGTGATCGGCGTCTCAGCCGCACCGCGCGAGGCCGCCCCGAGCGAGTACTACCTGCGCTTCGACCTTGCGGGCTACCCGGCAATGCCGACCGCGATGCCGTGGGACATCGAGCAGGCCGAGAAGCTTGCGCCGGAGAAGCGGCCAAAGGGAAATCGAGCCGGGATGCTGTTCCGGAACGACTGGAACGACGGCATCGCGCTGTACGCGCCTTACGACCGCATCGCCTGGCAGGGCCACGAAGGGTGGGCGCAGACGCACCCGCGCGAGCTGTGGGGCAGCTCGAAGGACATCACGCACATCCTCCACAACGTCCACCACGTCCTGAACGCGGAGGACTACACCGGTGTTTAGACGACTGCTCGCGCGGTGGGGCCGCCGGCAGGTGGAAACGCCGGGCCTGGTCTTCGCCCGGCCGCTATGGGACGAGATGGTCGCGGAACTAGGCCGTCGGGGCCTTGACGGCGGCCGCGAGTCGGGCGCATTTCTACTCGCGCCGCACGACGGCGACGGCAAGCGCGTGACGCGTGCCATCTACCTTGACGACCTTGACTCCAACTGTCTCGTCGGCGGCATCCACTTCCACGGGTGCGGCTATTCGAAGCTCGCGACGATGTGCGAGCGCGAGCAGCTGCGGGTTGTTGGTGACGTGCACACGCATCCCGGCAGCTGGGTCGGCCAGAGCGACGTCGACCGCGACAACCCGATGCTCGCGCTGCGCGGCCACCTCGCCGTGATCATGCCCGACTACTCTACCCGGCCGATCGAGCCGCGCGAGGTCGGGATCCACGAGTACCGCGGCGAGGATGGCTGGAATAGCAGCCTCGGCAGTGATGCGGCCCGGCTGCTGCAAATTGAGGGGTCATGAGCGGGATCGATCCGCAGCGGCTGCACCGCACGCTCAAGCTCGAGCTCGACGACGGCCGCGCCCACTCGGTCGAGCAGGCGGCCGAGATCACCGGCCGTTACGTCATCCAGATCGTCATAGGCGACGATGTCGCTGCCAGCGCCACCCGGCAGACGATTCTGCTGACAGCAGTCAACGCGGCTCGCCGCGCCTTCCGTGGAGGCGTTCGTGTCTTTGGCGCGAGTGACGAGAAGACGACGGTCAGGTGGGGCCGCGGTCGCTCACTCGCCGAGGCGGCGACCTTCTACGGCGGTACGATCGTACAGACGCTCACCAGTGATGCGCCGACCATCGTGATTGGTAGCACCGGCGAGCAGCCGCGGGGCAGCATCGTCATCTTCCCGAGCTGGGAGAGCTGGTCGGGTGGCGTCGTCGACAACGCGAACGCGCGCCTGCTGGAGACGACCGAGTTCCCGCTCGCTGGCGTGCTCGCAGGCGGCTTCGCCGTGTCAGAGGCGTTCCAGCACGTACGTGGCTATGCGCCTGCCGGTCGCAGACCAGTTGGACTCTCGCTGTGGCGCCCTGACCTTCCTTGGCGCAGTCAGGAGGCGTTTGGACCCCCCTGCCGCGCGTTACCCGTCAGCTATTGGCTGCTCGGCCTCGGCCACCTCGGTCAGGCATACGCATGGGCGATCGGCGCGCTCTCCTACTCGGACTCAGAGCCGGCGCACCTGATGCTGCAGGACTACGACATTGTCGCCGAGGCGAACGAGAGCACCGGCATGCTCTGCACCGTCGACGATGTCGACAGGCTGAAGACGCGTGTCGTTGCTGCGCGGCTTGAGGAGCTCGGTTTCACGACACATATATGCGAGCGCCGCTTCGACAACAGCACGCGGCGCTCGCGGAAGCCGGCTGAGAAGGCGGTCCCTCCCGAGCCGGGGATAGCTCTCGCCGGCTTCGACGATCCGGCGCCGCGCCGCCTGCTCGAAGGCGCCGACTTCGACCTCGTCGTCGACGGCGGCCTCGGCGGCGGCAGGCAGACCTACCTTGACATCGACGTTCACACCTTCCCCTCCGGACTCCGGGCGTGCGAGACTTGGCCCGAGCAGCGGCCGAAGCGGCCGCCAGAGAGCATCGACCAACCCGCGTACCGCGAGCTGAGCGAGCGCCTCGCTGAGGAAGGCGACAGCAGCGGGGAGGAGATCGCCTGTGGCGTGCTCCGGATCGCCGACCAGTCGATTGGCGCCGCATTCGTCGGCTGCATCGCCGCGGCGATCGTTCTGTCTGAGCCGCTGCGCATGTTGGCCAGTGGCAAGCGCTATCAGGTGATCGGCCTATCGTTGCGAAGCCCGCACCACGTCGAAACGCTCGAGAACGAGGCCCCAGGCCCGCCGATGAACCCCGGCTTCTACACGCTTTGAGCCGGCCTCACGCGAGGACCAGGGTCTGCGGCACCTGCGCACGTGCTTCTGCAGGCCACAAACCAACGGCAAGGCGGAGATGTTCGTGAAGCTGCCCCGGCAGCGAGTCGCCGGATCAGGCAGGCCACAGAAGAATCCTCTTTGATCCGAATTCCTGCTGAGTGGCGTCGGCCCTATTCTGCTGCTGCACCACTGCGACAAACTGCTGGGCGATTGGCGAGAACGGGCAAGATAGATACCTCGCAGATCTAACGATAAACCCCGGCAATAGCGGTGGCCCCGTCTATAGGACATCTGACTCGAAAGTAATTGGTGTTCTAGTCGGCAACAAGCTTACTTGCGTTTATGATGGATATGGCCAGCCCGTCCATGCCGACGCGCCGGCACGCCTCGACGGTGCCGATGCCGGCGAGGATGAGCTGCCAGTACTCGTCTTCCAGATCCACCCGTCTCTTGCGCCCTGTGCGACCCATGCACACCTCCTGATTGTTGGAGAGTGTTGCATCGAGCACTGGAACCCGCACGTCAGCAGGGGGTCAGTTTCATATCGTAGCGACAGAGGCCCACCATCTCGAGTATCATGCGCGATGAGGCTCCTCTGTGCGCGAGCAGTATAGTTGGCATCTACTGTGGCTCTCGGAGCTTATGTGGAACATTTCCACGTTGCGCTCTGGCAGCCGTGCGGGGATCGTCTTCGGGTCGACGCCAGACAGTCTGGCGATCTCGGCGAGCGATGTCCAGTGGCATGCAAACGGGACCGATTCACGCGGGCGACACTAGACGGCAGGGGGAGACGATGGCAGAATTCAGGTCGAGGGTCGGCACGCCAGTAGTACCGAAATCGCCGGTGCATCTCTTCGAGTTGCTGACAAGTCGCTCATCTGCTGTGAAGTACCTTTGGGCGCACCAGCAAGCGATTCTTGATTCGTACGCCTCGGACTACGTGAGTAGCTCAGACGTCGCGCTCGAACTCCCGACCGGCTCGGGCAAGACCCTGGTCGGAATGCTCGTCGCCGAGTACCGTCGGCGGGCATTGGGAGAGCGCGTGGCTTTCCTTTGCCCGACTCGGCAGCTAGCAGATCAGGTCTCATTGCAGGCGCAGCAGTACGGCGTTCCTGCAGTTCTTCTTACGGGCAGACAGGCCGACCACAACACCAACGACTTCCTCAAGTACGAGTCAGCTCGTGCGGTCGCGATTACCACCTACAGCGGCGTGTTCAACACGAATCCCCGCATCGACTCGCCGCAGACCCTCGTGTGCGACGACGCGCACGCCGCCGCTGACTACATCGCTTCCATGTGGTCTCTCTCGATTCGATCTTTCGAACACCAGGCCGTGTTCAACGACGTGATGCGGCTGCTCGACGATGTCATTCCAACGAATGCGAAGCCCCAGATCATTCACGAGGACCCCGGACACACCGGGCGTTACGTCGATGCTGTTTCGCCGATTCTGTTTCGGGACTACGTGTCCGAGTTGACCAAGCTCCTAGATGTACGTGTCTCGGGCACGGGGTTGCGGCACTCATGGGCGCTAATCCGCGACCACCTGGACGCGTGTGCGATCTACTGCTCGCCCCGAGCATTGGAGATCCGCCCAGTCATCCCGCCGTCCCAAATGCATATGCCGTTCGAGGCCGCGAGCCAAAGGGTCTACATGTCTGCCACCCTTGGCGAGGACGGAGACCTCGAACGTTCCTTCGGCGTTCGGGCAATTGAGCGCATCCCCGCGCCTCCGGGAGACTGGCCGGAGCGCAGTACTGGTCGTCGCTTGCTGATGTTCCCCGGGATGGGCGCAGCGGAGGAGCCTGTGGCGACCGCCATCCGGGTGGCGTCGGCGGTAGGAAAGGTGCTCGTTCTCACTTCGAATCGGGCGCGGCGAGACTGGATGTGTGAGCGTCTGGCTGGCGAGGGATTCGTTGTTCTCGGGGCCGAGGCGGTGGATGACTCGGTGCGGGAATTCATCGATGCGCAGGGGCGTGTTGCGCTCGTCCTGGCCAATCGGTATGACGGCATCGATCTCCCGGGCGACGTATGCCGCCTTGAGATCGTCGACGGACTGCCGCGTGCCATGGGACTACAAGAGACATTCATGCTCGACCGCTTACACGCCATGGCGGAGTTGCGGGATCGGATTCGGACACGAGTAACACAGGCCATCGGTAGGTGCACTCGCGACGAGGCTGACTACGCAGTGGTCGTTGCGCTTGGAAACGACTTCTTGAAGTGGGCTGCGAACAATGGAAATCGCGGGGGTATGCGTACTGAGCTCCAAGCCGAGTTCGAACTCGGGATGACCGAGTCAGAGGATCGGCAAGACGCGGAAGTTGTGGACTTGTGCCGTCAGTTCCTGTCCAGTCCGGAGACACGAGCTGCTGTTGAGTCCGCCGTGCTGGAGGCGAAAGAAAACCTCACACGCGTACGGGATGATTGCGCTGCCGCGCTCGCGTCTGCGGTCGCTTCAGAGGTGGACTACACGTATGAGATGTGGCAGGCAGATTATGAGGCAGCTCATCGTTCGGCACGAGCAGTTATTGATGCGCTGCGTGGCGGCAGCGAGCTGAAGCCATATCTGAGCCTTTGGTTCCATCAGGCGGCTGTGGCCGCATTCTACGAATGGGAAACCACAGGCCAAGATGTGTACCGAACGCTCGCAGCAGATCACATCGATGGCGCGCTCGCGACGTCTCGCGGTGTTCGATGGTACTCGCGGATCAAGTCGATGTTGGCGGGGCAGCTCGACCTGGCAGCCGAGGAACGCGATGCAATCGCCCCGTGGTTCGAAAAGGTCGATGAGGTGCTTTCACGATGGGGGACTCGCGGCTCGAAATTCGCGACCCGGATCTCAGAAGTTGACGCATGGATCAAAGGAAGAACGGCTGGACAGTTCGAGGAGGCCATGAAGTCGCTCGGCCTGATGCTCGGGGCGGAGGCTCATCGCCAGAGCGTGGCGGGAGCACCGGACGGCATCTGGGTGTTCGAGGCGTATGCAGTTGTCATTGAGGCAAAGAGCGACGCGGACCCTGATGGGGCGATCTCATACGACCGTGTTCGTCAGGCGCGGATGCACGAGGAGAGAGCGCGGCGAGACGGGCTTATTCCCGCAGGGTACGAGTGCGTGACCCTGCTCGTGACCCCTCAGACACGGCTCGATACAGACGCGAGGAAGATCGCTGGAGACATCAGAGTCGCGTCCCTGGACGACGTGGCACGCTTGTTCGATCGGACCACAAACGCACTGACACAGGTTCGAGCGCTTGCCGTCCAGCGCGACGAGGATTCGTTGGTGTCGAAAGCAGCTGAGATCTATGAACGTCTCGGCGTATCCAGCGGCAAGGTTCTGACTGATTGGCTGGGCGCCAAACTGAGCGATCTAGGCCAGGGTGCCGACAGTCCGTAGCATTATCGAATCCGCACACCCCGTTCCTCCAGTCGAGATCGCACGGTCTTCGGGGTCGGCCACTACCACGCGTCCAACCTCAGGCACCGACATCCCGGAGCCGTATAGGCAACCAGTTCGTCAATCTCAGCCTCAGCGAACCGTCGGTACCGCATCTCAACGCATTTCAGCTTCAGATGCCGGATCACCGTTTTGCGATCGCAGTGGAATTGTGTAGCCAGTTCGATGATCGTGGAACCACTCCGGTAGCGTACGGTCTCCTTAGCTTGCCAAGAACACCTGCCAAGCCTCCTCCTCGGTCGGCTCCTCTGTCCGAGCGCAGTTGTAGACTTGGATATGACTGAGCCACAAAGAGGCACAGGACCACAAACGGGAGGCGACCATGCCCTACAAGCCAGGCTCACAGCATCATGTAGTGCAAAACCCGGACGGCGGATGGGATGTCAAGAGGGACGGCGCCGACCGCAGCAGCGGTCACTTCGACAAGAAGCAGGACGCCGTTGATACGGGGCGCAAGATTAGCCAGAACCAAGGCACCGAGTTTGTCATCCACAACAAGGACGGAAAGATAGCTGGCAAGGACAGTCACGGCAACGATCCCTGTCCTCCGAAGGGCTGATCGACAGACACTGTCATGACCCCGTCCGAAGGAGATCTCTCGCAGCCTGACCAAAGATACGCAAAGGCGCTCGCCGACCGCCAAAGCTATGTAGATGCAATCGTCGGATCACTCGCTCGAAGGAAGATCGTCGTAGCTGGTCCGGGCACAGGCAAGACGTATCTCTTCAAGCAAGTACTTCGGGACAAACCAAAGACCCTGACTCTGACATTCGTGAACTCTCTCATCGAGCAACTGGCTCTGGAACTATGTGGGATGTCTGATGTTCGGACGTTGCACAGCTTTGCCAGAAGTGAACTACGTAGAGCCAACGGCAAGCCCATAACCATCTTTCCGAAGTTGCCACGTGTCATTGAGGAGGATGCCAAGATACTCCTTGGCCGCAGCGTGAAGTTCGAGAAGATGTTCTCTGACCGCGATGATGGGAATCCGGACCTTGCCTTCTACCAGGAGCGCAAGGGCTACTACGGTGAATGGCGTGGGTACTCCGACGTCGTCTTTGATCTTGTCACGATGTATGAGAAGGAGGCTTCTCGCGTTCCAGGGTACGACCAGGTCGTTATCGATGAGTTCCAAGACTTCAACATGCTCGAGGTCTCTCTGATCGACAGCCTTGCGGAGAAGAGTCCGATACTGCTGGCGGGAGATGATGATCAGGCGCTATACGATTTCAAGTCTGCGAGTGCATGTCATATTCGAAGCAAGCACGGCAATGAGTGCCCTGACTATGCGTCCTTCGAGCTCCCGTACTGCTCTAGATCGACGAGGGTAATCGTCGATGCCGTCAATGACGTGGTAGGCGCCGCGACTGAGCATGGTTTGCTACGCGGGCGGGTCAACAAGAGTTACATGTACTTCGAATGCCAAGCAAAAGATGAGGAGAGCGCTGAGAATCCGAAGCTGGTCTACCTTCACGCCTACGCAAAGCAGATACCGTGGGCAATCGAGAAGAGGATCAAGGAGATAGCGAAGACGCTCAAGTCCGAGTTCTCCGTCCTTGTCATCTCACAGACGAGAAGGCAGTCGGATGCGATTGCCAGCTCTCTAGTGACTAAGGGGTTCAACAACGTTCGGCACGTCGTGGGCGACAAGGATAGCGACCCGAGTCTGGTCGATGGTCTGAAGCTAATCATGGAACAGCGGACAAGCAATCTCGGCTGGCGAATAGCTGCTGGCTGTCTGCTTGGGGAGCATGAACTCGCCGCGTTGGTGGAGGCAACGAACCAACCGGGTGCGCAGCCTGTCATGGAGTTGATTGCGGCTGACAAGCGCAAGCAGATCGCGGGGTTGGTGAAAGTGTGTCGGAAGATCGAGGACGGCAAATCCGTGAAGGCCGATGAGGTCGAGACAGTCCTCGACGCATGTGGCTGCAGCCCCCAGGAAGTCCTCATGAACCACGTTGGTGAGACATTGTCAGCTGCAGACGGGACACGTGGCGGAGAACCGGGCGTACGTGGGGTTCCGATCACAGCGACTACGGTACAGGGCTCGAAGGGACTTGCGGCTGACTACGTTTTCATCACGCACTGCGACGATCAGTACATAGTGAAAGACAAGGACAAGAGCAAGATAGCGGATAGGGATGTATGCAACTTCTTGGTGGCTCTCACGCGGGCGAGGAAGCGTGCGTACCTGATCTCTTCGAATCAGGCGAAGGAGCCACAGTTCGTGCAGTGGATAGCCGACGGACGTGTCAATAGAGCCTGAGGCAGAACGGGACCACCTTAATAGAGCCTGAGGCAGAACGGGACCACCTTATTGCTGCAGTAGACGCTGGACTTCGCAGCGTAAATTCGAGAGCTGTCTAGTCAGATCCACGTGCTACTACGCGTCTCGCTGAGACCCAGACAGACGCTGCGGTTCGTGTCGTAGGTTCGAGAGCTGTCCACAGAGGCGCACCGCTCATGCAGCCTTAATCTACACCAAAGCTATTGCATTAGCTGTGCATCTTGTTTATACTCAAAGTCATACATAAGCACAAAGAGAACCACTAACGATGATTCATAAACCTCAACGAAACACCAATAACCATCAAGATCATCACGGCTTCACAATAGTCGAACTCCTAGTAGTCATCGTCGTCATCGGCATCCTAGCCGCCATCACCATAGTCTCGTATACCGGCGTATCTCAAAAGGCTACTGTCGTTTCATTAATCTCCGATCTAGACAATGCCTCCAAACAGCTCAAACTGTACCAGATCCTGTACGACTCTTACCCAACCACTCTGGTCGCCAACTGCCCGACGGCACCGGTCAATGACAGCAAATACTGTCTTAAACCCAGTTCAGGTAATACATTTAGCTATTCAACTCTAGGCGTCTCCACTAACCCTGACGGATTTGGTCTAAAGGCTACCAACGGTACTACTAATTACACAATTACCAATAATTCAGCGCCAGTAGTAATGTCTACACTAGCTATCACAGATTCTGCCAATTGGCTAGCTATTGGCACCCAAGTCTGGGCCAAAGCCAATCTAAATGTCGGTACTATGGTGACAGGCGTAACAGCCCAAACTAACAACGCTACATTAGAAAAATACTGTTACAATGACACTGAATCAAACTGCACAACCTACGGCGGCCTTTACCAATGGGGCGAAGCTATGCAATACGTCACAACGCAGGGTGCTCAAGGCATCTGTCCAGCCGGTTCACATATCCCATCTGACAATGACTGGAAAATACTAGAAATGCAACTTGGTATGACTCAAGCCCAAGCCGACACAGCCAATGCTTGGCGTGGTACTGACCAAGGCACTCAGCTTAAACCTGGCGGATCTTCAGGACTAAACATGCCGCTTGCCGGCGGCCGCGACACTGGCGGGTCCTTCGGCGGTCTGTTGTCGGCCGCTTACTTGTGGTCGAGTTCGGAGTTTAGCACTAGTGCTTGGTACCGTTACTTGGACTCGGGCTTCGCGACGGTGTACCGATACACGAACGCCAAGGGCTACGGCTTTTCGGTTCGTTGCTTAGGAAATTGATTTGGCCGCTTTGACTCTTTGACCCTTTGACTCTTTGACTATTTTCGGGAAAAAGTTAAGATAGGAATAAAATGCAAACTTGGGTTCTGGCCCTGCATTTGGGCGGCGCGCACAACGACACGTCCGCGTCCCTCGGGTTCCGTGTTTCGCGGTGATATATCCCGTCTCTGCAACAGTTGAATGTAGGTTCGGAAGTTCCTGAAACGTCAGGCCATTCAGACCGACCCATGGAGGACACACAGGCCGAGATTCCGAAGTCAACCCTCAGGAGTATCTTCGTCGTCCCATGGGAGTAGCGGCTCGGCGCTAAGCTCCTCAATCGGGTCGAGTTCGGTAAGACGTTGGTGGCGAGGAAGATCGACCTCGAACTTGGCGAGTTCCCTAAACACCGCGTCGGTGGCCATCGCCGAAGCGGTGAAGCCGACGTCGAAGCCTAGCGTTCGAAAGATCGAAGCTTGGATTGTCTTGCGTACTTGCGACAGCGCCCCAACTGACTTCATTGCGCCCCCTGGTGCGGACTTCGACGATCGTGCGGGTCGCGCATGACGACACCGCGCTCCCGCAGTCGCTGCCGCACGGTCTCTGCATTCGCGCCGATTCTCTTCCCAACCTTCGCCGACGAAAGCCCGGATTCATAGAGGCACAC
>Ga0075530_1001107_pt1 | contig 12876 bp, 15 predicted proteins | sample NGEPerD_2_FD_75101 | JGI IMG/M metagenome (GOLD analysis project Ga0075530, IMG submission 75101) | Arctic peat soil microbial communities from the Barrow Environmental Observatory site, Barrow, Alaska, USA - NGEE PermafrostL1-D | ecosystem: Environmental > Terrestrial > Soil > Wetlands > Peat ...
ACATAGGTGCCGGCGGCGAGGTCGCGACCGTGCGCCGCTTCCTCGAGCGGCGCGCCACCCTCGACCCCCACGCCCGCACCCAACTTGCCTTCGAGCTCGCCACCCGCTTGCGGGCGAAGGTCGCCGGCGTCGACGACCAGGGCGCGCCGACACCCGAGGCGTTCCTCGAGGGCCTCGCGGCCGCCAAGGCGGCTCGAGGCTGATCACCGGTAGATTCGGGCGCATGCAGACGGCGACCGCACCCGTCGCGCTCGATCTCAAGCCCCTCCGCCTCGCGGGGGCGGCGATGCTGAGCATCGCAGCTGTACGCCCGGCGCTGCCGGGTACGGACATCGTGTTGTGCCCGCTACGGCGGGCGACCGGAGTGCCGTGCCCGTTCTGCGGGATGACCCGAGCGGTCACCGCGGCGGTGCACGGCGACATCGGCGCGTCGCTGTTCTTCAACCCGGGTGGGCTCTTGATCATCGCCCTCGCGCTCCTCTTGCTGATCGCGTGGCGGTGGCGCCGGGCGGTGCTGCCCGTGTGGGCCGTCTTCACGTTCTTCGCCCTGTTGTGGTGCTACCAGCTGTTCAAGTACGCGACCGACCGACAACTCTGACGATCAGCGGGTGTGGAGGCGGCCTCGTCAGCGGAGGCTGAACGGCGGGTAGACGTCGGTCATGAACGACACGTACGACTGCACCCGCAGCTGCCAGCGGAACACGCCGACGACGAAGTCGCGGAGACCCTCGGGATACCTCGCGGTGAAGATCACAGCGAAGAACGCGACCAGCTTCACGAAAAACACCGCAATGAACAGGAACAGCAGCACGATGTAGTGCGGGATCGCGAGCAGCCACTTCACGAGCGGCAGCCACCGATTCAGCTCGCCCGGTTCCTCGATCGCGTAGACGGCCGGGTCGGTGCCCGGATCCGCGGCCGTCGTCTCGAACGTGAACGGCGGGTACTCGTTGCGCATGAACAGCGCGAAGCTTTCCACCCGCCACGAGTAGCGGAGGTACAACGCGAGCACCCCGAAGATCCCGGTGGGGATCTTCTTCGTGAAGAGCACGGTGAAGAACGCAATGATCGTGACGATCTGGAACACGATCCCGAGCACGTAGACCACGATCAACTGCGGGATCGCCAGGAGCCAGTTGACGAGCGGCCGCCAGCGCGCGACCTCGTAGTCGCGGTTGAGCTCGATCTGTGCCGGGTACGGAGCCGTGCTCGGTTCCATCGTGGCCTTCCCCCTGTGTGGTACCGCGTCTCTCGTCAGACGACCGGCTGTGCGCCCTTCGACACCCAGTAGTCGTTGAGCGCGCCCTGCACCTTGTTCATGTAGATGAACCAACCCGCGATCGGGATGAACAGCCAGACGCCGACGATCGGCTCGACCGGCGACGTCTTCCCGTCTGCCTGGTACATCTTCTGCATCTCGGAGGGGAGGATGAACCATCCCGCCACGAGCCAGCTGAGCAGGGCACCCATACCGCCGCCCAGGCCCTCGCCGTTGTGCTGCTTCAGCTCCTCGAACGTGAGGTAGGCCCAGTAGATGGCGTAGATGCCGCACGTCACCAGGCTCAGGATCGCGACCTGGCCGGGATTACGGGTCTCGCCGATCGGGCCCTTCGTGCCGGGCGCCGGGGCGGGAGGTGGCTGCGTCATGCGGATCTCCTCAAAGACGATCGAACTCGACGCGGGATTCCTACTGGCCGGCGCGACTGCGGTCAAGGACCGCGCGAAAGAGGTGGCCTGATGGCCACCTCTTCCCGCATGCTGCTGTCAGAGTCGGATCAAGCCGGGGGCGGCGCGCCCTTCGAGATCCAGTAGTCGTTGATCGCCGGCTGCACCTTGAAGAACCAGATGAAGTTCCCGATGATCGGGAGCAGGAACCACAACCCGATGAGCGGCGTGAAGCCCGGGTCACGGCCTTCGGCCTGGTAGAGGTTGCGGATCTCCGACGGGATCAGGAAGTACGTCACGGGCGAGATGAAGAAGTAGATGACGAGCCCGAGGCCGCCACCGATCCCCTCGCCGCTGTATTCCTTCATCTCCTTGTGCTGCCAGTACACCCAGAAGAACGTGTAGATGCCCAGGGTGACGATGGCGAGCAGGATCTGCATCCCGACTGCGCGGGGCTTCCCGATCGGGCCCCGGGCCGCCGCGGGCGGCGGGCTGGGAGGTGCGGGCTGAGCCATTCGGGTTTCTCCTTGTCAGCGAAGTCCCCACGATAACTACTGGCCGTGGAGATTGGCGTCAATCACCCTCGACTTCGCGACGGCCCTCCAGGGCACGCCCGAGCGTCACCGGGTCCGCGTACTCGAGGTCGCCGCCCACGGGCAGCCCGCTGGCGATGCGCGTCACCTTCAACCCGAGTGGATGCAAGAGCTTGGTCAGGTACATCGCCGTCGCCTCCCCCTCGATGTTGGGGTTGGTGGCGAGGATCACCTCTTTGACGCCCTCGTCGGGCACTCGGGAAAGCAGCTCGCGAATACGCAGCTGCTCGGGCCCGATGCCCTCGATCGGGGAGATCGCACCCTGCAGCACGTGGTAGCGGCCCCGGAACTCGTTGGTCCGCTCGAGCGCGACGATGTCGCGCGGGTCCTCGACGACGCACAGCAGCGCGGCGTCACGCCGCTCGTCGCGGCAGTACGCGCACAGCTCGCCCTCGGCGATGTTGAAGCAGCGCCGGCAGAACGACACCCGCTCCTTCGCCTCGACGATCGCCCGCGCCAGGCGGTTGGCGTCTTCCGGCGCGACCTTGAGCAGGTAGAACGCGATCCGCTGCGCCGACTTGGGCCCGACGCCCGGGAGCCGTCCCAGCTCGTCGACCAGTGCCTGGACGGGCCCCTCGTAGACCGAGCTCACCTCAACCGAGCAAGCCGCCGAGGCCGCCCAGGTCGAGACCGCCCGTGACATTGCCCATCCGGGTGGCCTGGAGCTCCTGCGCCTTGCGTAGCCCCTCGCCCACCGCCGCGATCACGAGGTCTTCGAGCATCTCGACGTCGTCGGGGTCGACGACCTCGGCCGCGATCGAGATCGACCGCAGCTCGCCGCTGCCGGTGACCACGGCCGTGACGGTGCCGCCACCCGCGGTCGCCTCGACCGTCTCGGCCGCGAGGGCCTCCTGCGCCGCGGCCATGTCGGCCTGCATCTTCTGCATCTGGCGCATCATCTGGTTGACCTGCTTCTGGTTCGCCATCTCTACTGCTCCGTCAGTCACTCGCGTGGGCGTTCCTCGACGACGGTGGCGCCGAGATTCTCGGTCAGCATCTGCATCGAGTCGCGCGCACCGTCGTCGGGCGCAACGTCGACGAGCTCGTGCGGATCGATGTCGGACTCCTCCGAGGTGAGGTCGACCGCCGCGGGTGGCTGCCCGGGGTCGCTCGTCGGCGGTGGCGGCGGGACTGGCTCGCTCGGCTCGGCTCCCGCCGTCGCTGCGGGCGCCGGCGTGGGCGGCGGCGAGGAGGCGGCTGGGCTCGCGAACCCTTCGTGTGACACCAGTGTGAAGCGGGTCCTGCGGCCGAGGCGCTCCGAGAGCGCGTCGCGGATCGTGTCAGCCTCGCGGCGGAAGCGGGGCTTGGCCGCCTCGAACAGGCGCGGCGGCACACCGAACGTGATGACGTCGCCCTCGACCTTCAGCGGCTGTGCCTCCTGCACCGCGCTGCGCGTCGCCACCGGCAGCTCGGGAAGGATCGACGCCCACGCGACGATCACATCGTCGAGTTCCATGGGCGCACTCGGCTCCTCCGGCGCGGGCTGCGGTTCGGGGGCCGGTGGCTCCGGTTCGCTCGGTTCGGTCGCCGGCTCTGGTTCAGGTTCGGTCGCCACCGTCTCGCGGCGGATCGCACCGATGGTGCGACCGGGCGGCGCCGCCGTCGCCGAAGACGGCGCGGCGGTCGGCATGGTGACGCCGCTTTCGCCGGCATCGGCCAGCGTGCGCTCGAGGCGCTCGATGCGTTCGATGACGGTCTGGAGCGGCGGCCCGGCCTCGCGCCGCGAGAGGCGCACCAGCGCGATCTCGAGCACGAGACGAGGGTCGGCGGCGTCGGTGCCGCGCATGTCGACCACCGCCTGGCCGATCGTCTCCAGCACCCGCACCATTTGAGGGTTGCCGAGGTTCCGGCCGAGGTCGGCGAGGCGCTGCTGCTCCTCGGCCGGGAGCTCGAGCGGCACCTTGCCCGCCCCGGCGTTGATGAGGAAGCCGTCGCGCGCCGCCCGCAGCAGGTCTTCGGCGATTCGGCGAGGCTCGTGACCGGCGTCGAGCAACTCACCGAGGGTGGTGAGCACGAGCGCGGCGTCCTCGCCCGCCACCGCCTCAAGGATGCGGCAGCGGACGTCGAACGACGTGCCTCCGAACAGGTCGGCGACGGGCTCCGCGGAAAGGCGCCCGGTGCCGTGCGCGAGGGCCTGGTCGAGCAGCGAGAGGGCGTCGCGCATCGAGCCGGCGGCGGCGCGGGCGATCACGGCCAGAGCCTCGGGATCGGCCTCGACGGCCTCACGACCGAGGATGTCGGTGAGTCGGCCACGATCTCGTCGACGGTGAACAGCGTGAGCTCGAAGTGCTGCGTGCGCGACCGGATGGTGGGCAGCACCTTCTCGGGGTTGGTGGTCGCGAGCACGAACACCACGTGGTCGGGCGGCTCCTCGAGCGTCTTCAGCAACGCGTTCGACGCCGCCGCGCTCAGCATGTGCACCTCGTCGACCAGATAGACCTTGCGCGACGAGGTGTGCCCGAGGCCGAGGTTCACGCTCTCGGTGAGGTCGCGGATGTTGTCGACGCTGTTGTTGGACGCGGCGTCGAGCTCGAAGAGATCGAGGAAGCGGCCCTCGGCGATGGCGACGCAGTTCTCGCACTCGCCGCACGGCTCGCCGTCGGGTCGCAGGGCCGTGCAGTTCAGCGCCTTGGCGAGGACGCGAGCGGTGGTCGTCTTGCCCGTGCCGCGGGGACCGGAGAGGAGGTAGGCGTGGCCCACCCGCGCGTCGCGCACCGCGTTGCGGAGGGCGGCGGTGACGTGGTCCTGGCCCCGGAGTGCCGCGAACGTCTGCGGCCGGTGCTTGCGGTAGAGCGACTGGTATGGCGCCACGGCTCCGACCTTAGTAAGTGCCATCACCGCCCAGGCGGCCGGGTCCCCCGGCCGCCGGACCGCCGGGCGCATGCGGGAGCGGCGAGCGAAGCGAGCGCGACCAAGCACAGCAGGAGCTGCCATCACCGCCCAGGCGGCCGGGTCCCCCGGCCGCCGGACCGCCGGGCGCATGCGGGAGCGGCGAGCGAAGCGAGCGCGACCAGAAGAGGAAGAGACAGCGCGGACCGTGCACCCGCCGTCGACCCCGGCGCCGAGAGTCGCGAGCCCGTCGCCGGCTCCAGCCAGGCAAGCCTGCGGCACACGGAACGCCTCGCTGAGAGCTGCTTCCTTCCGGACCTGACTCGGTTCGCGAGATTCCGTTGCGCAGGACCCGGCCTTCGACACCACGTGCGGGTCGCGTCCTCACGGCGGCCCGAGCCTCGAGCGGGAATTCAGCCCCCCGTACGTGGATTGAGGGTGCAGGGCACCACGAGCTCCCCGCCTAGCACGGTCCGCGGCCCCAAGGTACCAGCCGCCGTCCCCGTCAGAAGAGGCCGCGGTCGACGCCGCATTCCTGCTCGTCGAAGGTGATGACGCGGTCTTCGGCGTCGAGGAACTCGTCGGTCTCGACCGCCGAGAAATCGCCCGCGGCCGCCTGCTCGAACCCGTCGGTCATGACGGCGACGTCGTCCGCGATCTCGGGCGGCGCGGTATCTCGCAACTCCGCGAACAGGTCGAGGTTGTCGTTCGCGAACTCGATGAAGCCTTCCTCGTATTCCTCGTCGGTCGGGAAGAAGCTGAGTTCGTCCTCGAACGCGTCGAAGCCGTCGTAGTAGTCCTGCGCGCTCAGGCAGTAGACGTCGAGCGACGGCACTGTGGTCGTCGTGGGCGGATCTGTCGTCGTGGGCGCCGGCCGCGTGTCGGGAGGCGCGGCGGCCACGCCGTCGTCGGGATCGTTGCGGTCGAGCAGGAGCGCGATGCCGGCCCCGAGCCCGACCCCGACGAACACCACGAGCAGCGCCAAGCCGAGGGCGCGAACCCAGCGCCGTCGCCGGCGGGGTGCGATGGGCGGCGGCGGCGTCGACGGCACCCGCCGCGAGGTCACCGGCGGCCGCGGCGGCGCGGGCGGCGCTGTCATCACGCGCGTCACGGGAGCAGGCAAGGTCGCGGCGGAAGCGCCGGCCGCGTCGAAGCCGGCCTCGATCGGGGTGAGCACGTCGAGCAGGTCGGCTGGAACGGGCCGGGCGGCGGGGTTCTTGTCGAGGGCGCGCTCCACGAGCGGGGCGAGCGCGAGCTCGAGGCCGGCGAGGTCGGGCGACTCGTGCACGACGCGGTACAGCACCGCGTCGGCGCGGCCGTTCCCGAACGGGTGGCGGCCGGTACCGGCGTAGGCGACGAGCGTGCCCCACGAGAACGTGTCGGCGGCGGGGCCGACGCGCTCGCCGCGCGCCTGCTCGGGTGCCATCCACGCCGGCGTGCCGATGCGCACGCCGGTCTGGGTGAGGGTGGCGGCGTCGTCGGCATGGGCGATGCCGAAATCGATGACCTTGGGGCCCCATCGACCCAGGATCACGTTGCCGGGCGTGAGGTCGCGGTGCGTAACGCCGGCGGCGTGCATGGCCGCCATCGCCTCGGCGACTCCGGTCGCGAACGCCACCAGATCGGGCCCCGTCAGCGGGCCGTCGGCCGTCACCGCGGCGTGCAGCGTGGGGCCCTCGACGTACTCGGTGACGATGTAGGGCCGGGCCCCCTCGGAGTGCACCTCGAGCACCCGGGCGGTGCACCGGGCCGCCACCGAAGAAGCCGCCTCTGCCTCGCGCCGGAAGCGCTCCCGGAACTCGGCGTCGCGGGCGAGGTCGGCGCGGGGCACCTTGATCGCGACCCGCGCGGTCCGGCGGCTCCGCGCGAGGTACACCACGCCCATGCCGCCGGCACCCAGACGGCGCTCGAGGCGCCAGCGCCCGAGCCGGCGGGGATCGCCGGGCTGGAGGGGCGTCACGAGGCACGTCCGCACGGCATGGAGCGCGAAGGGTACCGGCGGCAGGTAGGAGTCGAACCGCGCGCCGGTACGATCAGCCCGCAACTCCACGGAGGGATGCGAGAGCGGCCGAATCGGCACGCTTGGAAAGCGTGTGTGGGGCGACTCACCGTGGGTTCGAATCCCACTCCCTCCGCCAACCGAGCGCCGGAGCCGGCCATGGAAGAGATGTCGCGGGAGGAGTGGCACGCCTTCGTGCTCGACGGCACGCGCACCGGCAAGCTGGCGACGGTGCGCGCCGACGGCTGGCCGCACGTGAAGCCGATCTGGTTTGTCCTCGACGGCGACGACTTCTTGTTCACCACCTCGGAGACCAGCGTGACGGGCCGGACGCTGCGGCGCGATCCGCGGATCTCCCTGCTCGTCGACGACGAGGAGCCGCCGTTCGCCTATGTGCTCATCGAGGGAAAGGCGGCCTTGGACCCCGATCCCGGTCAGCTGCGGGAGTGGGCGACTCGGACCGGCGGCCGCTACATGGGCGACGACCGGGCCGAGGAGTTCGGCGCCCGCAACGGCGTCCCCGGCGAGCTGCTGGTCAGGGTCACGCCGACGAAGCTGCTCGCCCGCCGCGGCATCGCCGACTGAGCATGGACTCCGACTCCGTCACCCGTCTCATGGACGTCGCGCTCGAGGAGGCGCGCGCCGCGCTCGGCCACGACGACGTGCCCGTGGGCGCGGTCGTCGCCCGGCTCGACTCGGGTGAGGTCGTCGCCCGGCGGCACAACGAGCGGGAGCTCGCCCACGATCCGACCGCGCACGCCGAGGTGCTCGCGCTGCGCGAAGCCGCCGCGGCGCTCGGCAGCTGGCGCCTCGACGGTTACGCGCTCGTGGTGACCATCGAGCCGTGCACGATGTGCGCGGGCGCGGCGGTGGCGGCGCGGTTGGGTCTGGTCGCCTTCGGCGCTGCCGATCCCAAGGCGGGCGCCTGCGGCAGTCTCTACAACCTGCCGGCCGACCCGCGCCTCAACCACGAGATCGACGTGGTCGACGGCGTGCGCGCCGCCGAGTCAGCCGCCTTGCTCGCCGGCTTCTTCGCCTCGAGGCGCGCCCCCTGATCCCAACTGGCCACCCGAATCCGCGCTCGAGCGCGCAATCGGGTGGCAAGTTCGGCGGCTCGGGGAGCTATGCCGGGTCGACGATCTCGTCGCCGGTGAGCTTGGTGGTGGGCGCCGTGAGCACGCGGCCGTGCTCGGCGAGCTCACGGGCGGCCGGCACCGGGTCGGGGTCGGAGAAGAGCTCCTTGTCGCCGTAGTCGGCCGCGCGGCCGGTGCCGTCGATCGCCCACCACGACGCCTCGAGCGCGATTCCGTTCGGGTCGGTGAAGTACACGGAGCGCACGAAGCCGTGGTCGACGACCTCGGTGATCTCGCTTCCCGCGGCCTCCAGGCGGTCGCGGAGGTCGAGGAGTGCCTTCTCGTCGGGCAGGTTGAACGACAGGTGGTCGAACTGGATCGGGCGCGACGAGGGCGCGCCCGCGGGCTTCGCGAACGTCTCCATCCCCCTCATCTCGAAGAACGCGATCGTGTTCCCCGGGCCGAGCTCGAAGAAGTAGTGGCGCATCGGACCGGCCATGACCGTGGCAACCAGCCGCATGCCGAGCACGCCGGCGTAGAAGCGGACAGTCGCGTCCATGTCGGGCGTGACCATCGCCAGGTGGTTGATGCCGCGCCAGCGGGGAGGTTCGGTCGAAGGGAGCATGCGTCCTCCTCAGCTCGGGTGTGCTCTCAGTGTACGGAGCGGCACTCCCCCTACGATTCGCGCTGTGAACGAGCCCGAGGCGGCGGTGGCGTTCCACCTCCAGACCCGGCACGGCTCCCCCGTCGACCGCTCCCAGATGGTCGACTTCCAGCCGCTCGACCCGACGAATCGCCCGGCGCCGTTCAAAGGCTACGTCGGGCTCGAAACCAGGCTCCTTCCCCGTGAGATCGCCGAGCCCGGTGAGCTCGGGCGTCTCCTCTTCCTCGCCGCCGGAGTGACGCGCGTCAGCGAGTCGCGCATGCTCGCCGACCGCACGTGCTTCCGGGCGGCCATGTCGGCGGGGAACCTCCACCCGGTCGAGCTCTACGTGGTGGGTCCCGACGCCGTCGACCACTACGACCCGCTCGGCCACGGGCTGACGCGGCTGCGGGACGGCGGTGTCGGGAGGGGGACGGCGATCGTTCTGACCGGCATCCCGTGGCGTACGGCGTGGAAGTACGGCGAGCGCGGGTACCGGCACCTCTTCTGGGACGCGGGCGCGATGCTGGCCAACCTCCTCGCGGTGGCCGAGTCCGACGGCCTGGAGGCGCGCGTGTGGATGGGCTTCGACGACGACGCCGTCGCCCGGTTGCTCGGTGTCGACGGCACCACCGAGTTCCCGCTCGCGATCGTGACGCTCGGTGAGGACGCGACCGCTCCCGACTGGCCCACACTCGAAGAGATCGCGCTCGATGTAGAGCCGATCTCCCCGCACCCGATCGAGTTCCCCATGATCACCGCCACGCACCGAGCCGGTGTCGTCGACGACGTCGACGGGTGGCGCGCAGCTGCCGCGGCGTTCCGCGGGGAGCGCGCCGCGAGCGACCTCGCGCCCCCAGGCGAGCTCCCACCGGTGGAGGACGTCATCCTGGCGCGCGGCTCGACCCGGATCATGCGCCGCGACACCGCGCCCCGCGAGCTGCTCGACTGGGGGATGGCGAGCGCGTCGCGGCCGGTGCCGGGCGACCTCGCCGGCGATGGCCGGACGCTGCTCACGCACTTCCTCTCGGTGCACGCGATCGACGGTGTCGCTCCGGGCGCCTACCGCTGGCGCACCGATACCCGCGAGCTCGCGGTCGTGCAGCTCGGCGACACGCGCGACGCGGCCGAGCTCCTGTGCCTGCGCCAGCCCCTCGGCGGTGATTCGGCGTTCACCGCGTTCCACGGCGCCGACCTCGACGCCGTGCTCGGCGCGCTCGGTGCCCGCGGCTACCGCGCTGCCCAGCTCGAGGCCGGCATCGCCGCCGGGCGACTGAGCCTGGCCGCGTTCGCGCTCGGGTTCGGCGCGACCGGGCTGACGTTCTTCGACGTCGCCGTGTCGCAGTTCTTCGCCACCGACGCCGCGTGCATGCTGGTGACCGCGGTCGGCATACCCGACTACCGCAACACCCCGGGCGGCGGACCGGGTGAAGCCGCCGAGCTCACCGGCTACGCCCGCCTCATGGAGCGCCTCTCCCTCGGCCTCCACCGCTCCGGCCGCTGACCTCTCCCGAACTGGCCACCCGATTGCGCGCCTGAGCGCGTCGTTCGACCGCCAGAACGGCGGATCAGGAGCCGAGGAGCTGCTCGTAGCAGGCGATGAAGCGGTTGACGAGGGCGGACCAGGAGTAGTTGGCCCGCACCTGCTCGTAGGCGTTCGCGCCGCGAGCGCGGCGCTCATCGGCGCGGTTGACCACCTCGACGAGCGCGTCTGCGAGCGCAGCTTCGTCGTCGGGTGGCACGAGCCAGCCGTTGGGCTTCCCTGGTTCGGTGTTGACGAACGACAGCGGTCCGCCGGTCGCAGTCGTCACCACCGGCAGGCCGCACGCCATCGCCTCCAGGAACACCTGCCCGAACGGCTCGTTGACGGAGGGCGCCACCATCGCATCGGCGCAGGCGAGCCCGAGCGGCAGCTCGTCGTGTCCCCGCCAGCCGACGAAGAACACGTCGTCGGCGACACTTTCGCCGACCGCGACCGTATGTGGGTGCTCGCCCTCCCACTCGTGCGGGCTCCCACCCCAGATCACCAGGGGCGCAGGGGCGGCGAAGTGGGGCTTCGCCCGCGCGTAGGCGCGCACCAACAGCGGGACGCGCTTGAAGCCGAGGAACCGCCCGACGAACAGCAACGTCGTCCGAGCATCGCCGGACGCGCGATCGACGAACGCCGACTCGACCTGTGCCGCGCCGTAGCGCAGGCTGCCCGGGTCACCGCCCTCACGCCACCCGCGGGCGTCGTCGACGAGCCAGCGTTGCCACAGCGCCAGCCGTTGCTCGGCGTCGAGCGCCTCGACGTCGAAGTGGTCGGTGTCGACGCCGTTGGGGATCCACTCCACCCGGTCGGGATCCACCCCGAGCAGCCGCACGGCTTCTCCGCGGTCGTGGGGCGAGATCACGACCAGCCGGCCGCACGCGTGTGCCCATCGCCGCAGTGTGTCGCCCCAGAACTCGCCGTACGACCAGGCCGCGCCCCGCTCGATGGCGTCGAGCATCTTCAGCTCGGTGCCGTGCAGGTGGCCCAGCAGCGGTTGGTCGGGCCAGCGGCGCAGCACGGCCTCGTATTGGGGCGTGAGGTGGTGGAGGTGGAACACGGCGCCGTCGCGCACCCCGGCCGCGCCGAGCACGCGGGTCCACGCCGCGACCTGGCGCTCGAGCAGCCGGGGTTCGACCGCGGCGAAGATCCGGTCGGGCGCGCCGACTCGGTCCTCGTACGACGGGTGCAGCGGCGGGTCGTGGTCGAGCGGGTCGCCGCCTCTCGCGACCGCGGCCAGCGCGGGCCCGTAGTCGAGCGCGTGCACGTCGAGGCCACGGAAGAACGTGGCCGCGTTGGTATCGGCGCCCGGCGGGCCCAACGACCCGCAGCAGACGGTCGCGTGCCAGCCGGCGTCGTTCAGCGCCCCGGCGAGGTAGCGCACCACCTGCGCCGAGCCGCCGCGCGGATAGAAGAGGAGGCCCATCGCCACCGCGTGCGCCGTCAGAGCTCCACTTCCCAGGAGCGGGACTCGAGGATCGTGCGGACGCGGTCGAGGAACGCGGCGGCGTAGGCGCCGTCGAACGCGCGGTGGTCGAAGCTCAGCACCAGTCGTCCGATCGGGTGGACGGCGATGCTGTCGCCGCGCTCCGACTCGATGACGACCGGCCGGCGTACCACGCGGTCGGTGGCGAGGATGGCCACCTGGGGCTGATTGATCACCGGGACCGAGAGCACCGTGCCGAAGGGGCCCGGGTTGGTGATCGTGAAGGTGCCACCCGCAACCTCGTCGGGCGAGAGCCGACGCTCGCGCGCCCGCGTGGCGAGGTCGGTGATCTCGTGTGCGATGGCGCGCAGCCGCTTGTCGGCGGCGTCGCGCACGACCGGCACGATGAGACCCTGGAAGTCGAGGTCGACGGCGATGCCGATGTGCACGTCGCGATGCACCGACAGACCATCGTCAGCGACAGAAGCGTTGACGTTCGGGAACGCCTCCAGCGCGTCGATCACGGCTCGGGCGACGAACGGAAGGTAGCTCAGCCCGGTCTGGCCGCGGCGGGCACGCGCCACCTCCTCGAAGTCGACCTCCATCACGATCGTGGCGTGCGGCGACGTCGCCTTCGAGCGGACCATGTGCTCGGCCGTACGACGGCGCGACGCGCTGAACGGGACGGTCTCGTCGCCTGTCGGTCGCTTGGCCGCCTCGAGCGCGTCGGAACGTGTCACGCGACCGCCCTCACCTGTGCCCGCGATCGTGGCGGCATCGAGATCGCGCTCGGCGATCAGGTGGCGCACTACGGGCGACAGAAAAGCGTCACCATCGGCGCGCGCGGGACGGGGCGGGCGTTCGCGCCACGGGAGAACCGTGGTCGCGTTGTCGGGCACGGGCCCGACGGTATCCTCCCGGTCGTCGGACCGGCGACGCGCCGGCGTCCAGGCTGGAGGGCCATGAAGCTCCGGGAACGGCGGGAGCGACGGGTCGGGCACAACGGCGTCTCGACCGAGGAGGCGGTGACCGACTTCCGCCTCGCCTGCATGTCCCGGGCCATCGACGACCGCGAGATCACGCTCCGCCAGCAGAGCCAGGTGTTCTTCCAGATCTCGGG
>Ga0075530_1001109_pt1 | contig 12873 bp, 10 predicted proteins | sample NGEPerD_2_FD_75101 | JGI IMG/M metagenome (GOLD analysis project Ga0075530, IMG submission 75101) | Arctic peat soil microbial communities from the Barrow Environmental Observatory site, Barrow, Alaska, USA - NGEE PermafrostL1-D | ecosystem: Environmental > Terrestrial > Soil > Wetlands > Peat ...
CATGATCAGTGTTACGCGTTTCCGTGCGGTGCTGGCAGCGCGCAATCGTGAATTCTTGAGGGATCGATCGGCGCTGATATGGAATATCCTGTTGCCGGCGCTGATTGTGTTCGGTTTCGCGTTCGCATTTTCGGGCGAGGCGCCCAGCCTGTACAAGGTCGGCGTTTATGGACAGACGCAAGACCGTGCGGCAACTGCCTTTGCCAGAACCGAGTACATCGACTTTATCCCGGTCGCCAGTCGCAACGTGGCGATCACCAAGGTGCGACGGCATCAACTGGATATGCTGATTGACCTCTCCGCCGGGCGTTACTGGGTCAACGACAAATCGCCCAGGGGCTATATCCTGGAACGGGTGCTGGCCGGTACCCAGTCGGCCAGCCTCGAGCGCCAACAGGTCAGCGGTCGCGCGGTGCGCTATGTGGACTGGCTGATTCCCGGCGTGCTGGGCATGAACATGATGTTCAGTTCGCTGTTCGGGGTGGGTTACGTGATCGTGCGCTACCGCAAAAACGGCGTGCTCAAGCGCCTCAAGGCGACACCGCTTTCCGCGCTCGAGTTTCTGGCCGCGCAGGTGGTCTCGCGGCTGTGGCTGATTATCGTCATCACTGTGCTGGTGTTCATCGGTACCCATCTGGTGGTCGGTTTCACCATGTACGGCAGTTATCTGAGTTTACTGCTGGTGTTCGTGCTGGGTGCGGTGTGCATGATCAGCCTGGGACTGCTGGTCGCCGCCCGCACCGCCAGCGAGGAACTCGCGGGCGGCCTGCTCAACATCGTAAGCTGGCCGATGATGGGCCTGTCGGGCGTGTGGTTTTCGCTGGAAGGCATGCATCCGCTGTTACAGCAGCTGGCGCTGATATTTCCGTTGACTCATGTCACGTCCGCGGCGCGCGCGATCATGCTGGATGGTGTGGGTCTGGCGGCCATCACGCCGCAACTTTTCACCCTGGCCTTAATGAGCGTGGCATTTTTGAGCGTGGGATCGTACTGGTTTCGCTGGGAATGACGCTCAGCGATTAACGTCCATCAGCGCCCGGACGGAGACCTGTCGCTGTCCGGTTCGTGCATCAGGCTCATCACCACCGTCACGGCGAAGATCGTCGCGATAATACCGAGGCTCATCAGCGGGCTCGGATGCCAGAGGCCGTGGATGTTCTCGGTCAACAGCTTGAGGCCGACAAACGCGAGGATGGCCGCCAGCCCGGCTTTCAGATAATGCAGGCGGTCAGCCAGGCCCGCGATCAGAAAATACAGCGAGCGCAGGCCCATGATGGCGAAGATGTTGGAGGTGATGACGATGAACGGGTCGCGCGTAATCGCGAAAATCGCAGGGATCGAGTCGGTGGCGAAAATCAGATCGACGATGTTGATCACTACCAGCACCATGAGCAACGGCGTGGCAAGCAGGCGGCCATGCTCGCGCACGAAGAAATGCTCGCCGCGGTAATTATCGGTGGTCGGCAGTACGCGCCTTACGATCCGCATCAGACGCAGGTCCGAGACATCCTCCTGTTCGCCGCGATGTGTCCAGGTCTTCCAGGCCAGGTACAGCAGAAACGCGCCAAACACGTAAAGCAGCCATTCGAAGGCCTCGACCAGCGCCGTGCCGGCCAGGATCACGATCACGCGCATCACGATCGCACCCAGCACGCCGTAGAACAGCACGCGATGCTGAAACTCCTTTGGGACAGCGAAAGTTTGGAAGATCAGCAGGAACAGCATCACATTGTCGACCGACAGCGACCACTCGATCAGGTAGCCCGTGAAATAAAGAACCATCTCCTCGCCGCCGGCGCCATGGTAGACCTGCGGCATAAACAGGCCGAACACCACCGACACGCTGATCCAGATGCCGGTCCAGATGGCGGCTTCCTTGATGGAAACGGTGTGCGAATGGCGCTGAACGACAAAAAGGTCGATCGCCAGCAGGACGGTGACAATGGCGGCAAACACGCCGTAGAGCGCGAGTTCTGACATAATTATTAGGTGCTGATCGGGTTATCGTTGTTGATCGGGCAGTGGCGACCGAGCCAGTGATGGACTGGTCAGGTAACACGCAGGTGCCCGACGAATTTCGCGATCACGTTGCCTGTGCCGGGCCTCTACATTGCTTTAAGGAACTTCCCGCGGAGCGCGAGTGTCTCGTTTGTTACCGAATCTATCGTCAAACAGCGTTGGGAAAATGCCTGAATGCCGGAACGGCCATTTATCCCGGCTCCGGTTCTATTCCAGTTGCCTCTCGTCAAGGTTGTCCAAGGACATTGCCGCCGGAACATTAAAGTGCGCGATCGCGGTCGTCAACAGAACCCGTCAATAAGTATCAGGATAAAATCAATGCCACAAAAATCTTTTGCGAAAAAACTTTTGATTCCGCTGGTTCTGCCCCTGGTGTTTAGCGCCTGCGGGCCGTCGTCGGCCAAACCGGAGAAAGGCTTTGAGCAGTCAGCTCCAGAATCGGACGTCAACATTCAACTACCCAACTTCCGCGAGCTGGTGCAAAAAGAAGGGCCGGCGGTGGTCAATATCAGCACCACGCAAACCATAACCCGCGAACCCATGATGCCTTTCGGGCCGCAATTTCCGGGGTTGGACGAAGATCATCCCTTTTATGACTTTTTCCGCCGTTTCGCCCCTCAGCAGCAGCCGCCCGGTCCGCAGGAGTTCGAAACCCAGTCGCTGGGCTCCGGATTCATTATCAGCGATGATGGCTATGTTTTGACCAACGCGCATGTAATCGGCGAGGCGGATGAAATCACCGTCAAGCTCATCGACGGCCGAGAACTGCAGGCCAAAGTCGTCGGCCAGGATCGTCCGACCGACGTGGCGCTGTTGAAAATCGACGCCAAAGGCTTGCCGGTGGTACCGGTGGGCAAAGCCGACAAGTCGCAGGTCGGCGACTGGGTGGTCGCGATCGGCTCGCCATTCGGGTTCGAAAATACGGTGACCGCCGGGATTATCAGTGCCAAGCGCCGCTCGCTGCCGGGCGACACTTACGTGCCGTTCCTGCAGACGGACGTGGCGCTCAATCCCGGCAACTCGGGGGGGCCGCTGTTCAACATGCAGGGCGAAGTCATCGGCATCAACTCGCAGATTTACAGCCGCACGGGCGGATATATGGGGCTGTCATTCGCGATCCCAATCCAGCTTGCGATGGATATCGCCGGGCAGTTGCGTGACACCGGGCAGGTCATCCGCGGCAAACTGGGCGTACAAATCCAGGAGGTCACGCCGGAACTGGCTGAGTCGTTCGGTATGGACCAGCCGGCCGGCGCGCTGGTCGCGGGCATCGAAAAGGGTAGCGCGGCCGCCAGGGGCGGGCTTCGCGCTGGCGACGTCATTCTTGCCTACAACGGACAGCCGGTCGAAAGCATGACCGAGTTACCGATCATGGTCGCGGCAACCAAGCCTGGGAAGAACGTCGAGGTCGAGGTATTGCGCCAGGGCGAGACCCAGACTTTCGATCTGACCGTGGGCGCGTTCGAGAGCAGGCAGGTGGCAAGCAGCGGCGGCGCGGAACAGGATTCCGGTGCCCTGGGCCTGGTGGTGAGGCCGCTCACTGACATGCAGCGGCAACAGGCCGGCGTGAAAGGCGGCATCGTGGTGGTGCGCGCGCAGGGCGCGGCGGCCAAGGCCGGTATTCAGCGCGGCGACATCGTGCTGGCCATCAACAACGCGCAGGTACGCAACGTCACGCAATTCACGTCGTTGCTGGAGGCGCACGATGGCGAATCCATCGCATTGCTGGTGCAAAGAGGCGGTAACGCGCTTTATATCTCGGTGCCGACGCAAGACTAGACGAGCCTACGCGGACGATCCTTAAATCGAGCGTTGTCCGGGTTTTGAGGCAGGCGGCTTGCGTGCCGGCGCGGGGCATATCATGCTTAGCGGCATGTTGATGCGCCAAAGTGACTACGCCTGTGTCTATTCGCCGGCTGTCGCCGCAACTGGTTAACCAGATCGCCGCCGGCGAGATCGTCGAGCGACCGGCGTCGGTGCTCAAGGAACTGCTCGAAAACAGTCTGGATGCCGGCGCCACGCGCATCGTCATCGACATGGAACAGGCCGGGGTCAAATGCCTGCGTGTGACCGACGACGGCCGCGGCATAGCCAAAGACGAATTGACCCTGGCGTTGAGCCGTCACGCCACCAGCAAGATCGGCACGCTTGACGATTTGGCCTCGGTCGCCAGTCTTGGATTTCGCGGCGAGGCTCTGCCCAGTATCGCCTCGGTCTCGCGCCTTACCCTGACCTCTCGCACTCCGCACGACACTGTCGCATGGCGCATCGGCAGTCGCGGGGACGATGCCGAAGGCGCGATCGTGCCGGCCGCGCATCCGGCAGGCACCTCGGTCGAAGTGCTGGACCTGTTTTTTAACGTACCCGCGCGCCGCAAGTTCCTGCGCACCGAACGTACCGAATTCGGTCACGCGGATACGCTGTTGCGCAGAATCGCATTGAGTCGCTTCGATGTCGCGCTGGAACTCTCCCACAACGGGCGAAGCATCTCCCGCTTGCGTGCGGCGCCAGACCCCGCGGCGCGCGAACAGCGCCTGGCTGACGTATGCGGCGGCCGCTTCGGCGAGCAGGCGGTGTACGTCGAATACGAGGTCGGTGATTTCCGATTGCACGGCTGGCTCGGACTTCCCACGGCGTCCCGTACGCAGGCCGATTTGCAGTATTTTTACGTTAACGGTCGCGCGGTGCGCGACAAGGTATTGGCGCATGCCGTGCGTCAGGCATATGCCGATGTGCTGTATCACGGCCGATATCCCGCCTACATATTGTACTTGCACCTCGACCCGGCGCTGGTCGATGTCAACGTGCATCCGACCAAGTATGAAATCCGCTTCCGTGACAGCCGCTCGGTACACGGTTTTCTGTTCACGACCCTGAAACGCGCGATCGCGCAGTTGCAACCGGGCGATCGGCCATCGCAGCGAACGCCCGCCACTGAGCCGGCCGCAGCCGGTGACGCGCCCGCCGTCACGAACTCCGGTTACGCGAAGTTCCGCCAGATGCCATCGCAAACGTTCCTGGCGTTGCATGTGGCCGAGTCAACGCACGGTTACTTTAATGCCGGCCACTCGCCGGGGGCGCCGCCGCACGCTGATGCCCAGGATACGGCGGCGCCGCTAGGTTACGCGCTGGCCCAGTTGCATGGCGTGTTTGTGCTCGCCCAGAACACGAGCGGCCTGGTGCTGGTCGATATGCACGCCGCGCACGAGCGCATTCTGTACGAGCAGTTGAAGCAGGCGTTCGAGGGCGAAGGCATTGAAGCCCAGGCATTGCTGGTGCCGCTCTGCGTCAATGTCAGCCGCGCGGAGGCGGATGCCGCCGAGCAACACGTTGGCGCATTTCGTGAACTGGGACTGGATCTGGGCAGGCTGGGTCTGGAAACGCTGGTCGTGCGTCAGGTGCCTGCCGCGCTGGCTGGTGTTGATGTGGAGCCGCTGGTGCGGGACGTACTGGCCGATCTGCTTACGCATGCGCGCAGCGATCGTATACGCCTTGCGATCGATGAACTGTTGTCCAGTGTCGCCTGTCACGGCGCCGTGCGCGCGCATCGCAATTTGACGGTGCCGGAAATGAATCGGCTGCTGCGCGACATGGAGGCAACCCCGCGCAGCGGCCAGTGCAATCACGGGCGTCCGACCTGGGTGCAACTCGGTCTGCGGGAACTGGACAGGCTGTTCCTGCGCGGACAATGAGTAAAATGGGACTCGGATCCCGCCTGCCACCAGCCATATTTCTCATGGGCCCTACGGCCAGCGGCAAGACCGGGCTGGCGGTCGAGCTTGTGCGGCGCCTGCCGCTGGAGATCATCAGCGTCGATTCGGCGATGGTCTACCGTGGCATGGATATCGGCACCGCCAAACCAGATGCGGAAATCTTGTCGATCGCGCCGCACCGGCTTATCGACATCCTCGACCCCGCGCAGGCCTATTCGGCGGCCCGCTTCCGTGCGGATGCGTTGCGGGAAATGGCCGAGATTACCGCGCGCGGCAATGTCCCGCTGCTGGTCGGCGGCACCATGCTGTATTTCCGGGCGCTTTACGAAGGCTTGAGCGCACTGCCGGAAGCCGACTTGGCGGTGCGCGCGCGCATCGATGCGCAAGCCGCCGAACGAGGCTGGGCATCCCTGCACGCGCGCCTGGGCGATGTCGATCCGCTCGCCGCGGCGCGAATCCATCCCAACGATCAGCAGCGCGTGCAGCGCGCCTTGGAGATTTACGAACTCACCGGCCAGCCGATGACTGACCATTGTGCGCGGCCCCGGTCGGAAATATTGCAGTACAGCATAAATCGCCTGATACTGATGCCAGATAACCGTGAAAAGCTGCGCGCAAGGATTACCGAGCGTTTTGACGGCATGCTTTCAAAAGGGCTAATGGATGAGATCGCAGTCCTGCATCGCCGGGGCGATCTGCACCCAGGACTGCCCGCGTTGCGGGCGGTGGGGTATCGACAGATCTGGCAGTATCTGGACGGCGCATTCAGTTATCGGGACATGGTGATCGCGGCGAGAACCGCGGGCCACAGGCTGGCGAAACGGCAATTGACGTGGTTGCGCGCCGAGCATAACGCGAGGAGGTTCGACTCTGACGCCCGGCCGCTCGCGCGGATTGTTGCGGCTATCGACTCGCAGCTTGTATGAGTGGCGCCCAATGACCGCTATACTTCCAGCTTGTATCAAAATTATGGTTGCAAAATTGCATAGATTTGATCACCCGCGGGTTGATTGTCCAGCTTGACATAATAATTATTTAAATCATTCACAGGAGTAGGAACATGGCAAAAGGGCAAACGTTACAAGAACCCTTCCTCAACGCGTTGCGCAGGGAACGGGTGCCGGTATCGATTTATCTCGTCAACGGCATCAAGCTGCAGGGACAAATCGACTCGTTCGACCAGTTTGTGGTTTTGCTGCGTAACAGCGTGAGCCAGATGGTGTACAAGCACGCCATATCGACGATCGTGCCGGCCCGGGCGGTCAAGATTGCTTATAACAACGAGGAGGCCGAGTCGGATTGACGTCGATTGTAAATTGTGCGCGGTCCGCGGGCCGCGCGAGGTGAGCCGCGCCATTGACTGAACATTCAAATGGCGGTGAGCGCGCCACCCTTGTCCACATTGACTTCGATGCGGCCGGCGCAGGCGCGAACGGAAACGATTTCACGGAGTTTCGGGAACTGGTCAACTCGACCGGAGTCGAGACCTCGGCGGTAATCACGGGTACCCGCAAGACGCCTGATCCCAGATATTTTGTCGGCAGCGGCAAGGCCGAGGAAATCCGCGATCAGGCGCACGCCACACGCGCCGACGTGGCCATTTTCGATCATTCTTTGAGTCCCAGTCAGGAACGCAATCTGGAGAAAATTTGCGGGTGCCGGGTGCTGGACCGTACCGCCCTCATTCTTGACATTTTCGCGCGCCGCGCGCGCTCATTCGAAGGCAAGCTGCAGGTCGAGCTGGCGCAGCTCAATCACATGTCAACGCGGCTGGTGCGCGGCTGGAGCCATCTGGAGCGCCAGCGCGGCGGCATCGGTCTGCGGGGGCCCGGCGAAACCCAGCTCGAAACGGATCGTCGCCTGATCGCAATCCGCATCAAACAGATTCACAAGCGACTGGAGAAGGTACGTAGACGGCGTGAACAGGGTCGCCGCGCCCGCAAGAAGGCGGCGGTCCCTACCGTATCGCTGGTCGGTTACACCAACGCGGGCAAATCGACCCTGTTCAATCAGCTCACGCAAGCTGGCGTACTGGCGGCCGATCGTTTGTTCGCGACGCTGGACCCGACCCTGCGCCGCGTGGACCTGGGTGATGCCAACGACGTGGTGCTGGTCGATACGGTCGGTTTTCTGCGGCAGCTTCCGCACGATCTGATCGACGCGTTTCATGCCACTTTGCAGGAAACGCGCGAGGCCGATCTGTTGATACACGTGATCGACGCCAGCGATCCGCAACGCGAATTTCAGGTCGAGCAGGTCAACCGCGTGCTGGGCGAAATTGGCGCCAATGCGCCGCAGGTGCTCGTGTATAACAAGATCGATCTGCTGGGCATCGAGCCGCGGGTGGAGCATTGCCCGGAGGAACGCGTGATGCGGGTGTGGTTGTCGGCGGCCAGCGGCGCTGGTGCCGGACTGTTACGTGATCTGTTGCGCCGGGAACTGCACGGCGAGACGGTGCGTGGCTGGCTGGATCTGCCGCCGCAGGCGGGCCGAGCGCGGGCGCGGCTGTTCGCCATGGGCGCCGTGTTGCAGGAGAAGATCGACGACGGTGGCGCCAGCCATTTGCAGGTGCAGATGCCACGCGGTCAGTTCGAAATGTTTTCGCGGCGCGAGGGGTTGCCGGCACAGGCGTTGCGCAACTAACTTTCCTCTTTGCTTGCGGGCGCGGTAGGCTGCCCCTAGAATGTGTGCCTGCGCTGGCCGCCCCTTTTCAGCCCGTTTCAGCTGCGGCTGCTTGCGTGTCGATAAACGCTGCCATTACCCATCACAGAACAACAATCCAACCAAATCTTGGCTGCCTGACGGAGTGAAATGAATGCCTTGGAATGAACCGGGTGGCAAAGACCCCTGGGGGAACCGCAAAAAAAATCAGGGTCCACCCGATCTTGAGGATCTGCTGCGCAAGCTGACCGCCCGCTTCAACGGGCTGTTCGGTGGCGGCGCGAGCGCGGGCGGCGGCGCCGGCTCTGGCGGTGGCGGCAAGGGCGCGGCGGTTGGTGCATCGATAGTTGCGGTGGTGCTGCTGGTCGTGTGGCTGTTTTCCGGCATCTATATCGTCGATGCGGGTGAACGCGGGCTGGTGCTTCGTTTCGGTGAGTACGTCTATACCACCGGGCCTGGCCCGCACTGGCACATTCCGTATCCCGTCGAGGCCGTGGAGAGGGTCGCCGTCGATCTGGTGCGAGACGCGCAGCACGAAACGTCCATGCTTACCAAGGATGAGAATATCGTCACGGTTGACGTGGCGGTTCAGTACCGGGTCAAGCGAGCCAGCGATTACGCGTTTGAAGTGCGCGTCCCGGACACGACCCTGCGACAGGCGATGGAGGCCGCCACGCGCGAAGCGGTGGGCGCGAATACGCTGGAGTATGTGCTGGGCGAGGGGCGTGCCGAGGTCGCCGACGCGATCAGCGACCGCATTCAGCAAATGCTGGATCAGTATCAGGCGGGTCTCAGCGTTATCACCGTCAACCTGCAGCAGGCGCAGCCGCCGGAGCCGGTGCAGCCCGCCTTCGCCGATGTCGTAATGGCGCGAGAAGACCGCATACGCTTCGTCAACCAGGCGGAGTCATACGCCAACGGGATTATTCCGCAGGCGCGCGGCGCCGCGGCCAGAGTCATGCAGCAGGCAAAGGCCTATCGTGACCAGGTGGTCGCGTCCGCACAGGGCGAGGCCGACCGCTTCGCGCAGGTGCTGACCGAATACGCGCGCTCGCCGGAAGTCACGCGCGACCGGTTGTATCTGGGCGCGATGGAGTCGGTATTATCCAACAGCAGCAAGGTTCTGATGGGCGCGCAAGACAGTAATAATCTCATGTACCTGCCGCTGGACAAACTGATGCGCCAAGGGGGGGAGACGCCCGGTGGGCGCGCACTGCCCGATTTCAACTTGCCGGATACGGGTAGCGGTTTCAATCAACAGAGCGATATTCGTCCGCGTCGTTCGCTGATGAGCGGCCGGGAGGCGCGTTAGTCATGACTTTTCGCGCCATCAGTATAATCATCGCGGTATTGCTGGGCGTGCTTGCGCTGTCGGCATACACCGTGCACGAAACGCAGCGGGTCATCCTGTTCAGTCTGGGCGAAATCAAGCGCATGGACATCGAGCCGGGCCTGCATTTCAAATTTCCGTTCATCAACAACGTGGTCAAGTACGATGGGCGGGTGCTGAGCCTGGACGGTGAGCCGGACCGGTTTCTCACCGCCGAGCGAAAAAACGTAACGGTGGATTTCTTCATCAAGTGGCGCATCGTGGATACGGCGCTGTTCTATCGTTCGTTCGGCCCGGACGAGAACAACGCGTACGATCGCCTCGCGCAGATCACCAAGGACGAAATGCGCAACGCATTCGGTCAGCGCACCATACAGGAAGCGGTGTCCGGCGAGCGCGGCGAACTCATGCTGGCGGTGCGTACGGAAGTTAACAAGATTGCCCGACAATATGGCGTGCGGGTGGTGGACGTGCGCGTGAGCCGCATCGATCTGCCGGCGGAGGTAAGCGAATCGGTATATAACCGCATGCGCACCGAGCGCGCACTGGTCGCCAAGGAGCTGCGCGCGCAAGGACGCGAAGAGGCCGCGCGTGTCCGCGCCAATGCCGACCGCAGACGCACGGTCATTCTCGCCGAAGCCTATCGGGATGCGCAGCGCACGCGCGGCGCGGGCGACGCCACAGCCGCCGAAGTATACGCTCGAGCTTATGAAAGAGATCCGGAGTTCTACAATTTCTACCGCAGCCTCAATGCTTACATGACCACTTTCAATGACAAGGGCGATGTACTGATTCTGGACCCGCGCGGCAAGTTCTTCCGCTATTTCAATCAGTCTGAACCCGCGCCTGCCGGCGAATAGGCAGCAGCGAGCGTCGCGTGTGGAAGGATTTTCTGGCGGCGGTAGCGTTGGTGCTGATTATCGAAGGTGTGGCGCCGTTTCTGAATCCGGGCGGTCTGCGTCAGGCGCTGCAACAGATTGCGAATATGCCCGATCGCGTACTGCGCGCCGTTGGGCTGGGTTGCATGCTTGTGGGCGCGCTCCTGTTGTACGTCGTGAGGCACTAGCCGTGGGAATTCGCGTGCCGTTGCGCCCTCGGCCGTAAGCCTCGACCAGGCACCTTGCATGGGCATTCAGGATCGCTGGTTGCTGCCCGAGGGCATCGAAGAGGCGCTGCCGCAGCAGGCCGAACGGCTGGAGCATTACCGTCGCGCGCTGCTGGATCTTTATCATGGCTGGGGCTACGAACTGGTGGTGCCGCCGCTGATCGAGTATCTGGAATCGCTGCTGGTCGGCGCCAGCCACGATTTGGAACTGCTGACCTTCAAGCTCACCGACCAGCTCACCGGGCGCATGATGGGTGTGCGCCCGGACATGACGCCACAGGTTGCGCGGATCGATGCGCACCTGCTCAAGCGCGATGTGCCCGTGCGGCTTTGCTACTTCGGCACGGTGTTGCGCACGCGCGCCGAAGGTGTCGCCGGCTCGCGCAGTCCCCTGCAGGTGGGCGCGGAACTGTACGGTCACGCGGGACTGGACAGCGATCTTGAGATCATTCGGCTAATGCTGGAGACCTTGCGGCTTACCGGCGTCCAGGCCGTGCATCTGGATCTGGGACACGTCGGGATTTACTGGAATCTCGCGCGCAACGCCGGCCTGAACGAGGCGCAGGAGTTCGCGCTATTCGAGCTGTTGCAACGCAAGGCGGTGAGCGAGATCGAGCAGTATCTGGATGGCGTCGGCTTGCCGGCCCGCGCCCGCGATCAACTGCTCGCGCTGACCGAGTTAAACGGCGGTGATGAGGTTCTGGCCCGCGCGCGCGCGCGGTTCGCGGACACGGATACAAAAGTGGACGCGGCGCTGGATTATCTGGCGCTGGCCGCCAGCCGCCTGCGCCGGTATGCGCCGGATATCGAACTGCATTTCGATCTGGCAGAACTGCGCGGTTATCAGTATCACACCGGTGTAGTGTTCGCTGCTTTCGCGAGAGGGCAGGGCCAGGAGATTGCGCGTGGCGGGCGGTACGATGAAATTGGCAAGGTATTCGGACGCGCGCGACCGGCGACCGGGTTCAGCACCGATCTGAATATATTGATCGGTCTGGGCGCGCGGGCGCCGGCCCCGTCCCGACCAACGGTGTTCGCGCCCGCCTCCGACGACCCCGCGCTGCATGCGTTAATCGCGCGGTTGCGCGCCGCGGGCGAGCGCGTGATCTGCGGACTGGCCGGCCAGCAAGGTGACGCCAGGACCATGGGGTGCGGGCGCGAGCTGATACAAAGCAACGATAACTGGATCGTGGAAGAATCAAGCTGATGGGAAGAAGCGTCGTATTGCTGGGCGCGCAGTGGGGCGACGAAGGCAAGGGTAAGGTCGTCGATCTGCTCACCGAACGCGCGCACGCCGTGGTCCGGTTTCAGGGCGGTCACAACGCCGGCCACACGCTGGTCATCGACGGTGAGAAGACGGTTCTGCATCTGATTCCATCGGGCATTCTGCGCGCTCAAGTCGAGTGTCTGATCGGCAACGGCGTCGTGCTGTCACCGCAGGCACTGAAACAGGAAATCGACATGCTGGAGGCCCGCGGCGTGTCGGTAGCAGGGCGTTTGTTCGTCTCTAGCGCCTGCCCGCTGATTTTGCCTACGCACATATTGCTGGATCAGGCGCGTGAGCAGGCGCGTGGCCGCAACGCGATCGGTACCACCGGCCGCGGCATCGGACCTGCATACGAGGACAAGGTTGCGCGCCGCGGTCTGCGGGTCGCCGATCTGGCGGAGCCTGAGCGGTTCGCCGAGGGTCTGCGCGACCTCATAGACTTCCATAATTTCGTATTGAAAAATTACCTGAACGCGCCGACCGCGGAATTCGAGCGCGTGCTGGACGAGACACTCGCGCTGACCGGATTGCTCGCACCCAAGACGCTCGATGTGCCACAGCGCCTTTATGAGTTGCGAGCGGGCGGCAAGAGCATTTTGTTCGAGGGCGCACAAGGCGCGATGCTGGACATCGATCATGGCACTTACCCTTTCGTTACGTCGTCCAATACGACCGCGGGCGGCGCCTGTACCGGCGCCGGCGTCGGACCTCGGCATCTGGATTACGTGCTGGGGATTACCAAGGCTTATACCACCCGCGTCGGCGCGGGCCCATTCCC
>Ga0075530_1001114_pt1 | contig 12854 bp, 8 predicted proteins | sample NGEPerD_2_FD_75101 | JGI IMG/M metagenome (GOLD analysis project Ga0075530, IMG submission 75101) | Arctic peat soil microbial communities from the Barrow Environmental Observatory site, Barrow, Alaska, USA - NGEE PermafrostL1-D | ecosystem: Environmental > Terrestrial > Soil > Wetlands > Peat ...
ATGTGGCTGGAAGAACCCATTCCCGCTGAAAACGTCAATGCGTATAAAAAAATAACGGAATCGACAAGCACGCCCATATGTGCCGGTGAAAACCACTATTTGGCCTATGGGTTCCGACCCTTGTTGGAAACGGGTGCGGTAGATATCATCATGCCCGACCTTCAAAAAGCGGGGGGACTCGGGGAGGCCCAACGCATCGCTAATTTGGCCCATCTGTATTATGTGCCTTTTGCACCGCACATGGTGGCCTCGTATCTCGGGGCCATGGCCTCGAGTCACGTCTGTGCCTCGGTACCTAATTTTATGATCTTGGAATGGCAGATCTATTTCCACAAAGACCCCATGTTCAAGGAAATCGTGACCTTTGACGGCCCGATGGTCGAAAACGGATTTATAACCTTATCGGAAAAACCGGGAATAGGGGTAGAGATTAACGAGGAAGGCATGAAAAAATACGCGGTAAAGGATGTACCTTTTTTTGAGTAAGAGCTCGAGTACGAATGTACACGCATTTGGGCGGTCGAAATATGAAAGTCGTCTATGATACTTTTTCTATGAACCTTTTATCGAATTGGAAAAAAAGTATAGGGCTACCCATAAAACAAACATTTTACGGGACTGATATTTTAGAAACTCGACTCTCCTACTTCTCCATAAGTTTGGTAGCGCAGGAATTGCCTCTACGTACTACGAGGTTTTACAAAACCACATTCAATCATTTAAAGTTCAAATAAACCTATTTCCCTTCAGTTGATCCGGTAGCAATTAATCCCACGTTTATTTGAACTTTTAGATCCAGCTTGAACGGAACATTTTGTCCTATTTTTTGGCATAAGTCCACAAGCCCTATTTCGAACCTATAGCACGACCTTTGCACACCCTATTCATCACTATTTTGTTATCTTTGCAGCGTGCAATTATTAACATTCATATTTGGTCTATACGTATTAACGCTCAACGCGTTTCCCTGTACGGACACTGACGTGGCTTCCGGTGATTCTCAGACCGAGGTCGCATCTACTTCAAATTCTGATCATAGCCATACTGCTTCAGACCTTTGTCCACCTTTTTGTACTTGCCATTGCTGCCACGTGCATACCGTAGACTTTGGTTCGGTTAACTTTAAGCCTATTAACACAGGAATATCTTCTAAAGTTTTCCTTCATTTTGATAGTTTGGGCAAAGAGCCTATTTCATCCCTTTTAGATCCTCCCAGAGTTTAATTCAGTTTTTATAGGATAGCTATATCCTTTTTCAACAGGTCAGAATTCTTTTTGGCCGCTCTTTTACATTTCAAAAACTGAATTAAATTTTCAACTTTTATGATAAACAAAATCATTGCTTTTTCCATACGGAACAAGCTTATCGTGGGACTGATGGTGCTCGCCCTCGTGGGAGTAGGCGTGTATTCAATGTCCACCATTAACCTGGGCGCACAGCCCGATATTACCAATAACCAGGTACAGGTAATCACACAATCGCCCAATCTGGCCACCGAGGATATTGAGCAATTCGTAACCTACCCCGTGGAGCTGGCAATGGCCAACCTACCGGGCGTTAACGAAATACGCTCGGTCTCCCGTTTCGGGCTTTCGGTGGTGACCATTGTCTTTAAGGACAATATGGGCACCTATCTGCCGCGGCAACTGGTCTCGGAAAAACTCAACGAAGTCAAATCTGAAATCCCCGAACAGTTCGGTAGTCCCGGAATGGGACCCATCACAACCGGTCTGGGGGAAATCTATCAATATACCCTCAAAGCCGAAAAAGGCTATGAGGATAAATTTTCCCCAACCAAATTACGAACGGTTCAGGATTGGATCGTAAAACGGCAATTGGCCTTAACGGAAGGCGTTGTTGAAGTCAACGCTTTCGGTGGGAAGATCAAGCAATATGAAATTGCCATCAATCCCGCCAAACTGAATGCGATGGGCGTAACTATGGCGGAAGTGTTTGCTGCCCTTCAGGAAAACAATGTGAATACCGGTGGCGCCTATATCGAAAAGAACAAGATGGCCAATTTTATCCGCGGTGAAGGTCTGGCGCGTTCGCTGGATGATATTCGGCAGATCGTGATCAAAAACAGTAACGGTCTTCCGATTTTAGTAAAAGATGTCGCCGAAAAAATACATTTCGGGAGTCAGGTGCGCTACGGGGCATTCACGCAGGATGGTCACGAAGCTGTAGGTGGAATGATTTTGATGCTTAAAGGCGCTAACCCCAATAAGGTCGTCACCAACGTAAAAGACCGGATAAAGGAAGTACAAAAATCGCTTCCCGAAGGCTTAAAAATCGAACCTTTTTTGGACAGGAGTGAATTAATTGGAAGGACGACCGCAACCATCGAAAAAAATCTTGTGGAAGGCGCATTGATCGTGATTTTTGTGCTGGTGCTGCTCCTTGGGAGTTTCCGTGGAGGACTTGTAACCGCTTCTTTAATCCCCCTTTCGCTGTTGTTTGCCTTTATTTTGATGAAGGCCTTCGGTGTCTGGGCAAACCTGATGTCCCTTGGGGCAATTGACTTCGGGATCATTGTTGACGGTGCGGTAATTATCGTAGAGGGAACGGTACACGAAATTGAAAAACGTATTAAGCGTGGAAAACAAAGTTTTAATCAATCGGAAATGGATGAAGTCGTTTATGATGCTAGTAGCACCGTAATGAATTCGGCCTTTTTTGGGCAGATTATTATTCTAATTGTGTTTACCCCAATTTTATTCCTGACCGGGATCGAGGGCAAAATGTTCCGCCCTATGGCGTTTACCTTCGGGTTCGCGGTACTGGGCGCAATCATCTTGTGCCTGACTTATGTACCGATGATCGCCTCACTTACAATGAAACCGGCCACCAAAAAGAAAAACTGGTTCCATAAAACGGAAGATAAAATTTCGGGATTCAGTAATGGGATGATGACCCGCATCAATAATGGGTATAGACCTGTTATCCTAAAATCTTTAAACCACCGGATTATTGTATTGGTCATCGCAGTTGTATTACTGGTGGGTGCCGGATTTTCCTTTAGCCGAATGGGTGGTGAATTTATCCCCAGTATCGATGAAGGCGATATCGCGATGCAGGCGTTGTTACGACCGGGAAGTTCGCTTAGCGAATCGATCGAAACTTCCAAGAAGATCCAAAATATCATCTTGGATAACTTTCCGGAGGTCGAAACGGTGTTGGCCCGCATCGGGGTCGCGGATATCCCTACCGATCCGATGCCGATGGACATTGCCGATGGCTATATAATTTTGGATAAAAACAAGGATAATTGGGTCTCCGCGGAAAGCAAGGAAGAACTGATAGCGAAAATAAAAGAAAAACTCTCGGTAGTACCAGGGGTAAATTTCGTTTTTAGTCAACCTGTGGAATTGAGGTTCAACGAACTGTTGACCGGTGTTCGGGAAGATGTGGCCATCAAACTGTATGGCGAAGATCTGGATATACTTTCGGAAAAGGCCGCGAAAATGGCGAGTATCATCAAAACGGTGTCCGGTGCCGGCGATGTGAATTTGGAAGCCACGTCCGGGCTGCCACAGATGACGGTTCGTTTTAATCGAAGAAAAGTAGCCCAATACGGGTTGAACATTCAGAAATTGAACCAATATGTGAGTACCGCCTTTGCCGGAAGAACTGCCGGGGTCATTTTTGAAGGTGAAAAACGCTTCGATATGGTGGTACGCCTCGATGAGGAACACCGCCAAAATATTGACAATTTGAAGAATTTATTGGTCGATCTGCCCAGCGGAAACCAGATCCCCATCAAAGAAGTGGCCGATATCAGCTATCGGCCGGGCCCGATGCAAATTTCCCGGGACAATACTTCCCGGCGTATTTCGGTGGGGGTAAATGTTCGTGGGCGTGATGTGGAATCGATGGTCAACGATATCCAGGACAAACTGGATGAACAATTGGATCTCCCACCGGGATACCGTGTTGCTTATGGGGGCGCTTTTGAAAACCTGCAACGGGCCAAAGAACGTTTGACCGTAGTAGTTCCCATTGCTTTGGCGCTTATTTTCCTATTGCTCTATTTCGCTTTGGGATCGTTTTCCCAATCGATCATGATCTATATGGCCGTGCCCTTAGCTGCGATCGGGGGGATTTTTGCGCTTGCCATACGTGGGATGCCTTTTAGTATCTCCGCGGGAGTTGGTTTTATCGTACTCTTCGGGGTCGCGGTATTGAACGGCCTGGTACTCATCAGTAGATTAAATTCATTAAAAGAAGAAGGGGTTATGGATATAAAACAGCGGATATTGACCGGAACACAGGAGCGGTTACGCCCGATCCTATTAACGGCCCTGGCCGCCATTATGGGCTTTTTCCCGATGGCACTTTCCCAAGGGGCAGGTGCTTCCGTACAACGGCCTTTGGCCACCGTCGTTATTGGTGGTTTGATAACCGCAACCTTACTGACCCTTATCGTCGTACCCATTTTGTACACTTTCGTGGAAAAAATGAAAAAAAACGACAACGGCGAATCGGTTAAAGTTGCCCTTAATCCTACTGTGGTTTTAGTGCTTTTGAGCCTTGGCCTTACGGCTATCCCTGCAAGTACCAATGCACAGACCCAAGATAGCCCTGAACAAGGTTCGCTTAGGCAAGATAGCCTTATGGTAGAACAAGGTTTTACCCCAATTTCTTTACAGGATGCGGTGGAAAGGGCCAAGGCGAACTATCCCAAGTTAAAGGCTGGCCAATTGGAAATAGAAAATCAACAGGCTTTGAAAAAAACGGCCTGGGATTTGGGAACTACCAATATTTTTACGGGCGGGGAAGAACTGCCGGACAGTCCCAATGGGGATGAAGGTATTTATACCACCATTGGGGTACAACAGCAAAATATAGACCTGTTCAGTATCGGTGCTAAAAACATCCTTCAAAATGAGAAAATTGCCCTAAGTGAAACGGCACTCGACCTTACTTCGCTGCAAGTGGAACGTGAAGTATGCAAGGCTTGGGGCGATGTCTATACATCCAAACGGAAATACCAATTGTATGTAGAACTCGATTCCATTTTCGGCGATTTTGAACGGGCGGCACGTATCCGTTACGAGACCGAGGCTTCCTCGAAGCTGGAATATCTGGCGGCCACCAATCAGGCCCGGCAAGTAAGCCTTCAGAAGATGCAGGTCTATCGGGATTATCTGGGCAATCTGCAAAAACTGAACCTTTGGTTGGTAAGCGATACGCCCTATACCGTTGTGGATGCATCCGTCGATGAACTGGATACGCCCATAATGCAGCGCAAAGATTCAATCACGAGCCACCCGATGCTGCAATATTATAAGCGTCAAATCGATGTGGCCGATGCCGAGCGTAATCTCAGCACCAAAGCGTTTTTTCCAAAGTTCAACGCGCAATATGGGCGGCAGAAAATTGCGGGACAGGATGGATTTTTCAATTTTCAGGTTGGGATATCCATTCCGCTCTTTTTCGGCCCTGAACTGGGACAGGCGCAATCGGCCAAGATAGAGACCCGGATTGCCGAGCAGAATTTCAAGGAAAAACAGCTTCAGGTCAATTCAAAATATCAGGATCTGCAACAAGGCTATTTAAAATGGCTGGAATCTTGGCAGTATTATGAACAGGAGGCGCTTCCGTTGGCCAAAGAACAACGGGACGGTGCCGTGTTCGCCTATAAGGAGGGCGGTATCGATTATACCACCTTCCTGCAAACGGTACGTGATGCCATCGGTATCCAGAGCAGATCCTGGGATGCCCTCAACAACTATCTCGAATCAAAATACGAATTGGAATTTTTCCTCAATTCCGCTAAACAATAAAGACAGAAACTATGAATTTCAATATAAAATCGATTTTTTACGCAGCCCTGATAATATTCAGTTTAAGTTCCTGTAAACAGGAAAAAACCGATGAAAACGGGCAGGAAGACCATAACGAAACAGCTTCTGCCGAAAGTGCCGGTGGACATCAGGAAGAAACCGCAGGCCGGGAAGGTCAAAAACTGCACCTGTCCCAACAAAAGTTTGAAGCGATGGGATTGAAGGTAGATAGCCTGCCCACCAAAAGTCTGACAGGGCTTGTGGAGGCAAATGGACAACTGGAAGTGCCCCCGCAAAACGAGGCCGCCGTTACCGCCATTATCGGAGCCAATGTGACTAGCATAAAGGTTATTGAGGGCGATAAGGTAAGTAAAGGGAGTATTTTAGGGTATTTGAGCCATCCCGATCTCATCAAGTTACAGACGGATTATTCCAATGCCTATAACCGGATGAACTTTCTGGATAAGGAATATGACCGTCAAAAACGATTGTACGATGCCGAAGTGGCTTCCGGAAGAAAATTTCAGGAAACCGAATCGGACTACAATAGTATGAAGGGGATGGTCAAGGGGCTGGAATCCCAGTTACGCTTGTTCGGGGTTAATTTAGACCGCATCAGGAACGGGAATGTATATAGTCAGGTTCCTGTGGTAAGCCCCATAAATGGTTACGTGGAAAAAGTGAATATTAAAGTAGGGCAATTTGTTCAGCAACAGACCGTAATGTTCGAGATTGTGAATACCGAGCACGTCCACGCCGATCTGATGGTCTTCGAAAAGGACGTGAGCAAGGTCAAGGAAGGGCAGACCGTGCAGTTCAATATCGAATCCCTGCCCGATTCCGATCTGAGTGCCAAAATTTATTCCGTGGGGAAGACTTTTGAGGAAAGCCCCAAAGCGGTACACGTACACGCTGAAATTGAGAACAAGCAGGGAAACCTGTTCCCGGGAATGTACCTTACCGCAAAAATAGCAACTTCCGAAAATAAGGTGACCGCGCTTCCCCAAGAAGCGATCATTACCGAAAACGGTGAACCGTACATTTTTACGGCCAAAAAAGTAACCGAAGGTGGGGAAGAAGAATGGGCATTGAGCCCTTTAAAAGTCGTTAAGGGCCAAGAAGATGATGGTTGGGTCGAAATTAAATTGTTACAACCTTTGCAGTCCGGTGAAAAAGTGGTCTGGAACAAGGCTTATTATCTGATTTCAGAAATGAAAAAAGGGGAAACGGAACACGGCCATTAAGAACCAAGCCTCCTAAACCAAAGGGAGATGCTGCATAATTTATAATCCGGGCTTGCCAAGGACTGTTTGTCAATTGCTTAGTAAAGAGTTTGGTAAGTCCGGTTTTTAAAACAATTGATAGTATAACTGATAAAATTTAAAAAAATGAAAGAAATAAAAGCATTTATAAAGCCCAACAGGGTACAAAAAGTAATTGAGGCATTAAGTGATGCCGGATTTAAAAGTATGACGCTCTCACAAGGCGAAGGTACGGGCAGGTTCAAAGCTAAAGGAGCTTCCCCGTCTTTAGACTTTCATATAACCGATAGTCCGGTGGTTAAGCTGGAACTGGTTTGTCAAAATGAAGAAGCAGAATCGGCGATCGACATAATTTTAGAAAACGGAAAAACACCGACCCCTGGTGACGGGATTATTTATTTGAGTAATGTAGAGGACGCCTTTCAAATCAAAACGGGAAAATCGATAAAGCAACCCCAGAAATAAAACCCAGTTAAGATGAGCGACATAGAAAAACTTCTAAGTAGTCACAAGGTACGTCCCACGGCGATGCGCATCTTGATATACAGGTTTATGGCTAAAAAGGAAAGGGCCGTAACGCTAACCGAGATTGAGAACGCTTTTGTAAAGGCTGATCGCGCAACATTGTCCCGTACCATAAAGACTTTTGAAACGAGCGGAATCGTACATCAAATAGATGATGGAACGGGAATACCAAAATATGCGCTCTGTGAAACCGGATGTAACTGTGAAGTTGACCAAGATCTGCACATTCATTTTCATTGTACCAATTGTGATGAAACCGTTTGTTTGACAGATCATAAAATTCCACATATCAATCTACCGGAAGGATATATGGCCGAAAATGTCAACTTGGTCGTTAAAGGAATATGCGAAAAATGTAGTGCTGTTTAATTTTTCAAAGATGAATAAAGCCGATAAAATACTTGTTAGTAAAGGGATTAGGCCCACGGAAATGAGGTTAACAGTTTATAAGTACCTCAAAAGAAAGTTTTATGCCGTAACCTAGAAAGAAATAGAAAAGGCTTTCATAAAAAAAAAGTGATAACAATAAAACTGCGGACAGAACGACAATTTATAGAACCATAAAACTATTTCAAGAGAGGGGCGTAGTACATCAAATAGATGTAGGAACAGCAATCGCCAAATATGCGCTTTCCAATGAAAAAGATTTGGATTTGCATCTGCACTTTCATTGTACTCATTGTGGTAACACATTCTGTTTGCCCAATAAAATAAGCCAAGATAGCCTACCGGATAAGTACGAAATAGCCAATGTGAATTTGGTTTTAAAAGGCGTATGTACAAAATGTAAAAAAGCGGAAGCTTTTAAACATAAGATCGGTCAATCAGATCATAAAAAACAATAAGGATGATACACATAATAAATTTGAAAAGCGAAAAGATTATTTTGTTAGAAATCAATCAGATATAAACAAAAAACCGGTGGGAAATTATTCAAATATTTTGATTTATGGTGCTATTGCCCCAATTGCGCTATTGCTGGGTGGAATTGTTTCCATTTTAAAAAAACCAAACGCCCAAGTACGAAGTGCTATCCTGCATTTTGCCGCAGGAGTGATATTCTCTGTTGTTTCCGTTGAAATTCTTCCAGAAATTATGGATAAGCACGACGTACCGGAAATTGCAATTGGTTTTGGGGCAGGCGTACTTTTAATGCTGGGGATACGATATTTTTTAGAACCCAAAAAAGGGAAAAAGAACATAACCGGGTTTCCCACAGCTTTTGTACTAGTAATCGCGATTGACTTGTTAATCGATGGGGTGCTTATGGGCATCGGTTTTGTGACCAGTCAGGAGACCGGAATTTTTTTAGCGGTGGCAATTTCTGTGGAATTGCTTTCATTGGGTATGGCCACCTCGATCACTTTGGGAAACGCTAATATCAACCGCAAAAAAACAATAGTTACCCTACTTGGGTTATCTCTTCTGGTTTTTGGAAGCACCCTATTAAGTGCTGCCCTGTTGGCGGGAGTTTCGGCAGGTTTTCTGGAAATAATTTTGGCCTTTGGATTAGCAGCCTTATTGTATCTGGTTACCGAAGAATTGTTGGTAGAGGCGCACGAAAGTAGGCAAACCATTTGGTTGACCGCCGCTTTCTTCGGAGGCTTCTTGTTGTTTATGCTGCTGCCGGGAGGTTGATAAAATCACCCCAAGGAAAGCCTCCCTAATGAATATTAAATAACCAATGTGAATTTGGTTTTAAAAGGCGTATGTACAAAATGCAGAAAAGCAAAAGCTTTTAAACATAGGATCGGTCAATAAAATTGTAAAAAACAAAAAGGATGATACAGATAATAAACTCGAAAAATGAACAGGTTATTGCGATAAAAATTAGAGACGATATCAATAAAAAAGACGTTCAGAAAATCCATCCACTCATTCATAATATTACAAATAAAGGGATGAAGGTACGTTGGTATTTTGAACTGGAAGATTTCACGGGTTACGATTTAAATGGCCTATGGGCCGATTTAAAAGTAGATGCAGCCCATTTTAACGAATATGGAAAAATGGTAATGGTAGGCGATAAAAAATGGCAGGAACTGGCTACGGAAGCTACCGATTTTTTTACTGGCTCCGAAGTACGGTTTTTTGAACCACACCAAAAAGAAAAGGCCAAACAATGGATAAATAAATAATTATGGCACACGATCATTCACACGGTTCACAGAACTATGGTAAGGCCTTTGGGATAGGCATTGCATTAAATAGCATCTACATTGCAGTAGAGCTCTACTACGGATTTGTGGCAAATTCTTCCGCGCTCTTGGCGGATGCGGGTCACAACGCGAGCGATGTTTTCAGCCTTATACTGGCTTGGGCTGCAATCAAAATAGCCACAAAAAGGCCTTCAAAACGCTATACTTACGGCTTACGAAAAACGACCATTCTCGCCTCAATGATCAATGGCCTGATTATTATTGCGGCGGCTGGTCTTATTGCCTGGGATGCCATCCAAAAATTTCAGAACCCGGCAGAAATTTCCGGTAATATCGTAATGATTGTGGCCGCTATTGGCTTAGTGGTAAACACCGGTACGGCTTTCCTATTTTGGAAAGGTTCAAAAGGTGATTTGAACATACGCGGGGCTTTTCTACATATGGCTGCCGATGCCGGGGTGACCTTAGGAGTGCTCCTTGGCGGATTGGCCATTAAATACACGGGCTTAACTTGGATAGATCCTGCGCTTAGTTTGGTCATTGTACTGGTCATTTTATATAGTGCCTGGGGACTTCTCAAGGACTCCGTAAAAATAGCTATCGATGCCGTTCCCAAAAATATCGACATTGATGAAGTGGAAAAATTCTTAATGGATATTGAAGGGGTCGAAGAAGTACACGATTTACATATTTGGGCAACGAGTACCACGGAAACCGCACTTTCTACTCACTTGGTCGTTCCCGATGGGCACGAGGATCAATTTTTATATGATATCCGGGAACAATTGCACGATAAATTTGAAATAACGCATACCACCTTGCAAATAGAACAAGAGTTCGGGGATAAAGAATATAAACCCTATCAAGGTCTGGAATAATAAAATCACGATGAAGAAAAAACAAAATCTAAGGGATATCGATACCCAGAAACATTCTGGCGAACATAGCCACGATGATGGCCATAACCATAGTAGTCCAGAAAAGGCATCAAAATTTAAGACCTACCTACCCGCCATTTTCAGCTTTGTAATGCTGATTGCGGGTATTGCCATCGATTTTTTCGATGCCTTCCCATTTTTCAAGGGTTGGGTTCGAATAATTTGGTACGTCGTAGCCTATATTCCTGTTGGGTTTCCCGTTATTATTGAAGGTTGGAAAAGTATAAAAAACGGTGATTTCTTTACCGAATTCCTTTTAATGTCAATCGCAACATTGGGGGCATTTGCCATAGGCGAATATCCCGAGGGCGTGGCCGTAATGCTTTTTTACGCGGTCGGCGAACTCTTTCAAAGTGCTGCGGTCAAAAAAGCGAAGGGCAATATAAAAGCGTTGTTAGATGTGCGTCCCAATGAAGCCTTGGTATATCGAAAAAGTGATTATGTTTCCGTTAGCCCCGATACGGTAAAGATCGGCGAAAAAATTCAGGTTCGCGTAGGCGAAAAAATCCCTTTGGACGGTAAACTGATATCCGAAAAAGCTTCTCTGAATACCGCTGCCATTACCGGCGAAAGCAAACCCGATACCATTACAAAAGACGATAAGGTTTTTGCCGGAAGCATCAACCTCGATGGCGTTATTGAAATCGAGACCACAAAAGAATTCAAGGACAGTTCCATTGCCCGTATTCTTGATCTAGTACAAAACGCCACCGCCCGTAAATCAAAAACCGAATTATTCATAAGAAAGTTTGCGAGGGTTTACACACCCATCGTGGTATTTCTTGCAATTGGACTTACCTTTTTACCATATCTATTTGTCGATAATTACATTTTTAAAGATTGGTTGTACCGTGCCTTGATCTTCCTTGTTATTTCTTGCCCCTGTGCCCTGGTTGTTTCGATTCCATTGGGCTATTTTGGTGGTTTGGGAGCTGCCTCTCGCAACGGCATTCTTTTTAAGGGAGCTTCATTCTTGGATACAATGACCAAAGTGAATACCGTGGTAATGGACAAAACGGGAACGGTTACCAAAGGTGTCTTTAAAATCAAGGAGGTCGTTAATAATGATGCTTTCCCGGAAGCGGAATTTATGAAATATCTGATGGCGATGGAAGAACAGTCCACCCATCCCATTGCCAAGGCGATATTGGAATATAAAGCCGAGGGTGCAGATTTTGAAGCTTCCGAAGTATCCGAGGTGGCAGGAAAAGGCTTGAAAGGCACAGTAAACGATAAAACGGTTTTAGTTGGTAACAAGGCCTTAATGACCTCAAACAATATTCAGGTCCCTGCGGAAAATGAAACCATTGTAGAATCTATTGTAATGGTTTCAATTGAGGGCCAATTTGCAGGCTACGTAACCATTGCCGACGAATTGAAGGAAGATGCCCACGAAGCGATCAAACAAATCCGCGAAGCGGGAATATCAAGAATCATAATGCTTTCTGGCGACAAGGATTCCATTACCAAAGAAATTGGTAGGGAAATGGGCGTTAATAGTGCAATGGGCGGATTGTTGCCGGAAGATAAGCTCAACGAAGTGGAGCGGCTCCAAAAAGAAACTGGCACTACGGTGGCTTTTATTGGTGATGGTATCAACGACGCTCCTGTACTTGCCACCAGCGATGTAGGTATGGCGATGGGCGGCTTAGGAAGTGATGTGGCCATTGAGACCGCCGATGTGATCATCCAGACCGACCAGCCTTCTAAAATTGCACAGGCCATTAAAATAGGCCGATCCACAAGAAAAATTGTGTGGCAGAATATTGCCTTGGCATTTGGTGTTAAAATTGCCGTTATGGTCTTAGGTGCCTTTGGAATGGCGACAATGTGGGAGGCCGTATTTGCGGATGTTGGCGTAGCCTTTTTGGCCATTCTCAATGCGATACGTTTACAGAAAATGAATTGGAAATAGTTTAACAAGATGTCTCAAAGTAGAAGAAATAGAAGAAAGAAAAAAGCTCAAAAACCATCGAAGAGTCAAATCTCAAAAAAAGATAAGATCAAGGGAATTATCGTACTTGTCCTTCTGGTCATAGCCGCATTTCTACTTTACTTTTTTGTGCTGAAAGGGAATATCCATAAGCATTGATTTTAAGGTGTGTTCGTTTACTAGAAACCACCTTATTCCTTAAACCCCAAAATTGCAGTTGTTGATAATGTGGGTTTTATTTTAACTAACAC
>Ga0075530_1001117_pt1 | contig 12844 bp, 7 predicted proteins | sample NGEPerD_2_FD_75101 | JGI IMG/M metagenome (GOLD analysis project Ga0075530, IMG submission 75101) | Arctic peat soil microbial communities from the Barrow Environmental Observatory site, Barrow, Alaska, USA - NGEE PermafrostL1-D | ecosystem: Environmental > Terrestrial > Soil > Wetlands > Peat ...
GGCCCGGTACGACGGACGGCACCCTGCTCGCGGCGATGCCAGGCACGGTCCTCGACGTCGACGTCGACGTCGAGGACCGTGCCTGGCATCGCCGCGAGCAGGGTGCCGTCCGTCGTACCGGGCCCGGCGCCGGGGCCGAACGCGTCGGGGCGGGTGAAGCGGCGCGTGTGTCCGCGGTGGGCGACCTCGACGACGTGTGGCTCGACCACGACCACCGCTTCGAGCACGACGCCGTCGACCTCGAGGCGAACCACGGGCCCTGCCCGTTCGATCGGAGCCACCGCGTGGGTACCCGTCGGGCCTGAGACGCCGTCAGCGGAGACCAGCCAGCGGTCCTCGAGCTCCACCGTCACAGGCGCGGGTGGTCCAGCCGAGCGCCACCCGTCGCCGACCCCGAAGGGACTGTGGTCACGAGGTGCGTCCTGGGCCACGACCCAGGCTGCAAACACCGCCGCCACGTCGTCCTCGGGAAGGCGGACACCGTCCGGGTGGCGGTCGAGCCAGCCGGTGTCGATCTCGGAGTCACGGAACGCCTCACTCGCAGCGAGCTCACGCAGGAAACCGGTGTTGGTGGTCAGGCCGATCACGGCGGTGTCGTCCAACGCCGCGACAAGTCGTTTGCGTGCGGCCTCGCGGTTGGGGCCGCGCACGATGACCTTGCCCAGCATCGGGTCGTATGCCGTGCCGACGCCCTGTCCGCTCTCAAGGGCCTCGTCGTTTCGAGCGACGTCGGACCAGTGCACGAACGTGGCCGTGCCGGCCTGTGGCAGGAACCCGTTGAACGCGTCCTCGGCGTAGATCCGGGCCTCCATGGCGTGTCCGGTGCAGGTGAGGTCGTCCCGGTCGAAGGGAAGCGGCTCGCCCGCAGCGATCGCGAGCTGCAGGTCGACGAGGTCGATCCCGGTGCCTGAGCCTGAGCCTGCCGAAACCACGAGCTCGGTCACCGGGTGCTCCACCTGGAGCCGTGTGTTCATCTCCAGGAAGTAGACGCCCTCGGTGCCGCGGTCGAGATCGACCAAGAACTCCACCGTGCCGGCGTTGACATAGCCGACCGCGCCCGCCAGCGCCACGGCCGCTTCCGTCAGCACTGCTCGGACCTGTTCGGTGATGCCGGGGGAGGGTGCCTCCTCGATCACCTTCTGGTGGCGGCGCTGGGCGGAGCAGTCGCGCTCGAAGAGGTGCACGACGTTTCCGTGGGTGTCCGCGAGCACCTGGACCTCGACGTGGCGACCGTTTTCGACGTACCGCTCGATCAGGAGGGTGTCGTCGCCGAACGAGCTCTTCGCCTCCCGACGCGCGGCCACGATGGCCTCATGGAGCTCGCCGGGCTTGCGGACGACCCGCATGCCCTTGCCGCCGCCGCCGGCCGCGGCCTTGACCAGGATCGGGAACTCGTCCTCGGAGATTTCGCTGTCGATCGCATGGTCCGGCACGACCGGTACCCCGGCTGCGACCGCGATCTGCCGGGCCCGGTCCTTGCGGCCCATCTGGTCCATCACGTCGGCCGGCGGACCGACGAAGACCAGCCCGGCCTCGACCACCGCTCGCGCGAACCCGGAGCGCTCGGACAAGAAGCCGTAGCCGGGGTGGATGGCCTGGGCCCCGCTGTCACGGGCCGCCTTCAGGATCGCCTCGATGTCGAGGTAGGACTCGCTCGCCGGTGTCGGCCCGATGCGGCAGGCGGTGTCGGCCTCGCGCACGTGCGCTGCCTGCCGGTCCGCGTCGGAGTACACCGCCACGGTGCGAAGGCCGCGGGCCTTGGCCGAGCGGATGACGCGCCGGGCGATCTCGCCGCGGTTGGCGACGAGGAGGGTGTCGAACATCTGGGTCATCGAGAACATTTCCTTGAGATATCGGGGCCTCCGCGGCCTGGCCCGCGGAGGAGCAAAGCCGGGGAGAGCGGAGAACGTCGTGGGGTGATTTCACATCCTGAAGATGCCGTAGGAGGGTGGCGGCACGGGTGCGTTGGCGGCGGCCGCCAGGCCCATACCGAGGACGCGGCGGGTGTCAATCGGGTCGATGATGCCGTCGTCCCAGAGACGCGCCGTTGAGTAGTACGGCGACCCCTGCCGCTCGTACTGCTGGCGGATGGGTTCCTTGAAGTCTTCTTCCTCCTCGGCCGACCACTCGCCGCCCCCCGCCGAGCCCGCCTTGTTCTGCAGCGCATCGCGCTTGACGGTCGCGAGCACGCTCGCCGCCTGCTCGCCGCCCATCACCGAGATCCGCGCGTTGGGCCACATCCACAGGAAGCGGGGGTCGTAGGCGCGGCCGCACATGCCGTAGTTGCCGGCGCCGAACGAGCCACCGATGACGACGGTGAACTTGGGTACGACCGAACACGCGACGGCGGTGACGAGCTTGGCGCCGTCGCGGGCGATGCCGTTGTTCTCGTACTCCTTGCCGACCATGAAGCCGCTGATGTTCTGCAGGAAGACGATCGGGGTCCCACGCTGGTTGCACAGCTCGATGAAGTGCGCGCCCTTGCGGGCGGACTCGGAGAACAGGATCCCGTTGTTGGCCACGATCCCGACGTCGTAGCCCCAGATCTTGGCGAAACCGCAGACGATCGTCTCGGCGTACAGCTGCTTGAACTCGTGGAACCGGCTGCCGTCCACGACCCGGGTGATCACCTCACGGACGTCGTACGGCGTGCGGGTGTCGGTGGGCACGACGTCGTAGAGCTCGCGTGGGTTCTTGACCGGCTCCTCGACGGGCACCCCCTGGTTTCGAGACACTCGCTGCGCTCGCTCCTCAACCGACGAGGACGTGGGAAGGGTCGCGACGATCGAACGGATGATCGCCAGCGCGTGGGCGTCGTCCTCGGCGAGGTGGTCGACGACGCCGGACCTGCGGGCGTGGACGTCGCCGCCACCGAGTTCCTCGGCGGTGACCACCTCGCCGGTCGCGGCCTTCACCAGCGGCGGACCACCGAGGAAGATCGTGCCCTGCTCCTTGACGATCACGGACTCGTCCGACATGGCGGGCACGTAGGCGCCGCCGGCAGTGCAGGAACCCATCACGGCGGCGATCTGCGGGATTCCCTCGGCCGAGAGGTTGGCCTGGTTGAAGAAGATCCGGCCGAAGTGCTCCTTGTCTGGGAACACGTCGTCCTGCATCGGCAGGAAGGCGCCGCCGGAGTCGACGAGGTAGATGCACGGGAGCTTGTTGGCGCGCGCCACCTCCTGGGCGCGGAGGTGCTTCTTGACCGTGATCGGGTAGTAGGTACCGCCCTTTACGGTGGCGTCGTTGGCGACGATCACGCACTCACGGCCCTCGACGCGGCCGATGCCGGTGATGATGCTGGCGCTGGGTACGGCGAAGTCGTCGTCCCCGGCGCCGTACATCCCGTATGCCGCCAGCGGGCTGAGCTCGAGGAACGGGCTGCCGGGGTCGAGCAGTGTGTCGATCCGCTGCCGTGCGAGCATCTTGCCCCGGGCGGTGTGCTTGGTACGCGCCGACTCCGAGCCGCCCTGCCACGCTCGGGCGGTGCGCTCACGGAGCTCGTCGACCAGCTGCTGCATGCCGGTGACGGCCGCGCCTCCACCTGCAGCGCCTCCACCTGCAGTGTCTGCGACGGCCGGGTCTTCACGGTCGTTGGTTGAGTTTGTCGAAACCACGTGTGCTCCTCCGCCTTGGACCCCATGTTAACGATCGCTAACTCAGGCTACATGTTGGAGGCCGGGAGGGGTCATGGTGAACATATGCCTTCGGAGCGCCCCGGCGATCAGATCGGGCGTTGCCGAATCCCCGGCGGCGGCAGTTGAGAGGCCATCGACCAGTGCCTGGAGCCGAACGCGCTCGACCTCACGGACCTCAGCTTCGAGGTCCAGGGCGTCGAGCACGTCGCCCACCAGGTGCGAGAGGAGCGTCGCTCGATCGACGCGCATCTCTTCCACGCTCGGTGTCGCGCCGATGGACGTGAGTCCAGCCCAGGCCCGCGCCTCGGCTGCTCGCTCTTCGTCCACGGGCAACTCGAGCTCGAGGGACCGGCACGACCGCGGCAACTCGTGCGCGGGATCCATGACGGACGCAGTCGTGCGCACCAGCCGCCTCGTGCGCTGGCGGCGCGCTATCAGCTGCAGACCCAGCCAGGGCAAGACTCCTGGCGACGCCAGCAGGCGTCTCAAGGTGGCCGGAGACACCTGCAGGTCCGCGGCGACGCCGGACACCGTCACGGCCCCGGTTCCGTCGCGTAACGTCACTCGAACCACCGCCTCCCGGACGAGCTCGAACCGGACCCCGTAGTCAATCAGCTTTGGCATGCTCGAGATCTATCAGGCTCCTCGGACAATCCCTGGTGTCAGGACGTGCGGATGTGAAAACCGAAGTTGCAGTTCCCACCCACCCCGAATTCTTAATGTGCAACTCGCGGTTTCACATCCCGATTCTGGGACCTGCGGGAACTGCAAACTGGTGTTGCACATCCCGATTCTGGGACCTGCGGGAACTGCAAACTGGTGTTGCACATCCCGATTCTGGGACCTGCGGGAACTGCAAACTGGTGTTGCACATCCCGATCCTGGGACTCGCGGGAACTGCGGCCGGAGGTCTCAGAACCCACAGCCATCACCTTGGGTTAACGACCGCTAACCTAGGTGGGTGAGCGAACGGAGGCAGCAGATCCTGGCCATCGCGGCCGAGCTTTTCGCGGAGAAGGGCTTCCACGGCGTCTCGATTGCCGAGCTCGGTGCCGCCTGCGGTTTCTCCGGGCCGGCGATCTATCGCCACTTCGGTTCGAAGGACGCGGTGCTGGCCGAGATGCTCGTCAACATCAGCGACGAGCTGTTGACCGTGGGGCGTCAGCGAGTGCGTGACGCGGGCTCCTCAGAGGACGCCCTGCGCGCCCTCATCGACTGGCATCTCACCTTCGCCCTCGATCACCAGGCCCTGATCGTCGTCCAGGACCGCGACTGGACCGCGCTGCCTCTCGAGGCGCGCGCGAAGGTCCGCGACACGCAACGCAGGTACGTCGAGGTGTGGGTCAAGCAGGTCCGCACGATCCACTCCGATCTCGCCCCGAAGCCGGCCCGGGCCACCGTGCACGCGACCTTCGGCCTGCTCAACTCCACCCCGCACAGTGCGTTCCTACCGGCCGACCAGATGCACGGCCTGCTAGCCGGGATGGCGGCCAAGGCGCTCGGCCTCCAAAACGGTGGTTGAGGAGCGAGCGCAGCCAAACGGCGGTTGAGGAGCGAGCGCAGCGAGCGTCTCGAAACCCCACGCGCGCGAGAGCTGCTGCCTCAGAGGAGCCGCGCCACGGCCTCGTCGTACGAGGCCACCGCGGCATCGGCAAGCCCATGACCAGACGGAGCGTCCTGGGCGAGGGCAAGGACCTGGGCGGCGCGGATGCGCGCCTGCTCGCGCTCCCCGGCGCCGGGTGTCGCACCGCCGGAAGCCAGCGCGCTGACCTCGGCGAGCAGCGCCTCCCGGGTTCGGCCGCGCAGCAGGAGCAACACGTAGGGATCGCGGTCGACGCGCCAGGCGAGCTGGTAGAGAAGCGCGAGCGCGTGCAGACAGGGCGCAGCCCATGCCTCGCACTCGCAGGCGGTGTCGATGTCGCCGGGACCGGGTAGCACCTCGGCGCCAGCCTCATCGGCGTGCTCCACGAGGTCGGCCGGGAGATCGCCGGCCTCGAGTGCAGCGGCGAAGCCACTCTCGCGGGCGGCCTCCCTGGCGAAGGTCGTCCAGCCCTCGATGTCGAGGCGGTCGACCCTCACCTGGGCCAACAGCGGGCTGGCGCTCCCCGGGTCGACGACGGCCGACGCCATCGCCTCGAGTACGACGATCGCGCCGAGTCGGCCCGTCCGCGCCAGCGCCCGCGCGGCGACGAGGTCGCCGGCCTCGACGGTCAGCTCCTCGAAGGAGCGCACGAGGGCGCGGCCCCACCAGGTCGAGCTACGAGCCGCCGCCCCGCGGACGCGGGACAGGCGGGGTAGCACGATCGGGTCAGGCATGAACGTCGGGCGAGCCAGGCGAGACCCGGAGCGTGACGAGGTCGCGCAGCTCCTCGTTGCTCAACTCGGTCAGCGCCACCTCGCCGGAGCCGAGCACGGACTCCGCGAGGCTGCGCTTGTGCTGAAGCAGCTGCCCGATCCGGTGCTCGATGGTGCCCTCGGTGACGAGCCGGTGGACCTGGACTGCCCGCATCTGGCCGATCCGGTGGGCGCGGTCGGTGGCCTGGTCCTCGACAGCGGGGTTCCACCAGCGGTCGAAGTGGATGACGTGGTCGGCACGCGTGAGGTTGAGGCCGGTGCCGCCCGCCTTGAGCGAGAGCAGGAACACCGGTGCGGCACCGTCCTGGAACTCGCGCACCATCTGCTCGCGCGCCCGGACCGGGGTGCCGCCGTGTAGGAACAGGGTGGGGATCGATGCGGCGGCGAGATGACGCTCGAGCAGGCGCGCCATCGCGACGTACTGGGTGAAGACCAGCAACGAACCGTTCTCGGACAGGATCGTGCCGAGCAGTTCGTCGCACAGGTCGAGCTTCTCCGAGCGACCCCTGAGCCGCCCATTGGCCTGGCGCAGGTAGTGGGCCGGATGGTTGCAGATCTGCTTGAGCCCGGTCAGCAAAGCCAGCACCAGCCCGCGACGGGTGGCCTCGTCCGAACGTTCGATCCTGTCCATCGACTCGCGCACGAGTGCCTCGTAGAGCACTACCTGCTCGCGAGTCAGTCCGATCACGTGGTCGGTCTCGGTCTTCGTCGGCAGCTCCGGAGCGATGCCCGGATCCGACTTGCGGCGGCGCAGCAGGAACGGTCCCACAAGCTGGGCGAACCGGCGTGCCACGGCCGGGTCGACACCACTCTCGATGGGCGCAGCCCACACCTTGCGGAAGGCGTTGCGCGAGCCGAGCAGCCCGGGCGTGGCCCAGTCGAGGATCGCCCAGAGCTCGGTGAGGTTGTTCTCCACGGGCGTGCCGGTGAGGGCCACGCGGCACTGGGACTCGATGGTGCGCAGGTTGCGGGCCGTCGAGGACGTCGCGTTCTTGATGTGCTGCGCCTCGTCGGCCACGACCAGGTCCCACGACACTCCTGCAAGCGTCTGGTGGTCCCGGCGCATCGTGCCGTAGGTGGTCAGCACGAACCCAGGATCGGCGGTCTCGAGACCACTCAGGTCCCGCGAACCGCCGTGGAAGCGGCGTACGGCGACACCCGGCGCGAAGCGGTGGACCTCGGTCTCCCAGTTGCCCATCAGACTCGCGGGACAGACCACCAGGGTGGGTCCCGTCGCGAGCCCGCGTTCTCGACGGTGCAGGTGCAGCGCGATCAGGGTGATCGTCTTGCCCAGACCCATGTCGTCGGCCAGACAGGCGCCGAGCCCGGCTCCGGTCAGCTCGGCGAGCCAGGTCAGGCCGTGGCGCTGGTATTCGCGCAGCGTCGCATCCAGGGCGTGCGGCGCCTCGTGCGGCGAGACCGTCGCAGCGTCGATGATTCGGTCGCGGACCTTGAGCAGCGTGGCACCGGGGTGGACCTCGACCTGCTCGCCGTCGAGGTCGATCGTCCCGGTCAGCGCCGACCGCAGCGCGACGACCGGCTTGATCCTCTGCACCGCCTTCCGTTTGCGTGCCCGTCGGGCCACGACCGGATCGATGATCATCCAGTTGTCGCGCAACCTGATGACAGGAGTTGTGGCGCTGGCCAGCGCGGACATCTCGTCGTCGGTGAGCGGGTCGCTCCCGAGCGCCAACCGCCAGTCGAACTCGAACAGCGCCGCCGGCCCGAACAGGCCCTCGTGGAGCGGCCCCTCGCGCGGACCAGCGGCGACCTCGACCCGCGCCTGTGGGATGAGTTCCTGCCGGAGCCCGCGCGGCCAGAACACGTCTACCGCGGCGCGGTCCAGAGCCTCCAGGCCGTGCTCGAGGAGGTCGGCCAGCTCGTCGGCGTCGAGCACCATCCGGTCGGGCACCTGCTGTCGCTGCAACCGGTCCAGTGGTTCCCAGACCCTGGCGGCCGCACGCAGCGCGATGCTCACGTTGACGCGGGCACGTCGCGAGAAGCCATGGCCCTCCCCGTGCCAGAGCTGTTCGGCGTCGACGACGTGGGTGTCGTCGTCGACTTCGTGCGCCTGGAGTACGACGACCACGCCGCCTCCCTCCAGCACCTCTGCAGGTGCCTCGACCCGCAGGGTGATCCGCACCCGGCAGGGCAAGTCGTCCTCGCGATCCTCGCCCCTCTGCTTGAGCACGTCATGCCGGTGGTTGAGCCTGTCGCCCCGGTGGTTGAGCCTGTCGAAACCACGTGTCGATGCGAGCGGGGGCGGCGCCGACGGTGGGCGGGTCACCGTGTCGACGACGGCATCGATCAGCTGCCGGATCAGGTCCACGGCGTCCTCGACGGTGGTCTCACCGTGCGCGCGGGCCGACGCGAGGGCGTGCAGCCGGTCGTCGTCCTCGGGTTGCAGCGGGCCAACGCGCCAGGAGTCACCCGATTCAGAGAGGCGGATGCGCCCAGCCGCGACGAGCTTCATCGCCAACAAGGTCGCTCCACTGAGCAGGCCCACCGAGGGGTGCGCGTCCTCGACCCGGATCGCCCGCGTCAGCACCGGGATGGCGCCGCGCATCGGCATCCGGATGGTCCGGGTGGGGCCGGAGAACTCGACCTCGCTCATCCGCGGCGGGTGGCTGGGCACCCAGGTGGCGCGACCCTGCAACGGAACGAAGCTCACTGCCCGATTCGCCTCCCTGACTCCGGCGGGTCGAACCTAACGGGTAGCCCCGACAATGTCCCCGACCACCCCGGCAAGCTCCGCGCAGCGGCGAGAATCAGTCGTCCGTACCCCGGATCGCGGCGGCGACTGCCTTGGGCACCTTGTCGTCGAAGACGCTGGGGACGATGTAGCTCGCGTTCAGCTCCCTGTCGGTGACCACGCGCGCGATCGCCTCGGCCGCGCGCAGCAGCATTTCGATCGTCACGTCGCTGGCCCGGGCGTCGAGGAGGCCGCGGAAGACTCCGGGAAAGGCCAGCACGTTGTTGATCTGGTTGGGGTAGTCGCTTCGGCCGCTGGCGACCACGGCGGCGTACTGCGCGGCCTCGGCCGGGTCGATCTCCGGGTCGGGGTTGGCCAGGGCGAACACGATCGGCTGCTCGCTCATGTCCTTGATCCACGCCGCCTCCAGGACCCCCGGCCCGCTGACGCCGATGAAGACGTCGGCTCCGGCGAGGCCCGCGCGCAGGTCGCCGCGCACCAGCCGTGGGTTGGTGCGGCTGGCAAGCTCGGCCTTCGCCGGGGACAGGGAGTCGTCATCTGCGGAGAGGCACCCTTCGCGGTCCCAGACCACGACGTCGCCGGCGCCGGCGGCGAGCAGGAGCGTCACGATCGCCGTACCGGCCGCACCCGCGCCGGCCACCACGATCCGCACGTCGGCGAGCTCTCGTTCCACACACCGCAAGGCGTTGGTGAGCGCAGCGAGTACGACGATCGCGGTGCCGTGCTGGTCGTCGTGGAAGACCGGGATGTCCAGCAGTTCGCGCAGCCGGAGCTCGATCTCGAAGCAGCGCGGCGCGGCGATGTCCTCGAGGTTGATGCCACCGAAGCCCGGAGCAATCGCCGCGACGACATCGACGATCCGGTCGGTGTCCTGGGTGTCGAGGCAGATCGGCCACGCATCGATGTCGGCGAACCTCTTGAACAGAGCGCACTTGCCCTCCATCACCGGCAGCGCCGCGCCAGGCCCGATGTTTCCCAGGCCGAGCACGGCCGAGCCGTCGGTCACCACGGCGACGCTGTTGCCCTTGACGGTCAGCCGGGGCACGTCCTCGGGGTGCTCGGCCAGCGCCATGCTGACGCGACCGACGCCGGGGGTGTAGGCCATCGACAGGTCGTCTCGGGTCCGCAGGGGCACCTTGGAGCGCACCTCGATCTTGCCGCCGATGTGCAGCAGGAAGGTCCTGTCGGAGACCTTGTACACGGTGATGCCCTCGAGGTTCCTGACGTGCGCGACGACCTCCTCGGCGTGCTCGGAGTCGGTGGCCGAGCTGGTGACATCGACGACCAGACGGTCGTGCCGCGACTCGATGACGTCGAGCGCGGTGACGATGCCCCCCTCCGATGCGATCGCGGTGGCGATGCGGCCCACCATGGCCGGGTCGACCGAGGTGTGCAGCCGCATGGTGATCGAGTACGACGTGCTGGTCGCAGCCCGGCGCTTCCTGGGAACTGTCTTGGGGGCGGAGTCAGTCATGGGAGCATCCTGCCCGTTCTGGAGGGTTACCGGCGAGTCGGGCCGGACCCGATGACCCCGTTGTCGAGTAGCAGCAAACCCCCGGCGGCTGAGGAGCGAGCGCCAGCGGGCGTCTCCAAACCACTGGTCCAGCACCCCCGATGGTTGAGGAGCGAGCGCCAGCGAGCGTCTCGAAACCACTCGTCGAGCGCTACGACTCGACCCCGAGCGCGAGCGGCAGCACCGCGCTCGCACCCGCCGCACGCAGGGCACGGGCTGCCATCGTCAGGGTCCACCCGGTCGAGACCAGGTCGTCGACGAGCAGCACCGGTCCGCCGTCGAGTGGCTCGTCGACGACGAGAGCGAAACGCCGCCCGACCGCTGCGACTCGTTGGGCCGAGTTCGCCGCACCCTGTCCGGGGGACACGTCGGGATCCACGATCTGCCAGCGTGCCACCACGGGCAGCCGCAGGTAGCGGGCAAGACCGTCGGCGAGGTCGCGGGTCAGCCGCGGTCGGCGCGCCGACTCGACGTACGCCACCCCGGTGGGGCGGGCCGGCCACTCGGGGTGCCAGTCGCCGAGCACTTCCAGGACTGCGTCGACCAGCGGCCGGGGGACAGGCCCGTCCTCGACGTCGGGACCGAAGAGCGCCCGCAGCGCCTGGCCATGGCCGAGGTCGGTGAGCCGGCCGACGGCACGGCCCGTCTCGGCACCCTCGGCGATCCGGCCCTTGAGGTCGATGCCGAGGTTGGCCAGCGCGCTCGGCCACATCTTCCGAGGTGCCAGCGTGACGCCGGGTCGTCGGAGCCTCTCGCCGGCCTGGGCAAGTGCGGCTCCGGACACCTCGCCCGTCAGGTCGAGACCGCCACAGTTGTCACAGCGGCCGCAGTCGATGGCACCCGGGTCGTCGAGCTGCTCCTGCAGAAACCGCATCCGGCAGCCGTCCGAGGCGATGTAGGACAGCATCGCGGCCTGTTCCCCACGACGAGCTGCTGCCACCCGGTCGTATCGCTCCTGGTCATAGGCCCACTCCTGACCGGTGGCGGTCCAGCCGCCGCGTACCCGGTCCACGGCACCATCGACGTCCAGGACCTTGAGCATCGTCTCCAGGCGGGTGCGGCTGAGGTCGACGTAGGTCTCCAGCGCGGCGGTCGACATGGGAGCCCCCGCCTCGGTCAGGGTGCGCAGGGTGGTGCGGACGTGCTGCTCGGGAGGAAACGCGAGGGAGGCGAAGTAACGCCAGATGTCGCGGTCCTCCTGGGCCGGCAGCAACACCACCGTGGCATGGTCGGTTCCACGACCTGCGCGGCCCACTTGCTGGTAGTAGGCCACTGGCGAGGACGGAGCGCCGAGGTTGACCACGAATCCGAGACGCGCGTCGAAACCCATGCCCAGCGCGCTTGTTGCCACCAGGGCCTTGAGGCGTCCGCCCAGCAGATCCTGCTCGAGCGCGAGCCGCTCGGTCGCCTCGGTCTGCCCGGAGTACGCCGCAACGGCGTGGTCGTGCGAACGCAGGTGCTCGGCGACCTCCTGGGTGGCGGCGACCGTGAGCGTGTAGATGATCCCGGAACCCTCGAGGTCGCCAAGGTGCTCGGCCAGCCAGGCCAGCCGGTGCTCGGGCTTCTCGAGCTGCAGCACGGACAGGTGCAGCGACTCGCGGTCCAGCGAGCCGCGCAGGACGAGGACGTCGCTGCCGAGCTGCTCGGCGACGTCTTCGGTCACTCGAGCGTTGGCGGTTGCCGTCGTCGCGAGCACCGGGATGCCGGCAGGCAGCGTGGTGAGCATCTGGCGGATACGGCGGTAGTCGGGTCGGAAGTCGTGACCCCAGTCGGAGATGCAGTGCGCCTCGTCGACCACGAGCAGCCCGGCGGTCTCGGTCAGCTGCGGTAGTACCTCGTCGCGGAACGACGGGTTGTTCAGCCGTTCGGGGCTCACCAGCAGGACGTCGATCTCGCCGGCGTCGACCTGCGCCCGGACGGCTTGCCAGTCCTCGATGTTCGTGGAGTTGATCGTCGCCGCGCGGATGCCGGCCCGTTCCGCCGCCTCGATCTGGTTGCGCATCAGCGCGAGCAGCGGCGAGATGATCACGGTCGGTCCGGCACCCATGCCTCGCAGCAGCGCGGTGGCGACGAAGTACACAGCCGACTTGCCCCATCCGGTCTTCTGCACCACGAGCACCCGGCTCTGCTCCACCACGAGGGACTCGATCGCGGCCCACTGATCGTCGTGCAGCCGGGAGTCCTCGCGGCCGACCAGTGCGCGCAGGTGGCGCTCGGCCTCGTCGCGGGCAGTGCTGGTGGGGGTCTTCACGGGTTCTGTCTACCAACAGGAGGAGACAACAATCGACGCTGCCCGGTCGGGCCTGTGGACAACGGTGGTTCACGAGGGTCGGTGGTGGTTGAGGAGCGAGGAACGAGCGTCTCGAAACCACCCGAGGGCGAGCGTGAGTGTCCCTCGGAGGTGGGTGGTGAGGAGGGCCGTTTGGAGACGAGCGATGGGCCCTCCTCGACGCAGGGCCGGTCAACGCAGGGCCAGGCCCGTCTCGAAACCGTCCGGGTGGCGTACACCCAGTGGCCATCGGGTCATTTCCCGCCGTACGCCTGACTGCACCAATGTCGGGCACACCACCTCCGGAGGGAACCCCACATGCCAAGCAAGAAGACGGCGGCGCGGTCTCGGTGGAC
>Ga0075530_1001120_pt1 | contig 12837 bp, 9 predicted proteins | sample NGEPerD_2_FD_75101 | JGI IMG/M metagenome (GOLD analysis project Ga0075530, IMG submission 75101) | Arctic peat soil microbial communities from the Barrow Environmental Observatory site, Barrow, Alaska, USA - NGEE PermafrostL1-D | ecosystem: Environmental > Terrestrial > Soil > Wetlands > Peat ...
CACCAGCGCGGCGTTATACTCGCCCCAGTTGCGGAGGCGGTACGTGCGTCCAGTAGTCTTGTGTTTCACACCTCAACACTACCAGCACCCCGCCTCCGTGACCATTTGTGCAACAACGCCCAACTGAATCAATGGGAGCCATAGCCCGTGAATATCGGGATTAACAGAGATATACAGGCCATCAACCTCGATTCCGCGTCGCGGGGCATGACACTGCGCGAAGTCCTGGAGATTCTTCTGGAGTCACGATGGCTTATCGCTGGATTTGTCCTGATTTCTTGTCTTGCCGCGTGGTTGCACATTTTCATCATGACGCCTGTTTATGAAAGCGATGTCCTTCTGCAGGTGGATCAGCGTGCAACAGGTATAGGCGCACTGGCGGATTTCTCCGATCTCTCGACGTTTTACGATGGCGCTCAGGTTGAGATGGAAATGGAAATCCTCAAGTCTCGCACGGTATTAGGGCCGGTAGTCGACAAACTCAGCCTGAACGTCAATGCGACTCCTGACTATTTCCCCGTCGTGGGCGCCGCCATTGCCCGCAACAGCGCTGTCGTTGACGAAGCTGGGGCTTCTCCGTGGATTGACAGTATATCTTCGTGGACTGATCGTCTGAGAGAAATAGCGGATAATCGATTTGATTTGAGCTGGCTTAATTTAAGCTGGCTTGACCTGAATAAGTATGTTTGGAGCGATGCATCCGCCGTGTTGAGTCGCTTTAATGTTCCTGAGGATCACTTGGGCGAGGCATTTACGCTCGTCGCGGGTGAAGCTGGACATTACCGGCTACTTGATCGGGCTGGTAAATTACTCACTGACGGAGTAGTGGGCAAACCTCAAGAGGTATGGCCAGCGGCTGTAAAACCGCATACGTTGCTGATTTCGGAGCTGGAAGCGGCGCCCGGCACCCACTTCGATGTGTCAGTCAAACCGCGTCTCGAAGCGATCTACAATTTGGAACAATCGCTCATCGTCACGGCGGTCGGGTATTCAGAAGAAAGTAGCAGCAGCGTCCCATCCGGTTTAATAAAGGTTAGCCTGGAGGGTGCCGATCCGGACAAGACCACGGCCATCACAAATGAGATAGCAGCGATCTACCTGCGTCAAAACGCGGCGCGCAAATCCGGGCAGGCCGAAGACACGCTGAAGTCCCTGCGCAATCAACTGCCCAAGGTTAAGGCGGAAATGGATCAAGCCGAGGCGGCGCTGCTTGCCTACCGCACGCAGAATGCTTCGGTTGACATTCCTCGGGAGCAGCAGTCGATCTCCGACAAAATTGTAACGCTGGAAACCGCGCTTACCCAGCTAAGGCAAGAACGTGACTATTTGCGCGGAAGGTTCACCCCGAAATTCACGGCCCGCGCCGACGCCTTCGCCGCGCTCGAAGACCGGATCGCCGCCCTGGCGCATCAAAAGGAGTCGCTGCAGGCGCAAATGAACGACCTGCCCAGTACTCAGCAGGGAATTATGGGGCTGCAGCGAGATGTGCAGGTTAATCGACAGCTCTACAGTTTGCTTTCGAACAAGCTGCACGAGTTGAACGTGGTCAACGCGGGCACCTACGGGAATGTGCGGGTCATCGATTACGCGGCGACACCTACCAAACCTATAGGCGCCGGTAAATCGCTGGTGGCCAGCATATATCTCGTTTGGGGGCTGCTGCTGGGTATCGGAATAGCTTTGGCTCGCAAATTCTGGTTCGATGTCGTGGAGGATCCTGACGTTATCGAGCAGCGCCTCGGATTGCCTGTCTATGCCGTTGTGCCTCACAGTGAACAACAGGATAAAATCACCAGAAAAGGCTATCGCAGAGGTAAGCATACGGTGCTTTCGGCAAGAGACGTCGAAGACGTCGCGAGTGAAAGCCTGCGCAGCCTGCGCACGTGGCTGTACTTCGCGCTGTTAGGCGCGAACAACAACGTCGTTCTGATAACGGGTCCGGGGCCTGGTGTTGGAAAGTCTTTCCTCAGCGTGAATTTAGCCGCCGTGCTGGCGCTCGCGGGCAAGCGCACCTTAGTGATCGATGCCGATCTGCGCAAAGGGCATCTTCATCAGTATTTTGGCATGTCACGCAAACTAGGTCTGTCGAATGTGATCTCGGGCGAAGCTAACATCAAGGAAGCGATCCGCGCGACGGAAATCGACGGACTCTGTATTCTCCCCACGGGCTCGCTACCATCGAATCCGTCCGAGGTGCTGTTGAACGAAAGATTCGCGTCGATTCTCACGGAAATTTCGGCCGGCTTCGATCACGTGATCGTCGATTCGCCGCCCGTACTTCCAGTAACCGATGCGGCCATTCTGGGCCGTCTCGCGGGCGCGGCGCTACTGGTTGTCAAAGCCGGTACGCATCCCTTGCGCGAAATTGAACAGACTATAAAACGACTGAGGCAAGTCGATGTGGATCTTAAGGGTGTGGTTTTCAACGACATGATGTCGAGCAAGTATTATGGATATGGAAAATATTATGGGCATGCATATACCTACTCTCGGGGAGAATAATTTTTCAAATTCCCGTTACGGGGGCGTGGAAAGAAGGCGCATACGACAAGAGGCGTGCTTTTCGTATATGGAAAATGCGTTCACGGGTGTTTGCATCACGCAAGACGAAAACATCCTGACGTGCAACCAGCGCTTTACCGAGCTATTCGGCTTTTCGCGAGAAGAGCTCAGCGGGATGCCGTTAACCAGATTGTTCCGTTCGGATATACCGCAACCGGTGGACGATCTGGATGCCGTTCACGCCGCTACTGAATTGCACGAGGTGCATGAAGTCACCGGCCGGACGAAGGATGGGCGGATCATATGGCTACGACAAACCGTCACGCCGCTTTGCTACGAAAATAAGCGGCTCGCCATTTCGCACGTGGTCGACGTTACAGACCAAAAATTTGTCGAAGACACGCTTCGCGATTCAGAAAAGGGGCTGCGTCTTTTATCGGGGAAAATCCTGAAGGCTCAGGAGAGCGAAAGAAAAAGAGTAGCTTCAGAGTTGCACGACGGGATTGGCCAAACCTTAAGTTCGATAAAATTTCGTTTGGAAAGCACATTCTGCGAGCTTTCTGACGATCTACGCGCCGAGGCGCTGATCAAGCTTGAATGCACTGTTTCGAGCATTCGAGGCGCTATCGACGAAGTGCGCCGGATTTCGATGGATTTGAGGCCTCCGATGCTCGATGATCTTGGGATCGAACCGGCTGTCACATGGCTGTGTCGTGAATTTCAGGTGACGCATCCGTTGATCAAAATCGTCAGGGAGATAGATCTGCAGCAGACCTCCGTCGACAGCACGTTGAGAGTTGTAATGTTTAGAATTCTGCAAGAGGCGTTTAACAATATTGGCAAGCACGCGCATGCGACTCAAATCCATGTGTCTCTTTGGGCAAGCGAAACCGCTATTGCATTGTCCGTGAAAGATAACGGCTGCGGCTTTGTCGCTGGCCCTTACCGTGAGACTCGCGGCGGATACGGGATTTATAGCATGAGAGAGCGCGCGACGCTCTCGGGAGGCCACCTGGTGCTGGATACTGCCGTGGGCGCCGGTACCCGCGTCGCGGTCAGCTGGCCATACAAAAAGGCTTCTCACGTAGCGGGTGGCGCATATACCATCGCTTCGCTGAATTCGACTGAGCATCATGACGTTGAAGGCTTAAGCTCGTTTCAGAAATCCAAGTGCGTCTCGAGTATTTGAACTGACGGGCGTCGAATGACAAAGCCCCTGGATCGGGGCTGAGCGTGATGAGCCGCCGCAATTTCCGTCGCTCTGTCAGAAAGGCACGCGCATATTCGCCCGCGACGTGGGTCACCGCGCTGGCCAGAACTCTGCTTCCGCTTCTGGTAATGGCGTACTGGTTTGCGGGTTGGGCCACCGGTTCTTATCCGCTGCAGTGGTCCTTTCCTTTCGTGACCTACGAAAATTCCGCGCAAATCACTCCCGGAAACGGTTTTTCCTTCCCTGAGCATGGGATCGCATACACTGAGACCGCGCCCGCCTGGGTAACCGCCGCGATCAAGGACAACGCATTCGAGGTAGAGATTGAGGCCCGGCCCTACAATGCGCATCAAAGGGGGCCCGCCCGCTTATTCACTTTATCTTTAGACCATCTCAACCGAAACTTCACGATAGCGCAAGCGTCCGGCAGTGATCTGGTGATACGTCTGCGGACTTCTTTCACGGGGGCGAACGGTACGCCCGGGTATCGTTTTAAGAAAGCGCTTCGTGACCTGGAGTCTCATCGAATAGCGGTGCGCGTTGCATCTGAACGAATACGAATTGCGCTGGACGGCCGGCAACTGATGGTCGCGAAGCTTCCATCTGATGCCCTGTCTACCTGGAATCCGCGGTATCGGCTCGCACTGGGTAACGAGTTGACGTTCAGTAATCCCTGGCAAGGAGAAATAAGTCGGGCAATCGTGCGCGTGCGTAACACACAGATAACCTACGCACCAACGACGAATTTACGGGCGCCGCAAACGTACGTCATCGGCTTGCAGCCCTACGTGCAAAAGCTAATCGCCTCGGTGTCCTATCCTTTTCATCAACTAAGCTTACGCAACCTCGTTCTCAATCTCGTAGGATTTCTGCCCTTTGGTTTGTTACTCGCATTTTCGGCGCGCGAACCCATGGCTTTACCAGCCGCTGGCACCTGGTGCGCGTTGATGAGCCTTAGCATTGAGGCCGGTCAGCTTTTTCTCGATGGACGCTATCCCAGTGTGGTGGACCTGATCCTGAATACCATCGGCGGTTGTGGAGGGGCGTGGATCGGTAATCGGATGCGTATCTTGTCCACGGACAGCCGCTAGGCGCATGCCGCCGCGGTGTATCCGAAATCACGAGCCGCTACGCTAAAGGAGTGCGACACGCGCGTGGACACTGGCAACGAATTAGATCGCCCTTTGCGATTGCTGATTTTCGAACCGAAGGCGTCCGGCCATCGGATAATTTTGTATCTACGGAATATAGTCAAAGAAGCTGTGCGGCGGCGATGGACGCTGCATATTGTGACCACCCATTTGGCGCTCGATCATCCCGCTTATCACCTTCTTATCGAGGAGTATGGAGACCATTTCACAGTGTCCACAATGCCGCCCGTGGAATTTCCGGCTGCGGTACCCTCCATCCGTAACCTGCTACGGTCTCAACTTCAGGCGTATAGAGCCTTTGCTCGCGCGTATCGGGAAATACGAGATGAAGTACAACCGGACGTCATCTATGTCAATGCTTTCAGCGCCTTCGACAAGACTACGGGCGTGCTGGGATCTCCCTTCAAGGGAACGCCGCTGGTGGGCATGTTGCTGGGGGTCAAGTTCCATCACCGTAGCATGGATATAAGCGCATCCAGCAGCCGCAATGACTGGTTTTACCGGAAGCTGTTTGCGCGGCTGCTGCGCGCGCCGGGATTGACCAGCGTCCTGGTGACCGATCCGGCCTTGGCGCCGTATATGAAGAGAAGCTTGCTAAAGAACTCCCACAAAGTGAGGTATGTTCCCGATGTAGCGCATCTGTCAGGGCTTGCGACGCGGCAAACGGCGCGGCAAGCACTGGGTATTGATGATCATCAAATTGTCATTTTGGTGTATGGCGCGCTGAGTGAAAGAAAAGGCGTCAGGAGTCTGCTGGATTCGTTGCGTCACCTGGGCCGGGCCAGCAATGTTGTTGTCCTGCTGGTAGGCGCTCAGGACTCTTCGACGCGCCTGCTGCTGGCCGAGAAGGACGTAAGAGCTTTATTTGAGACCCGGATGCTAAAAGTCATAGAGGGCTTTGTGGATGACGCGTGCGAATTCACGGTTTTTAAGGCTGCCGATATCGTCTGGCTCGGTTATCGAGGCTTTTACGGAATGAGCGGTGTTCTATTGCAGGCCGGGCTTGCCGGCTTGCCGGTCATAGCCTGCAAACAAGGCATGATTGGCTGGCTCGTGCAACAGCACGGACTCGGTGAGATGCTCGATACATTCGAGCGCGCGGAGATCGCCGGAACAATCCGGCGGCTTTCCAGTGATTCCCGGCTAAGACACAGCTATGGTGAACGCGGGCGTCTTGTGGCTATCACCCACACACCTCAACGTATGGCTGAAGGCGTATGCGACGCAATTGCCGAGGCAGTCAACAACAAAGCAGGTCGGTAGGCGTTTGCGACTCGCTGAATCCCTCGCAACTTAGCTAATCCGCCCTCTATCTCCGGCGGAATAGACCCTACAGGGTAGGGCTACATACATCCAACATACAGGGTTTACCTACCCCATTTATAGTGCCCAACTGCTTACGATAACGAAGCTTACGGCTGCGCCATGGCGGAGAAGGTCAAGTCGCGAATCAGGGAGGCACAAGTGACAGCAAAGCCAGTAAAAGTTTCAGTTGGCATGCCCGTTTACAATGGCGAGAAGTACGTCGGCGCCGCGCTGGAGTGTCTTTTATCCCAGACACTGACCGACTTCGAACTCATTATTTCCGACAACGCCTCTACAGACCGCACGGAATCGATCTGCAGAAGCTATGCCGCCCGTGATTCACGTGTGCGGTATTTTCGCAACGAACAAAATACTGGTGGAACCGCGAACTTTAATCGCGTCCTTGAACTCGCATCGAGTGAGTACTTCAAGTGGGCGTGTCACGACGATCTACATGCGCCTACTTATCTGCAACAGTGTGTTGAAGTGCTCGATCGGGATCGGTCGATGGTCCTCTGCCATAGCAAAACGCGACACATCGATAGTAATGGAGCGAGACTTAACCTCAAGGATCATGCCGGTGGCGCCATTACGGACAGTGCCGGGCAGACACTTCACCTGGCGCGGGATGACCCCCCCACCATGCTCGATTCGCCGCGCGCGCATCAGCGATTCTCGGATATGCTCTCGAAACCCTATGCGTGCGTGAACACCTTTGGCCTGGTGCGAACCGCTGCGCTCAGGGCCACGGGCGGATTCCGGCCCTACTTTGGATCGGAGCGACTATTCCTTTCCGAACTTGCGCTCAGAGGGCGGTTTTATCATTTTCCCGAGTACCTGTTTTCCTGGCGCAGCCATGCCGAGCAGGTGACACGGCAGAACGCCATGTCTCGTCAAAGGCAAATGGCCCCAAAAACCAATGGACTGATCAAGTCCAAGTTTTTGCCGGGTTATTGCCAAATGTTATGGAAGGTGCCATTGCCGCTGAATGAGCGCATGCGCTGCCATTTTGTTCTGTTTAGTCATTACGCGCGACTGCTTTTGAAACGACTCGGATGGGCACGCCGAAAAGAAGACTCCAAGCAAGCGGCGGAGGATTTGCTTTAGATGCATGATCAGGCACTACGACATTGCCAGGCGTTACAACAATGATTGTGGACGCATGTTGACAGTGAGCAGAGCGCACGGTTTGTCTGCCCGCGCAGTCGCCTGTGACTTGATAATACGCCGGTGAAGCTAATTTTCGTCAACCGTTACTTCTATCCGGATCATTCCGCGACGGCGCAACTGTTGAGCAGTCTGGCGCTCGCGCTTATAGAACGCGGTTGGGACGTCCACGTGGTAAGCAGTCGCCAGTTGTACAATGCCGCCAGCGCCAGTTTGCCATCCACGGAGGTCGTCAACGGGATCAAAATCGATCGAGTATGGACATCCAGGTTCGGCCGTGCACGATTGTCGGGCCGCATGGCGGATTACGTCACCTTCTATGGGAGCGCCGCATGGCGACTTTGGCGACTGGCCCGTTCCAATGACATCATAGTGTCTAAAAGCGATCCACCCATGCTCTCGGTGGTGGCCGCCGGCGCGGCCAAGATGCGTAGCGCCAGATTGGTCAACTGGGTGCAGGATCTATTTCCGGAGGTGGCGCAGGCGCTTGAAGTTCGCGGCGTCGACGGCGCGGCGGCCGACATCTTGCGTGGTCTCAGAAACAGGTCTTTACGCTTTGCCAGCACCAACGTAGTTCTCGGCGAGCGTATGCGAGAAAAAATTAAGGATGCAGGCGTTACGTCTGCTCGGGTAGATATCGTCCCGAACTGGGAATGCGGGCGAGTGATTAGGCCGATAGCTAGAGGGGATAATCAGCTTCGTCGAGAATGGGGCCTTGGCGATAAGTTTGTAGTCGGGTATTCGGGGAATATGGGGCGTGCGCACGAGTTCGATACAATTCTTAAGGCCGCGAGACTGTTGAATGATAATGCTAACGTCGTTTTTGTATGGATTGGCGACGGCGCTCAGCGGCTTTGGCTGGAACGCGAATCGCTTCGCTGGGGGTTGACGAACTTTGTCTTTAGACCGTATCAGCCGCGAAATCGCCTGTTTGAAAGTTTAAGTTTACCAGACGTACATCTAATTTCATTACGGCCTGCGTTAGAGGGACTCATCGTACCGAGCAAGATTTATGGGATCGTGGCTGCTGGACGCCCTGCGCTGTTTATTGGCGAGATGGATGGCGAAGTCGCAATGCTGCTGCGGCGGCACCGCTGTGGTTATAACATTAAGCCCGGCGATAGCGAAGATCTGGTTGCGCGCATTTGCGCGCTAAACGCAAACCGCAAGATGTGTCTAGCGATGGGCGCGCGTGCCAGACAATGTTTTGAAGCAAATTATGATGAGCAGGATGCTTTTAATCGGTGGGAGAAGATCTTGCAGCAGGTTGCAAGAGTGAGTGTCAGGCAAAATCAGTATGAGTCGACAGGCGAATCTGCCGGGTTACGTGTAGATACCCGCAGCCGTGTCAGGGCGAGAACGGATGGCGCTTTACGTCGACGCATTGAGGCGTAGTTTATAAAACCAGCTTTATCTGTTACGACTACGTTACCGGTAGGTGGCGGGACTCTAGCGCGTACCGCCTCATAACGGCGTCTGTGGCGCCGCGTAGTATGCGTCCCAGGTTAATAACTTTACATCGTGAACATTGGCAATCCGCCGTGGATATGGATCGTTTGGCGTGCTACTCGCGCTCGACTGCTCGGAATCGCAATTGCATCTATAGCATGGACGCCCGTGACGCAGCCCGGCCCAGGATCTTGTTTAAGTTTGACGCGAAAGCGGGGACAGAGAATGGAGGTCATAACAGCACTTAATGGAAAAACCTACTTGCACGTCTGGCGCGGCAGCAAGGCCTATGAAACGCAGAAGGGTCACCTGTTTTATAACGAGTGGACCAACATCAGATTTTCTCTGCTTAAAGAGCGGAGCACAACGCGCTATAACGTCTTTGATATCCGCCGAGCCCTGCCACTGGCAGCCGCAACGTTTGACGCCGTGTACGCCTGCAGGGTGCTCGAGCATCTCACGCCGGAAGAGGGCGCGCGCTTCATATCCGAGCTTCGGCGCGTGCTGAAGCCAGGAGGCGTGTGCCGGATTTCGGTCCCCGATCTTGAGCAACGTTGCATCCTCTATCTGGAACGGCTGCGCGAATGCCTGTCCGATCCGTCGGCGCAGAACCTGGTGCGATATCGATGGTCGGTGCTTGAATTAATCGATCAAATGGTGAGAGAAAGACCCGGCGGGCTACTGCTCGATTGCCTGAAGAGCGGAGCGTTCGATACGAAATACGCCATAGAGACGAGTGGAGATACCTACACGGACTTCTTCCCGCAAGACTACGGTTCCCCGCGTCAGGAAAACCGCAAAAGACGCATAGCGGGCACACGGAAAGCGCTGATCCAAAAAGTCCTCCGGCGAGTAAAGCTGTTCGCGACCGGAAGCAACCCTCAAAAGACGAGAGAGGCGACTAAGTGGATGTACGATCGTCTGTCGCTAAGGCTGCTGATGGAGAAACACGGCTTTACATGCTTCACGAGGAAAGCTTATGGCGAGTCCGACATCGTGGGCTGGGAAAAATACGATTTCGACCGATCCAACCACGGCGACTACCCGATCGATCCGGGCCTGTGCGTGGAGGCGATAAAGCCATGAGATGTTCGGTGCCAAAGCGCCAGATCGCGAGCGCATTGCGGGAGGTGCGGGGTGATAGTTTCTCATAAGTACAAGTTTATTTTTCTTAAATCCAGCAAGACTGCTGGCACCAGCATGGAAATTGCGCTATCCAAATTTTGTGGTGACGAGGACATAATTACGCCGCTAGGCCCGGAGAATGAAGGCACCCGGAACGGCCTGGGCTATCCCGGGCCTAGAAACTATCTCGCGCCGTTTGCGGATTACCGTGCCAGGGACGTGGCACGGCTGATCGTGCGCCACCGAAAAAAAATGCGGTTCTACCATCACATCACCGCCGGCGAGGCCAAGAAATATATTGGGGAGGCGATCTGGAATGATTACTACAAGTTTTGCTTTGAGCGAAATCCCTGGGATCGCGTCATATCCTGGTACTACTGGCGTTGCCAGTCAGAGCCGCGTCCAACGCTTGCGGAGTTTATCGACTCGCATGCCCTTGAGAAGCTAAGGAAGACAGGCTTCGAACTATACACAATCGAAGGAAAGATCGCGGTAGACAGAATTTATCTGTTTGAGAATCTGAAACAGGAGCTGGACGAAATACAGGCGATACTGAGACTTCCTGAAACGCCGACGCTCCCGCGAGCGGCTTCAGCCTATCGCAAGGACAAGCGGCATTATCGCGATGTTCTAAATAATGATCAAAGAGAAAAAATCGAGCGAGTGTTCAGCAAGGAAATTGGAATGCTGGGATACGTATTTTAAACATGTTCGCAAAACCCGGTAGAGAATGACTAGCCCGAAGTATCGTATGTCTCGGGCATTCAAGCTGCTGTCGCCGTTATTGCCCTTTCTGCGCCACGCGCAGGGTACGCCAATGGGAGTCAAGGGATGACGTTCAGGATGACGGTCAGTGCGGGGCTTCCGCCGATCCGCCTCCGCGCGCAGTAATTTTCCTCATGTTTATCGACGCGCGCTCACTATCCGACGGCGATCGGCTGGAGACGGATATCTGCATCGTTGGAGCCGGGCCGGCTGGCTTAACCATAGCGCAGACGCTTGCAGGCCGCGGAACCAGGATTTGCCTCGTAGAGAGCGGAGGTATTGACCCGGACAACAGTGAACATATGCAATCCACCCGGGACCTTAACGTCGGGCGCAATGTCGGCCTGGGCTATTTTCGACTGGATGAAGCGCGCGGTCGGGGGCTCGGCGGAACCAGCACCCGATGGAACATTCCGATACGTGACGACGCAACTGTTGGCGTGCGGCTGCCGCGCCTCGAGCCGATCGACTTCGAAACGCGCGACGGGCTGCCGCACAGCGGCTGGCCGCTGACCTATGCTGATCTGGAGCCCTACTACGTTCGCGCCGCGGGGCTGTGCGGTATCGATGCTCATCCGCCCAGTCCGAGTGACTGGGCGCTGCGCAATGCGCGCAAGCCCCTGCCACTGAACGCCGACGTTGTCGAAACCACGATGTTTCAGGTCGGTCCCGCCAACGTGTGGTATGGCCCGGACACGGTCGCGAGGCTCAACAAATCCGAAATGAAGGTGCTGCTCAACGGTACCGTAACGCAGATCGAGACCGAAGAAGGTGCGCAAAGGGTCAGCGGCGTACAACTGCGCACACTTGACAGGCGTAACATCCATATCGCGGCTAAAACGGTGGTAATTGCCTGCGGCGGTATCGGCAATGCCCACCTGTTATTGTTATCCGACAGCATGCAGCGTGGCGGACTCGGTAACGGCCATGATCTTGTGGGTCGTTACTTTATGGAGCATCCGCATCTTGGCGTGGGCGTGATCGTACCCGACGGACCTGGCGTGTTCGAGCGAACGGCGCTTTATCAAATCCACAGGTCTGGGAACGCATGGGTCGAGGGGCATCTGAAGCTAACGGAATCGCGCGTACGCCGCGAGCAGTTGCGTGGTTGCGTGGCCGCACTCTACGCGGTGCCATGGGATTCGTCATTGCGCTACCTGGAGAATCTCGCTGACCCGACTACCGGCGATGCTGCCGCCGAGCTATTCGGGGCCGCGCTGAAGCGGCGCACCTGGCCTTACAATGCAGGTACACTTGCGCACAAAATGGCGGCAGACTCCCCGGGCGCCCTGCGCGCCTTCCGGCGTGGGATTACGACGGTAGCTCACCGAACGCGCCGCGTCCGCAAGGACGGTGACGCGCCGCCAGAGGTGCTGGCACTCCACGTCATGGCGGAGCAGGAGCCGCATGCCGACAGCCGGGTGCTGCTCGATCGCCGCAATCGCGATGCGCTGGGACGGCCGCGGGTTAGACTCGACTGGCGGGTTACCGACGCGGATATCAGCGCGATTTCGCGTTCGCTTGCGCTTATCGGGCGTGAGATCAAGACGGCGGGGCTCGGCCGCTTCCACGCGCCGCTGCATCACACCTTGCCGTCACGCCGCCTGACCGGCGGTAAACATCATATGGGAACGACCCGTATGCATGGCGATCCCACGCGGGGCGTCGTTAACGCCGACTGCCAGGTGCACGGGATCGAAAATCTCTACATCGCCGGCAGCTCGGTGTTCCCCACTGGCGGCTATGCCAATCCTACCTTGACAGTGGTCGCGCTGGCCTTGCGGCTCGCCGACCATCTCGCCCATCGATTTAGCTGACGGCCACTTTTGCTGCCGCGACAGCGTACATCAGCGTCTTATGGCGCCTCCGTCCTCGTGCGGGACTGTTCTGCACCATAACGCACTGATGAGGTGCTAAAGAACTCTTCAAAGGAACCGATGGGGATACGATTAACGTGATCCTGTGCGGTGGCGGGCAGAACTTGCGCTTGATCCTCAACTACCTGAGGAGTTTTTGGCTCAGAATCCGACCGTATGTATTACTGACCTCGGTCGTCAAATGTGGACGCCATGAATCGCATCATGCTGAGTGTTGCGTCCTGTAGTACTGTTGGGCATAGGCCGCTGGCGATAGATAGCCCAGTCGGGAATGTCGCCGCTGGCG
>Ga0075530_1001121_pt1 | contig 12828 bp, 14 predicted proteins | sample NGEPerD_2_FD_75101 | JGI IMG/M metagenome (GOLD analysis project Ga0075530, IMG submission 75101) | Arctic peat soil microbial communities from the Barrow Environmental Observatory site, Barrow, Alaska, USA - NGEE PermafrostL1-D | ecosystem: Environmental > Terrestrial > Soil > Wetlands > Peat ...
CAAAGGAGTTCATGAACAACGGGTTTGATTATCCGGTGGCCGAAGGTTATATTTCTTACAATCCTTCAGAATTTTTTAATATTCAATTTGGGCACGGGAATAATTTTATTGGAGATGGATACCGCTCTCTGCTTTTAAGTGATAATGCGAGCCCGCATCCTTATTTAAAGCTCAATACCTCCTTTTGGAAATTAAAATATACAAATACCTGGATGTCATTAAGAGATGTTAGGGAAGAAGTGACAGATCAGGGTTCTTATCGAACCAAATATATGGCAAATCATTACCTGAGCCTGAACCTCACCAAACGCTTAAATATTGGTCTTTTCGAATCGGTTATCTGGCAAAATGATAATGGCCGCGGTTTTGACGTGAATTTTCTCAATCCGGTAATCTTTTATAGGTCTATTGAATTTTCTACCGGTGCAAGGGGAGGAAATGCAATAATAGGCTTGACCGGAAAATACAAATGGAGCGATCAGGTTAATTTGTATGGGCAGTGGGTTATAGATGAATTTTCCACCTCAAAGATATTTGGAGGAGAACAAAGTTGGAAAAACAAGCTTGGCTTCCAGCTTGGAATTAAATATTTTAATGCCTTCGATGTTCCAAATCTCTATTTGCAGGCAGAATACAACCAGGTTCGGCCTTATACCTATTCTCATAATTCGGTAGTGTTAAATTACGGCCATGCCAACCAGTCCATGGCTCACCTATGGGGGGCGAATTTTAGGGAATTTATTGCAATTGCCAGATACAGGCAAGACAGGGTCTTTGGGAGTGCAAAGATTATCTTTGGAAAACGCGGATTTGATTTTAACGATGGTAAAGATGATGCCTATTATGGAGGGGATCTTTACCGAAGTGAAAGAGAAAGAGCATTGGAAAATGGGGTTAAAATAGGGCAGGGAAATACTACGACCTCAATTTATTCTGAAATAGAAGCCGGATACATTGTAAACCCGGCTACAAACCTGAAATTATTCAGCAGTTTGATTTACAGGAATTTTGATCCCGAAGTAAATACCTCTCAAAATTTTAAAAACAATACCGTTTGGTTCAACATTGGCCTGCGAACTGATATTTTTAACTGGTATTTTGATTATTAAAATATTGGTAACTGATTAGTTCAAGAAATTTCGTGTGGCTGAAATGCCAAAAGAAAAGTAGTTCTCAATTTTACAGGTGATACAGGAGATTTTTTTCCTTCACTTTTTTATCCGCCAAAAAACAATGTTTTTATAATATCTTCAAGGTTTTATGTAGAAATATCTCTTTAAACCTTCATTAAAAATCATTTTGGGGTGAAATTCAAATATTTTCATATTTTTAATTCTTAAAATTTAACTAATTGGCGCTCTTGTGAAAACATAATTAAGGAGTATCTTCGCGCCAATAAAAAAATTGCTTTTTTGAGTAATACACAACTACATACTCCTTCAGTTTCAATCCTTTCAGATTTTAAAGAGATCACCAAAATGCGTTTGGCAATAAGCGTGGTCTTTTCATCTGTGGCCGGTTATTTTCTTGGAGCCGAAACTATAGATTTCGTGACTGTATTGTTGCTTGCCATAGGCGGGTATTTTATGGTGGGAGCTTCCAACGCTTACAATCAAATTATTGAGCGCGATCTGGATATCCTGATGCATCGTACCATGAACAGGCCCATTCCTGCCAAAAGAATGTCGGTTAATACCGCATTTATTATTGCCAGTACATTTACCCTGTTAGGGTTGATCGTATTGTATATAATAAATCCAAAAACCGCCATGTTTGGCGCTATAAGTATTTTTATATACGTAAGTATTTATACCCCTTTAAAAACCAGAACGCCACTTTCTGTTTTTGTTGGCGCATTTCCCGGAGCTATTCCTTTTATGTTAGGATGGGTAGCCGCCACAAATCAGTTTAGTATTGAAGCAGGGACTTTGTTCATGATCCAGTTCTTTTGGCAATTTCCGCATTTTTGGGCGATTGGATGGTGGTTGTATGACGATTATAAAAGAGGTGGTTTCTTTATGTTGCCCACCGGGAAGCGCGATAAAGGTACGGCTATACAGATTGTTCTTTATACAATTTGGACCATAATGGTATCCCTTATTCCCGTATTTGGAGTGACGGGGAAACTATATTTAACTCCGGTTTCAGGGGTTATTATTCTGATCCTTGGGTTGGGAATGTTGTATTATGCCATTCAATTGTATAAGAACAAAGATGCGCTGTCAGCAAAAAAATTGATGTTTGCAAGTGTTTCATATATCACTTTGCTACAAATAGTATATGTTTTAGATAAATTTATAAGACAATGGATTTAACAGAAGGAACAAGGGATCAAAAAATAGAACGTGCCAAAAAGATGATGCTTTGGTTTGGGATGGCAAGTATGATAATGATGTTTGCCGGATTGACCAGCGCGTATGTGGTAAGTAAAAACCGTCCGGATTGGGGAGCCGATTTTCAACTTCCCAATGCAATGTATTGGAGCACACTGGTAATTGTTTTGAGCAGTATTACTTTTTTACTGGCGAAAAAGAGCATTTCAGCAAATAAAAGAACCAATGCAACAGCCTTTTTGATGGCTACTTTAATGCTGGGAATTGCATTTGTGGTATTGCAATTTGAGAGTTTTTCTGAAATAATCAAGGCTGGTTACTACTTTACAGGAAGCGAAAGCAATATTACCACCTCCTTTATTTATGTCGTAGTTTTAGCTCACCTTGCTCACCTGGCAGCGGGTTTAATCGTGCTCCTGGTAGTAATTTATAATCATTTTAAACAACGCTATCGTCCCGGCCAAATGCTTGGAATCGAGCTAGGTTCTATGTTTTGGCATTTCCTGGATATTCTTTGGGTTTACCTGTTTTTATTTTTATATTTCTTTAGATAATAAATTTGTGTATTTTTGGCGCTTAATTAAATTCAATTTTTTTATATGGAAGCTACTGTTACTAAAACTGCCACCGAAGGTAAAACCTGGGGCGGTGGGAATGAGCCTTTAAAGGCAAGTTACGGTAAACTGATGATGTGGTTCTTTATCCTCTCGGATGCGATCACTTTTTCGGGATTCCTGGCCGCTTATGGTTTTTCAAGATTTAAATTCATTGATTCCTGGCCCATGGCCGATCATGTTTTTAATCATTTTCCATTTTTACATGGGGTAGATGCCCCAATGTATTATGTTGCCTTTATGACTTTTATCCTTATATTTTCATCTGTGACCATGGTATTGGCAGTAGATGCCGGGCATCAAATGAAAAAGGGAAAAGTCATAATTTTCATGTTCCTTACCATTGTGGGAGGATTGATCTTCGTGGGCTCTCAGGCCTGGGAATGGACACATTTTATACAAGGTGAATTTGGAGCGGTTACCACCAAAGGAGGAAACATTCTTCAATTTGTAGATGAGGAAGGTGAAAGAGTCGCGCTTTCTGACATTGCTGTATTCCAGGCTTCGGAAAGAGTTCAACATACAAGCAATAAGGGTATTTGGTTTACAGAAGAGGCATCTATACCTTCTTATACCATAGACGAGGTAAAAGCCGGCTTTTTGGCAGACAACGCATTATTGATACGTACTCAAAGCCTGAATGAAAATGGTAAAAAATCCGTTTTGACACGGGAAGAATCCATACAAAAATTAAACAAAGAAGGAGTCGGAATAGTTGAAGGAGCCAACTTAATACACAATGAATACGGTTTGCCCATATTTGCAGATTTCTTTTTCTTTATTACAGGATTTCACGGTTTCCACGTGTTTTCTGGAGTTATTCTTAACATCATTATCTTTTTTAATGTGATCCTGGGAACTTATGAGCGAAGGGGAAGTTATGAAATGGTGGAAAAAGTTGCGTTGTATTGGCACTTTGTGGATTTGGTTTGGGTATTTATATTCACCTTCTTTTACCTGGTATAATTCTGAAAAAAATAAAAAATGGCACATACTACTACACATCAGCACGAGTCGAATACCAAAAGGATCTGGTACGTTTTTATCATCCTTTCGGTAGTGACAATTTTTGAAGTATTCCTTGGAATCATACGTCCGGAATTCTTGACACATCATCACTTTTTAAGCATGAAATTGCTTAACTGGATCTTCATTATCTTAACCCTATATAAGGCATACTATATTGCCTGGGCCTTTATGCACCTTGAAGGGGAATCTAAAGGTTTACGGAGAGGTGTTGTTTGGACGGCGATTTTCTTAATAAGCTACCTTATGTTCATATTATTGACAGAAGGAGATTATATTTATGGGGTTTTTAAATCCAGTAATGTTGCCTGGGACTTTTAAAAGTTAAATGCTCTGGAAAAGCCGGTTTTATGGAATCGTCTTTTTAATTTTGTACTCCCTAAAAAAGGAGGTCTTATGAAGAAGTTTTTAGTTCTTGGGGTATTGTTTTTGCTTCCCATAGTTGCTTATTTGTTTTTTGCTTCAGGAGTGAATAATTTTGGAAAACTTCCGGTACTTACACAAAATGTTCTGGACATAGATCAACTTGAAACCAGCAGCGATTCCGCTGTTTCATTTCAGAATAAAATAAGTGTGGTCGCTTTTTTCGGAAATGATCTGGATGCCTTAAAAGGCAATACCTACAATCTCGATCAAAAAATACTCGAAAAATTTTATAAATTCGACGATTTTCAATTTGTAATTATTCTCCCCGAAGAAGCGAAAACCAAGGCTCAGGATTTTGCAAAAGAATTTGGCAATGTCACAAATTCCAGTTACTGGAAATTTGTATATGGGACTCCAAAACAGGTGAAAGATGTTTTTGAGAGTTTTGGGACCAATCTTCAATTGGATGCCAATTTGCAAACCCCTTTCGTATTTATTATTGATAAAGATGCCAGTTTAAGAGGGCGTGATGACGATGAAGATACCGGGACCCTTTATGGGTATGATTCGAGATCGGTTTCAGAATTAAATAACAAAATGAGCGATGATGTAAAGGTGATTTTGGCTGAATATCGCCTGGAATTAAAAAAATATAATGCTAAGCGCAAAAAATAACGATGAAGAATAAATCTTATATTGGTATTTCATTGATCATCTTGATATTTGGAATTATTTTTATTCCCAAAATAATCGATAGAATCAGCAAAGGCAGCGTGGTGGAAGCCGATAGGCTAAGCATCAATAAAAAGACGGAAGAAACAGCGGAACTTGATTATATTACCCAATACGGGGAGCGTAAAAAGGTGCCCGATTTTAAATTTGTAAATCAGGATGGGGATACCATTACAAATAAGGATTACCTGGGCAAAGTTTATGTTGTTGAATTCTTTTTTACTACCTGCCAGTCCATTTGTCCTATAATGAGGGAAAATCTGGTTGACATTCAAAATAAATTAAAAGGGAATGAAAATTTTGGCATTGTCTCGATTACTATTGATCCAGAACACGATACTCCCCAGGTTTTAAAGGAATATGCCCAAGAACATAAGGTCACCAATCCCAATTGGAATTTTTTGACCGGAGACCGCAAGGTAATTTATGATATGGCCAATATCGGATTTGGTATTTTTGCAGATGAAGATGAAACAGTGCCCGGCGGTTTTGCGCATTCTGGATTGTTTGCATTAATAGACAAGGAAGGTTATGTGCGCTCCAGGGAGGATAAATTTGGAAACCCCATTATTTATTACAGAGGTTCTATAAAACAAAATATATCTATAACAGAAGGGGAGGAAGCTCCACAAATAGGTGTACTTGTTGAAGATATTAAAAAACTCCTATAAGAATGGCACTCGTAAAAACCGATAAAATTGCAGTTCCAATAATTATTTCACTTTCTATAGCGGTGCCGGTACTTGTATTGATTTTGATGAATTTACCGGAACGCTACAATATTTTTGGCACGCAATCTGGCACTTTTCCGCTTTTTCATGCAGTTTTAAACGGTTTGACCGCTTTGCTGCTGATGAGCGGTTATTTTTTTATGTCCATAAAAGAATACAAATGGCATCGTAATTTTATGATTGCCGCATTTGGGCTTTCTACGGTATTTTTGGGGAGTTATGTCATTTCAAAAATAAGTATCGACCCGGTGCATTATGGGGGTGAGGGAGCGATAAAATATGTTTATTACTTTATTTTGATCACTCATATCCTGCTTTCGGCAATTATAGTGCCTTTGGTGCTTTTTACTATGTACCGTGGGTTAACGGGCCAGTATGACAAACATGCAAAGATCGCCCGATGGACCTTTCCAATATGGCTATATGTTGCCATTACAGGCGTGCTGGTGTATGTTTTTATGTTGCCGTATTATTAAGCTTCGAATTAGGGGCTGAACATTATTTAATGATCCTAAAATCTGAAATTATACAAAACAAAGAATTACATATTCCTACAAATTAGAATAACCTTTTTTCATAAGACCTATTACTGCAAAATCATTGTTTAAAGAATACTCTTGAACATTAGGAGTTTCACCTCTTTGTAAAGCCGCAAGAAAGTTTTTATAATCATCAAAAACCGTGGGGACTATCACAGGAACAAATAATTCGTTTTCGTGAACATACTCTCTTTTAGATTGGAAATCGGATTGAGCTTCTTGGTAAGTCATAATAATACTGTTTATATTTCCTCGAATTTAAGATTAAATTAAGAAATTATCTGTATATATGTAACTTAAATTTCATTACTGCTAATCACCTAAAGATTTATGGAAATACCTAAAGAAGTTGGAGTAGGAATAATAATAGGATTTATAATTATGATTGCTTTTGCAATTCATAAATATGTTTCCACAACCAAAGAACGGAAAGAAAGAAAAATAACCGAGAAAAAGAACAGAGAGGAAGCAGCCAAGAAAGATGATATTTTTTCTAAAAAAGAAAATCTAAGAAATTTAAAAGAAAAAGGAATTTTAACCGAATTAGAGTATCAAGATAAAGTTTCTAAAGTTGAAAACTCCGAAATCCAGATAGAAGTTGAGAGAACAGAGGAATATGAACAGCTAAAAAGCCTTTTAAATTCAGGTGTACTAACAAAAGAAGAGTTTGAAAGTAAATTAGAGGTTTTAAAAAAGAAAATAAAGGTGGAAATAGATACCTTTTCCGGATTTGAAAAAATGGGTTATACTCAAATAGGAGAATTTATAGAAGGATTGGCAAAAGTTTGGGATAAAGACCAAAACTATGGATTTATAAATAAAAAAAGGGGGTTAGTTATTCCTACTAAATATGAATTCGCCGAAGATTTCAGCGAAGGTTTAACAGTAGTTAGATTAAATGGTAAATTTGGTTATATAGATAAAGGCGGTAAAGTTGTAATTTCTTTAATTTATGATGCTGCTTCAAGTTTTAAAAAGGAAGAAGCTAAAGTCAGTATAGGTAAAAAAAATTATTTAATTGATAAGAAAGGTAAAAGAGTGGCGGAATAAGGATATACAAATAGAAAAATGAACACAATTGCCAATAAAGGCTATAAGTTAGAAAGGTTAAGTGACACACCTGAAAGTTGTCACATAAAACAAACACAATATTTGGCAGAAAGATTTGCAATTAAATTCTTTACAACTTATAGACAAGATGTTAAAATTTTGAGCGCCAGTATCACCTGTAAAATTTAGGATTACTTTGCTTTAAGCATTTTAGGCACTGATTTGGAAGTATTAAATTTGATAGATTCAAAACCTTGAAAAAAAATAAAGAGATGAAACTCCGGATGAACTTTCTGGCAATTGTATTGTTAATTTTGCCTTCCCTGGCCGAAGCACAATGCGCTATGTGCCGTGCCGTATTGGAAAGCTCGGACAATCAATCTATGGCCCAGGGAATTAATGACGGGATTATATACCTTATGATCTTTCCTTACCTGGCTATTGGCGGAATTGGGTTTTTCATCTATAGGTCCTATAAAAACAAATCTTAAAGGTAGTTCTTAATCCCTTGTTAATTTTAACATTTTTCTAACAGCCAATAGTGTAACAATCCCATCTGTTCGGGGTCTTATGGAAGTGTATTCAGTTTAATTTCTGAATTATAAACAAGGCATATTCAATAATTATATTATGATTGAAATTAAAAACCTGCACAAATCATATACGATGGGGAACAATTCCCTGCACGTATTAAAGGGACTTGATTTTAATGTGGCCGAAGGGGAATTGGTGTCAATTATGGGTTCCTCGGGCTCGGGGAAATCCACTTTGCTGAATATTTTAGGAATGCTGGACGAAGCTGATGAGGGAACTTACGCTTTAGATGGTGTGCCAATAAAAAACCTGAATGAAAAGATCGCTGCCAGGTACCGCAATAAATTTCTGGGCTTTATCTTTCAATCCTTTAATCTTATCTCTTACAAAAGCGCATTGGATAATGTAGCTTTACCGCTGTATTATCAAGGCGTAAAACGTAGGGAGCGATTGGATATCGCAATGAGTTACCTGGAAAAGGTAGGTCTGGTAAATTGGGCGGGACATTTGCCTAACGAACTCTCCGGCGGACAAAAACAACGGGTGGCTATCGCCCGTGCCCTGGCTTCCAATCCTAAGGTACTACTGGCCGATGAGCCTACCGGAGCCCTGGATTCCCAAACTTCAAATGAAGTAATGGATTTGATCCAGGGGATAAATGATGAAGGACGCACCATTTTAATAGTGACCCACGAGCATGATATTGCACAAATGACCAAAAGAATTGTCACTCTTAAGGACGGTGTAATTACAGATGATACCAAAGTAAACCAGGTAAGAGCTTTGAGCAATGTTTGATGTAGAGCGATGGCAGGAAATATTCGAAGCGATCAGCAAAAACAAATTGCGAACGTTTCTAACCGGGCTTTCGGTAGCTTCTGGGATATTTATTTTGGTGATTCTGCTGGGAATCGGGGAAGGGATGCGCAACGGGATCGCTTCAGAGTTTGAGAATGACGCTTCTAATATCTTATTTGTCTGGACCGGTGCAACTTCAAAAGAATACAAGGGCCTCAACCCGGGGCGGATTATCACCATGAAAAACGACGATTACAATTATGTAACCTCCAAATATGAAGATGAACTGGAGTATAAATCTTCAATCTACCGAATTTGGAACGGGATCGTCAATTACAATAAGGAATCCGGATCTTATAGAGTGGAAGGAGTTTGGCCGGATTATCAGTTTTTGGAAAATGCCAGCATGGTAAATGGTCGGTTTATAAATTATAAGGATCAGGATAATTTTGAAAAGGTGGTGGTATTGGGTAATAAGGTGAAATCTGATCTGTTTAAAAACGGGGAAGACCCAATGGGAAAATACGTTCAAATCTCCAACATCAATTTTAAGGTTATTGGAGTTTTTTCCGATCCCGGCGGGGAACGGGAAGAGTCCAGGGTATTTTTACCGCTTTCCACTTCGCAAAGGGTTTTTAATGGCGGGAATGATATAAGACATCTTTCTTTTACCCTTCAGCAAGAAGATAATTTTGAAGACGCCCTGGCTGCTTCAGAAAAATTCTCGTCAGAATTGGAATCCCATTTAAAGGAAAAATACAGTATCGCCCCCGATGATACCAGGGCAATTACCATTAATAATTCCCTGGAAAATGCGAAAAGGTTCTATGATTTGATGAATATGATAAAATTCTTTTTTTGGGGCGTGGGAATTTGTACCATAATTGCCGGAATTGTTGGGGTGAGTAATATTATGCTGATTATAGTAAAGGAGCGAACACGTGAGATTGGGATTCGAAAAGCCCTGGGAGCCGAGCCATTTTCTATTATAGTTATGGTGCTTCACGAGTCTATTTTTGTTACAACAATCGCAGGTTTTACGGGGCTTATTTTTAGTTTGGCTTTATTGGAATTTGTAGGCCCGTTAATTGAAACCCAATATATTTCAAACCCCTCAATAAATTTCAGTGTAGCCATTACCACCGTATTTATTTTGATAATAGCCGGTGCCATAGCGGGATTTTTTCCTGCCTGGAAAGCCGCTCGTATAAAACCTATAGACGCTTTAAGAAACGAATAATATGTTTAGCAGAGATACATGGAGCGAAATTCTGGAGGCACTAACCGCAAATTGGTTCAGGACGCTGCTTACGGCCTTCGGGGTTTTGTGGGGCATCTTCATACTTGTTATTTTGCTCGCGGCAGGCAAAGGCCTTGAAAATGGCGTAAAACAAGGTTTTGGAGGGATGGCCACCAATTCTATGTTTATGTGGACTCAAACTCCGTCCAAACCATATAAAGGATTGCCAAAAGGAAGGCGTTACAATTTCAAAACCGGAGATGTGGAAGCCATTAAGCAGAATGTACCCAATTTGAGATTTGTTTCCCCCAGAAATCAACTGGGCGGATTTGGAGGTGCAAATAATGTGGTGCGCGGACTTAAAACAGGAGCTTTCAATGTGTACGGAGATTATCCTGAAGTCATTAAGCAGGAACCAATGGATATCACTTCAGGAAGGTTTATCAATTATTCTGATATCAATGAAAACCGAAAGGTCGCGATCATCGGGGAAGGTGTGCAAAAAGATATGTACGAACCGGGCGAAGAGGTAATAGAAAGTTATATTAAAATTAACGGCGTAAATTTTATGGTGATAGGCACCTATAAAAAGAAGGGGAATAATGACAGGAATCCCGAAGAAGCCCAAAAGCAAATTTATGTTCCCTTTACAGCATTTTCACAGGCTTTTAATATGGGAGATACCGTAGGATGGATGGCTATAACGGCAAATGAAGGAACTTCAATTACCGAATTAAAATCCCAGGTTTTCGACGTGATAAAATCCAGGCATTCCATTCATCCGGATGATGATCGCGCTATTGGCAGTTTCGATCTGTACGAAGAATTCAGCAAGATTAACGGGCTGTTTGTCGCCTTAAAGGCTGTGGCATATTTTGTGGGAATTTTAGTGTTGCTCTCAGGCATTATTGGAATTAGCAACATTATGCTCATTGTGGTTAAGGAACGCACCAATGAAATTGGCATTCGAAGGGCTTTAGGCGCTACTCCCTGGTCCATTCGCGGCCAGATCTTAATGGAATCCATTTTTCTGACCATTATTTCAGGAATGGCAGGAATTGCATTGGCAACCGGAGTTATTGCTTTAATAAATAATCAGTTAAATGGAATGGATACATCCGAAATGATGTTTGCAAACCCCAGTGTAGATTTAGGAGTGGTTTTTACGGCTCTTTCAATTTTAATAATTTCAGGATTGCTCGCAGGATTAATTCCGGCACAAAATGCCATTAAAGTGAAACCTGTAGACGCACTAAGAACCGAATAAATAAAAATCAGATAATAATCTAAAGATGAAAAAAACATTAACCATTATCACCCTGGTAGTTATAACCGTCACTTTTGTGGGCGCTTTATATTATCTATACCAAAAAAATCAGGAGGATCCTGTTGTTTATCAAACTGAAAAACCTTCCATCCAAACCATCGTTAAAAAAACCGTGGCAACCGGGAGTATCGTTCCCAGGGAAGAGGTATTGATAAAACCAAACATCTCCGGGATCATTGACGAAATTTATATCAAAGCCGGGGATCATATTAAATCGGGAGATTTAATTGCAAAGATCAGGGTCATTCCTAATGTCGGTTCATTGCAAAGTGCAAAAGATGCTGTGGCTACCGCGAAGATAAATCTGGATAATGAAAAGAAAAACTTCGGCAGGCAAAAAATCTTATTTGATAAAGGCGTGATCTCAGCAAATGATTTTGATAATGCGGAAGTTGCCTTTAAACGCGCTCAACAATCCTATAGTTCTTCCCAGCAAAATTTCGAGATCGTACGTACCGGGACCACCCGTGGCCTAGGGAGTGCCGCCAATACTTTAATTAGATCTACCATAGACGGAATGGTGCTGGATGTGCCTGTAAAAGCCGGGAACCAGGTTATTGAAAGCAATAATTTTAATGAAGGAACTACCATTGCCACGCTGGCCGATGTCAATAAGATGATCTTTGAAGGTAAAGTTGATGAAAGTGAAGTAGGTAAGATCAAAGAAAGTCTTCCCCTGGAAATTACCGTGGGTGCCATTGAAAACAAAACATTTGATGCCATACTGGATTATATAGCGCCAAAAGGAGTAAGTGAGAACGGAGCAATTCAGTTTAATATTAAAGGAACCCTGAACAAATCTGATACTACATTTATACGTGCCGGATTGAGTGCCAACGCGTCAATAATTCTCGCAAAGGTGGAGGATGCCCTTGCCGTTAAGGAAGCCCTGGTTCAATTTGATCCTAAAACCCAACAACCTTTTGTTGAAATCGAAACAGGAGAGCAACAGTTTGATCGCCGGGAAATTGAGATGGGAGTGAGTGATGGGATTAATGTTCAGGTATTAAAAGGGGTTTCTAAAGATGATAAAATTAAAGTCTGGAACCAGGTCAAACCGGTTCAGGCCTTATCAGGAAATTAGAATTTAACTTTTTTGTAACAACTCGCCGCTTTGTTAGACCTATCATTTACAAACTAAACTATGAAAAAATCAGTTTTGCTAATTTTAGCTTTTCTTTTCGCAATTACTTCCCAGGCCCAGCAAAAGAAATGGAGCCTTCAGGAATGTGTGGTTTATGCCTTAGAAAACAATATTTCCATCAAGCAATCTGCACTTGATATTAAAGCAGCAGATATCGATCGTGCGGATGCTATTGGTAATTTTATTCCATCCCTTAATATTCAATCCTCTTTATCCAGCAATGGTGGGTTGAGTATAAACCCTACGAATAACCGGTTTGAAAATACCAGGTTTACCTCTTTTTCAGGCGGTGCAAACAGCTCCCTTACCTTATTTGACGGATTACGGAACTTAAGACAACTTCAACGTGCAAAATTATCGCAATTGTCCAGTCAGTACTCCTTGGAATTAATAA
>Ga0075530_1001122_pt1 | contig 12827 bp, 14 predicted proteins | sample NGEPerD_2_FD_75101 | JGI IMG/M metagenome (GOLD analysis project Ga0075530, IMG submission 75101) | Arctic peat soil microbial communities from the Barrow Environmental Observatory site, Barrow, Alaska, USA - NGEE PermafrostL1-D | ecosystem: Environmental > Terrestrial > Soil > Wetlands > Peat ...
GGCCTGGGGCGTGGACGGCGGCACGGTCCCGGTGATCATCTGAGCCCCAACGCGCCCGAGCGCGGTGGGCCCGATCTGGCGGCGGTGCTGCTCAGCGACGCCGAGGCCGATGGGCTGGATGCCGGCGGCGCCAATGACGCCGCCGTCCTGGTGCCGATCCGCGACTGGCCACGAAGCCCCTCCATCACCTTCACCGAGCGCCGCGCCGACCTGCGCCGCCACGCCGGTGAGATCTCTTTCCCCGGCGGTCGCCGCGACCCGGACGATCGCCACGCCCGCGATACCGCCCTGCGCGAGTCCTCCGAGGAGATCGCGCTGGACCCGGCGCACGTCACCGTCGCCGGTGCCCTGTCCCCGGTCGGCACCTTCGTATCCTCGTACCGGATCCAGCCCTTTGTCGGTCTCGTCGGCGAGGGGGCCGAAATGCAGCCCAACCCGGACGAGGTCGCGGCGATCCTCAGCTTCGACCTGGAGGAGCTGGCCGCGGCCTACGAGATGCGGCGGCTGGTCCGCCACGGCCTCCCCTTCAGGACCGCCACCTTCGAGATGGACCGACACCTGATCTGGGGCGCCACCGCCCGCATCCTCGCCGACCTGCTCGCCCGCCTCGACCTCCTGGCCCGGCCCTGACCGGCGCCAAGCGCGTCCCGCCCGGCCGCCGCTCGCTCGGCGCCGGCTGCGCCTCAGCCCTTCTCGATCGGCATGCCGACCATGTTGCCCCACTCGGTCCAGGAGCCGTCGTAGTTCTTCACGTCCTCATGGCCGAGCAGCTCGTGCAACACGAACCAGGTGTGGGCCGAGCGCTCGCCGATCCGGCAGTAGGCGATCACCGGATCGCCACCATTGAGCACACCCTTCGAGCCGTATAGCTCGCGCAGTTCCTCGGCCGACTTGAAGGTGCCGTCCTCATTGACCGCCTGGGCCCAGGGCACCGAAGCCGCGCCCGGGATGTGCCCCCCGCGCTGAGCGCCCTCCTGCTCGTAGCCCGGCATCGCGATCAGCTCGCCCGAGTACTCCTGCGGGCTGCGCACATCGACCAGCCGGGTATCGCCGCCGAGTGAGGCCTGGACCTCGTCGCGGAAGGCCCGGATCGAGGGGTCTCCCTCCTGCGCGGTGAACGTCGCCGGCGGGTACTCGGGCACCTCGGTCGTGGTCTCGTGCCCGTCGGCGATCCACTTCTCACGCGGGCCGTTGACCAGCTTTACCTTGTCATGGCCGTAGTAACGCAGGTACCAGTAGGTGTAGGCGGCGAACCAGTTGTTGCGATCGCCGTAGAGGACGATCGTGTGGTCGTTGGTGATGCCGCGGCCGCCGAGCAGCTCGCCGAACTCCTTCGGCCCGAGGAAGTCGCGCGTGACCGGGTCCTGCAGGTCCTCCTGCCAATCGAAGCCGATCGCGCCCGGAATATGGGCCTCGACATAAAGGGCCGGGTTCTCGTCGACCTCGACGATGCGGATCGAGTCGTCGTCGAGGTGCTCCGCAACCCAGTCTGTCTCGACCAGGACATCCTTCGCATAACTCATTCCGACCTCCGATTTCTGCCCGCGGCCACCGACTCTGGGAGTTCTCGCGCGCGCCCACAAGCGTTATAAGGCTCAATTCCTATCGGAGTTTACTGGATTGCTCTCGCCGCCCCGCAAGGGCGGTGCAGGCGGCTTCGGCTTCGGTGAGCCAGGCGGTGTGGTCGGCCGGGTCGGTGGTCAGCAGGCGGTGGGGGATGTGCCAGCGCTCTGCCGCGGCCTCGACCAGCTCGCGGCCGTGGGCGAGATGATGATCCTGCACCGGGCCGGCCGCCTCGTAGACGAAACCGCGCACGGGGGTGTCGACCAGCCGCTCCAGCAGGCGCTCCAGGCGCGGGCCATGGATGGCCGCGATCACTTCCGGCTCGTCGCGGGCGCTCGCCAGCAGCCAGCAGACCACGGTGACGTCGCCGACCAGCTCGAGCACGGTGCCGGGACGGTCGGGGTCGGCCTGTGAGGGCTCGATCCCCGCCGCCGCGATTGGCTCCAGCCGCCCGGAATCGCGCGAGGTGCCGCGCACCTGCCAGCCGCGCTCGACGAGGGCGGCGCCGAGCGCCCGGCCCCGGCAGCCGCAGCCGACGATCAGCGCCCGCGCCACGACCGCCCGCCGCACATCGCTTCGCCCGCGCGACCCATCACATCGGTTCGAACGGGCCGCGGCCGCGGCTGCGGTGCTGCTCGTCCTCGGCCACCGCCTCGCGCAGGTCCGCGGTGGACATCTCGGATTGGCCGTGGCGGCGGCGCATCTCGTTGTTAGCCTGAAGCATCTGCTGCACGTCCTCATCGACCATGCCCGGCTCCTCCCGCTCCAGGCTGGCGGTCGGTACCTGGCCCGGCGCCCCCCGCATGCCGGCCCCGCCGAATCCACCGCGGCCCACCGGGTACTTGCGGTCCAGCAGCACAAAGATGAGCAGCAGGAGCACCACCGTCGCCACGCTTGCCATCACCAGTCCCATGACATAGATGATAGGAGCCTCATCGGGTGCCGCGTGGCAGGCTGGTCAGGGGGTCGCGGTTGCGGTAAATTCGTCCAATGGGCTTTACCGAACTTGCAAGCGTCGATGGCAGGATCACCCCGACCGCCGAGGCGGTCGTGCCGCTCAAGGACGACGGCCTCTACCGCGGCGACGGCGTCTTTGAGGTCGTCCGCATATACCAGGACCGACCGTTCGCGCTGATCGATCATCTCGACCGGATGGTCGCCTCCGCTGACCGGCTGCACCTGGAGTTCGATCGTGCCGCGCTGGAGCGCGACGTGGAAGCTCTGCTGGGCCGGGCCGCTGAATCGGCGCCGGGCGGCGACGGGGAGCAGACCGGCGGACTCGACGCGCAGATGCGCTTGATCACGACCCGTGGCGGGCGGCGGATCGCGGCGCTGGAGCCGATTGCGAACTACGGCGAGACGATCCCGGTCGCCACCGTCCGGTATGCCCCCACCCTGATCCTCAATGGGGTCAAGTCACTTTCGTACGCGGCCAATATGCATGCCACTCGGCTGGCCCGGGAGACCGGCGCCGAGGAGGCGGTGCTGGTGACGCCCGAGGGCAAGATCCTCGAGCCGCCGACCTCGGGCATCTTCTGGGTGAACGCCGAGGGGGAGCTGCGGACCACCGAGCTAGGCGCCGGCATCCTGGCCTCGATCACCCGCGAACGGGTGATGCGCGATCTCGAGGCGGAAACCGGGCACTGGCCGCTCGAGGACATGCTCGGCGGGCGCGAGGCCTTTCTCGTCTCCAGCACCCGCGAGGTGCAGGGCGTCTCAACGATTGACGGGCAGGAGCTCAGCGAGACGGCCCCCGGGCCGGTGACCCGCGAGGCCCGGCGCCTGCTCGCCGAACGGATCGCCCGCGAGCTCGACGGCGCCGCCACAGGCGGCACGGATGCGAGCGGCGCGGGCGCGGGCGCTGCGACGGCGCGGAGCTGAGCACGGTGCGGCGGTGCGCGGTCTCGGCCATCGGTAGGGACCGGCCCGGAATCGTCGCGGCCGTCACCCGGATCCTGCTTGATCTCGGGGCCAACATCGAGGACTCGCAGATGGCGATCCTGCGCGGCCACTTCTCGATGATGCTGGTGGTCGCACTGCCGGAGAACGCGGAGACCGACGCGGGCGACGACCGCCTCGCCCGGCTACGCGAGCAGCTCGCCGGGGTGGGTGACGAGCTCGGACTGGAGGCGATCAGCGCCGGCCCGATCGCCGACCTCGAGGGCAACGGCGCGGGCACGGGCGTCGCAACCGCGGCGGGCGGCGCGGGCGCGGGCGGCGGCGCGGCGGGCACCGGGTCCAGCCCGAGCCACATCCTCACCGTCTACGGCGCCGACCATCCCGGCATCGTCCACACCGTCTCGGCGGCGCTGGCCAAACGCGAGATCTCGATCACCGGGCTGGAGACGAAGCTGGCCGGCGACGCCGAGCCGCTCTACGTGATGTCGATCGAGATCGCGGCGGCCGGCGCCGACGCGACCGAGCTACGCGAGGCGCTCGAAGCAACCGCCGCCGAAGCCGGCCTCGAGCTGAGCTTGCGCGAGCTGGAGGACACGGCCCTCTAGCCGCCGATGGCCGTCCGCGAGGTCCTCCTCTATCCCGACCCGGCGCTCAAGCAGGTCGCCCTGCCGGCGCAGGCCGACCAAGCCGAGCGAGTCGGAAACGACCTGATGGACACTATGCGCGCCTTCCCCGGCTGCGTCGGCCTGGCGGCGCCACAGCTCGGCGAGCTGGTGCGAGTGGTCGTGATCGACCTGACCGGCCACCGCAGGGTGCCCGACCCCAGCGGTCCGCTGGTCCTGATCAACCCCCGGGTGCGCCAGGCCCACGGCACCGAGGTAGCCCGCGAGGGCTGTCTCTCGATCCCGGAGCTGACCGCCAATGTGCGCCGCGCGACCGAGATCGAGGTCGAACACGCCGGCGGTCGCCTCCACACCACCGGCTTCGAGGCCCGCTGCGTCCTACACGAGCTCGACCACCTCGACGGAATCCTCTTCCTCGACCGGGTCGAGTCCCTCTCCGAAGACCTCTTCCGCCGCAAGACCCGCGAATAGCCGAGTTCCGGCAAAGCTTCTCCGTGTCATTTTACCCCTCGGAGGGGCAAATGACACGAAAAATGAGGGTGGGGATGCGGAGGGTCGAGGCCGGGGAGCTTAGGCGGCGGTTTCGGCGGCAGGGCTCGCGGCGGGCTCGGCGATCGCCGGTGGGGTGTCGCGCAGGTACCACTCGGCGTCCAAGGCGCCCTTGCAGCCGGAGCCGGCGGCGGTTACGGCCTGGCGGTAGGTGCGGTCCACCAGGTCGCCGACGGCGAACACGCCTGGCAGGTCGGTCCGGGTCGAGCCGGGCTCGGTCACCACGTAGCCCTCATCGTCGGTCGCAACCTGACCGGAGACGATCTCCGAACGCGGAATGTGGCCGATCGCGATGAAGGCGCCGCCGACCGGCCACTCCTCGACCTCGCCGCTGTCAACCTGGCGAAACCGGACCCGTTCCAGCCGGCCGTTCTCGCCGGCCAGGAAGGCCTCCGGCACGTAGGGCGTATGGAAGGAGATGTTCTCGCGCTCACGCGTGCGGTCGAGCATGATCTCGGAGGCCCGGAAATGGTCCCGCCGGTTGACAAGCTTCAACGTGCGCGCGAACTTGGAGACGAAGAGCGCGTCCTCCATCGCCGAGTCGCCACCGCCGATCACGATCACGTCCTGGTCCTTGAAGAAGGCGCCGTCGCAGACCCCGCAGGTCGAAACCCCGACCCCGCTCAGCTCCATCTCACCCGGAAGACCGAGCCGCCGCGGCTCGGCGCCCATGGCCAGAATCACCGCCTTGGCCCGGTACACCTCATCGCCCAGGTACACCTTCTGCACGCCGCCGTCGGTCAGCTCGACCCGGTCGACGTCATCGGTGACGAAGCGGGTGCAGAAGCGTTCGGCCTGGGCCCGGAACTGGGTCATCATCTCCGGCCCGAGCACGCCGTCCGGATAGCCAGGGTAGTTCTCCACATCGGTGGTGTTCTGCAGTTGCCCGCCCCACTGGAAGCCCTCAAAAACCAGGGGCTCCAGATCGGCCCGCGCCGCATACAGCGCGGCCGTGTAGCCGGCCGGGCCACCGCCGATGATGATCAGGTTCTCGATTCGGTCCGGGGAACTCATGAATCGATGATAGCCCGCCGCCGGTCGCGGTCGCCGCCGGGGCCGCGATTGCGAGCGATCGGCAGTCCCTCGACCTCCCACACCCCGATCCGCCGGCGCAACTGGAAGAAGGCGATCACCCCCGGCGGCAGTGGCAGCCAGAACGCGACCAGCCGGTAAGTGAGGATCGCCGAGAACACCGCCGCGTCGGGCAGGCCGAAGAGCACGAAGGCGCCGATCATGCCGGCATCGACCGCACCGACCCCGGCCGGCGAGAACGGCAGCAGGTTGGCGGCCATCCCGATGAAGAACCCCTGGACCAGCACCGCCACCGGCGGCGAGATCCCGAACGCCTTGAAAGAGGCCCACAGGATGCCGATGTTCGCCGCCCAGAAGCCCATCGCCCCGATGATCGCCAGCCCGCCGCGTGAAGGGTGGGTGAGCAGGCCGAGCCCGACCCGCACCCCGTCAGCGATGGTCGCCGGCACCTTGGCGATCCGCTCGAAGGCGAGGCGGTGGCGCGAGCCCTGCGCCATGCGCCCGATCCGCCGCTCGAGGTCGCCCGGGACCAGCACTATCAACAGGCCGACCGCCATGACCAGGCCGGCGATCGCCGCCGGCACGATGGTCAGCTCGACCGAGTTGGGCCCGTCCAGGACGCCGGTACGCAGCAGGATGCCGAAGACGATGATCGCCAGCGGGTAGAAGGCGTACTGCAGGACGATGAAGGCGCTCATGCGGCGCCCGACCTCCCGCCTCTCCATGCCGGCCTTGGCCAGCGCCCAGTAGGTGAGGACGACGCCGCCGGCGCCGGCCGCCGAGAAAAATCGGGTCGCCGCCAGCGCGGCCATGTTGATCTGGTAGGCCTCGGCCCAGCGCAGTGGCAGGTCCTCGCCGCCGACTACCGATTTGAAGAGCGCGATATAGGTGGCGAAGGTGGCGATCGCGAAAGCGATCGCGACCCCGATCCAGCCGGGCTTGGCGCTGCCCAACCCGCCGATCGCATCGCCCAGCCCGAGCAGGCGCGGGAAAAGGAAGTAGATCGCGACCACGACCAGGACGACGACGAGCAGCGTCTCGACGATCAGCCGGGTGGAGAGTTCCGGCACCCCTGAACCGTTGCCGCCGTTACCCACGTCGCGCTCGTCCAAGGCGCCGTCGCCGGTGCCGCTTTCGCCCTCTCCTGTGGCCTCGTCCCACGAAGTGTCGTCGAGCGGCGCCAGAACCTCTGTGATGCTACCCCGCGGCCTGGACGCCGCGCGCCGAGCAGCGCAGCCCGAATGCCCGGGTGGCGGAGCGCCCCGGCGGGCGGGCTACCGGGGCGCGGCGATCGCTTCCAGGCTCTGCAGGCCGCGATTGATCTGCCGCACCAGCGGCTCTGCCAGCGGCTCGCCGAAACGCACTCCGAGCACCAGGGCCGCGCCAGCCAACAAGTCAACCACGTAGTGCTCGCCCAGATACACCAGCGCGAAGCCGAGGGTGGCCGCGTAGGCGCCACCGACGGCACCTTCGACCCGGCCGACCTCGGCCAGGAGGATCGCCGCCATCAGGGCGGTCGCGAAGTGCAAGGAGGGCATCGCGGCCCAGGGATTCGAACCCAGGGTCCCGTACATCCGCGGCCAGGCCGGCCCCCAGGTCTCCTCGCCGATCTCGATCATGATCCGCCGCACCTCGTCATCCCCGGTTGCCCCGTTGGCCGCGGCCCACCAAGGCGGCGCGGTCGGCAGGGCGATGTAGACCGCGCAGCCAATGTCAAAGACCGCGGCCATCTGCCGGGCCGAGCGGGGGAAGCGACCGACGTGGCGGCCGATGATCAGCAGCAGAGTGACGTAGGGCTCCAGGAACCACAGCCAGTGGGTCCAGGACAACACGCGGTCCAGTGGCGTGACGCGACCCGGCCGGGACAAGGCCCGCTGTAGGCGGGTGTTGGGCAGCGTGCCCCGGCCGATCGCCTGGTCGATCGCCACCGGGTAACCGACACGCAGGCGCTCGCGCAGGCGTGCGGGGCTGTCGTAGGGCAGCTCGTGGGCGATCATGAAACCCCACATCTGCATGGCAAAGAGGGCGACGTCGCGCTTGCGCGAGCGCGGCCAGAGGACGGCGAGGGCGAGCGGACCGGTCATCAGGACCGCGGCGGTGACCGGAGCCGGGATGCGGCGGCGCCGCCGCGCGATCGGGACCATGAAGGCCGCCGCCACGCAGGCCGCCGCCCCGGCCCGTACCGCGACCCGCACTTGGGGACCGGGGCGGCGATACGCCGGCCGGGGCAGGTGGCGGGCAAGGTGCCGGCTGATCGCGTTGGAGGCCACTGACATATGGCCGTAGAGAGTAGGTTGTCGGCGATGGCGGAGGAGATCACGCCTGCCGGCCGCACGATCGCGGTCACCGGTGCCGGAGGCTTCATCGGCGCCGCGCTCTGCCGCCGCCTGGCCGCCGACGGCGCCACCGTGATCGCGATCGATATCGATCCGGCCGCCACCGAGCGCCTTCCGGGGATCGAGTTCCGGCGTGCGGACACGACCGATCCGGCGGATATCGCGGCGGCGCTGGCCGGAGCCGAACTCATCGCCCACACCGCCGCGATCGTCAGCGAGGCCGGCTCGATGGCCGAGCACGTCCGGGTCAACGTCGGCGGCACCGCCAACCTGCTCGCCGCCGCCGGCGCCACGGGTGCCAAGGGGTCCGCCGGTGCCGAGGGCCCCGCCGGTGCTGCCGGTGCGGTGCGCGTGCTGCATCTCAGCTCGGTCGCGATCTACGGCTACGAGCACGTCGGCGACCTCGGCGAGGACGCCCCGCGTCGCGCCTGCGGCGTCCCCTACATAGACACCAAGAGCGCCTCCGACCGGCTGGCGCTGGCCGCCGGCGCGATCGTCTTGCGGCCCGGCGACGTCTACGGCCCGGGCTCGATGCCCTGGACCGTGCGCCCGGTACAACTGGCCAAGTCCGGCCTACTGGGGGTGCCGCGCGGGCCGGACCGGGAGATGCTGGCGATCTACATCGATGACCTGGTCGAGGCAGCGGTCGCCTGCCTCACCCGCGGCCGGCCCGGGCGCGCCTACACCGCCTACAACACCGAGGAACGGGTGACCTTCGGCGAGTACTTCGACCGCTGCGCGGAGCTGGCCGGGGTGCGGCGCCCGCTGCGACTGCCGCCGGCGGCGATCGGCTTCGCCGGCCGGCTTGAAGAGGGGCTGGCGCGTCGGCGCGGCCGCCCACCCCGGATCACCCGCTTCTCGCCGGTACTGGTCGACCGCCGCGGTCGGGTGACGAGCACCCGACTCGCCGACGAGCTCGGCTGGCACCCTCGGGTCGGCATCGACGAGGGGATGGCCCGCACGGCCGAGTGGCTGCGCGAGGTCGAGATGATCTGAGCGCCTGCTCGCGGCGCGGATGCGTGAGCGAGGCGGCGGGAGGGGATTCATGTCAGAATGGCCGCGCTTTGGCCCCGCCGCGCACACGCCTGATCACCGGCCTCACATCCCTGTTCACCGCACTCACCGTCGCGGCGCTCTGGGCGACGCCCGCCGCGGCCGGTTTCCTCAGCTCCGCCGAGCCCAATTCGGCCGGCGCCGAAGAGGGCCGCACTCTCTACTGGATCGCGATGGTCGTCGCCGTGGTGATCGCGGTCGCCGTCAACCTGGCACTCCTGGTCGCCTTCCGTCGCTATCGCGCCCGCCGCGGCGAGCGGGCCGAGCCCGGCGAGGGCTCCCCCGGCCTTCAGCTACGGATCGGCGGCGCGCTGACCGGCCTGTTCGTCGTCCTGCTCACCCTCGGCATCATTTTCAGCGAACGCAGCATGGACAGCGCCGCCACCGCCGCAAGCGGGGAGGCTGCCGGCGGCGAGGCCAATGGCTCCGCCCCGATCGAGATCGACGCCACCGGCCAGCAGTGGCTCTGGCGCTACGACTACCCCGATGAGGCCTACTCCTACTACCGCCTGACCGTGCCGGTCGACACCCGGATTAACCTGGACGTGCTCTCCACAGACGTGGTCCACAGCTGGCTGGTGCCGGCGCTCGGGGCCGAGGTCGAGGCCGTGCCCGGCTCGCGCAACCGGATCAGCTTCACGGCGCAGCGCGAGGGGATCTACGAGGGTTCCTCGGCCGTTTTCTCGGGTCAGGCCTATGCCGCGATGCGGACCGAGGTCGAAGTCGTCTCCCAGGAGGAGTACGAGGACTTCATCGAGCAGCGCCTGGCCGACACTCAGGCCGCCCAGGAAAGCGCCGCCCGCGCCTACAACGAGCGCCAGGGCGAGGAACAGGCAAGCGACCAGGACCCGGTCCCCGGCGAAGGTCAGGCGAGCGACGATGGCCAAGCGGCCGGTGACGAGGGGACAGAATGAGCCGGCGCAAGTACCGACCCGAGATCGCGCTTGATCCATCCGCCGAACCCCGGCCGCGTTGGATCGAGCTGGCCACCAGCGCCGACCACAAGGACATCGGCCGCATCCTGATCGGCAGCTCGCTCGGCTTCCTCTTCCTCAGCGGCCTGCTGCTCGTACTGATTCGCTTGCAGCTGCTGATCCCTGAGAACGGCTTCCTCGACCCCGTCACCTTCAACCGGCTGCTCTCGGTATACGGCGAAACCGCGATCTTCTGCTTCGCGCTGCCGCTGATCATGGGCCTCTTCCACTACCTGGTGCCGCTGCAGATCGGCGCCCGCTCCACCGCGCTGCCCCGCCTGTCCCAGATCGGGCTCTGGCTCTACCTGGCCGGCACCGTCGTGCTCTACGCCGGCTTCCTCTACACCCCGTCCGAGGCCGGCATCAACCCGCTGCCGCCGCTTTCCGAGGCCGGCTTCCTCGACAACAACGGCATCGAGATCTGGCTCAGCTCGGCCGGCCTGATCACGCTCGGCCTGATCCTGCTCGCGATCGATCTGATCACCACCCTGCGCACCCGCCGCGCGCCCGGCATGGTCTGGCGCCGCATGCCGGTATTCAGCTGGGCCGCCGGCTCGGTCGCCTGGCTAATCCTGGTCACCGGCTCGATCCTGCTGGCGGCGATCACCATGCTGATGCTGGATCGCAACTCCGGCGGCGTCTTCTTCCAGGGTGACGCCGGCGGCGCGCCGCTGCTCTGGCAGCACCTGACCTGGATCTTCTTCGCCGGCGCCTACACCGCGATCCTGGTCGCCGCGCTGGGCGCGATCGCCGAGATTGTGCCCACCCTCTCGCGGCGCCGGCTGCAGGGGCGCCCGGTGGTGATCGGCTCCCTGGTAGCGATCGCGGTGCTCGGCCCGCTCGCCTGGCTACAGAACATGGTCAGCGCCCCGATCTCAAGCGGCTGGCTCTACTTCGGCATGACCATGGCGCTGCTGATGATCGTCCCCCTCGGCCTGATCCTGTTCAACCTGCTGGCCACCCTGCACGGGGGTGCGATCGTGGCCCGGTCCCCGATCCTGTTCGCCGCCGGCGCGATCTCGATGATCTCGATCGGCCTGGTCGCCGAGCTGACCCACTCGCTGGTCGCGGTCGGCCAGTTGCTACATCACACCACCGATGCCACCGGGGCGACCCATTACGCCCTGGTCGGCGGCGCCGTCCTCGGCGGGTTTGCGGCACTGCACTACTGGTACCCGAAGATGACCGGCCGAGTGCTTGGCGAGAGCATGGGCCGGATCTCCTTCTGGCTGATATTCGTTGGCGCCAACGTCGCCTTCTTCCCGCTCTTTCTGGCCGGTATCCGTGGCCAGGTGGTCGACGCCTACAAGTACTTCGAGGGCACCGGCCTGGCCGGCTACAACCTGGTCGCCGGCCTGGGCACCTTGGTCCTGTTCGCCGGGGTCATCCTCGGGCTGGCCAACCTGATCGCCAGCCGCACCGGCGGCCGGCCCGCGCGCCACGACCAGTGGGGCGGTGAGACGCTCGAGTGGCTCACCCTCTCCCCCCCGCCCGTCCACAACTTCGACGTGTTGCCCGATGTCCGCGGCCCGCGCCCGCTGCACGACATCCGCGCCGCGATCGCCGCCCGCCCCGCCCCGAGCGCGCCGCGCCACGGCGGCGAGGGCGCGCCCGGCCCGAGCGCCCCCGAGCCGGACGCACCCGCCGGTGGCTCTGACGATCCGGCCGGCGTCGACAGCACCACGCAGCCGATAGCCTAGGCCGCAACTCAGTGGAAGCCGAATCAAGAGCTATAAAGCTTGCGCCGTTAGAGCGCGACGCAGCCAACCGGGAAGTGGCCATGGCGATCCTGCGTGACTACATCACGCTGACCAAGCCGCGCATCATCTCGTTGCTGCTACTGACCACGGTGGCGACGATGTTCGTCGCCGACCCGGCCGGCCCGGCGCTGTCCACCATCCTCTGGACCATGCTCGGCGGCTACCTGGCCGCCGGCGGCGCCGGCGCGATCAATCACTACCTGGACCGCGACCGGGACGCCCGAATGGCGCGCACCCGCGGCCGTCCCCTGGTCAGCGGCCGGATCGAGCCGGTCCACGGCCTGATCTTCGGCACCGTGCTGGGTTTGGCGGCCTTCGTCCAGCTCACCCTGACGGTCAACCTGCTGGCCGCGGCGCTCTCGATGGCCGGGTTGCTCGGCTACGTCTTCGTCTACACCATGTGGCTCAAGCCGCTCACCCCGCAGAACATCGTGATCGGCGGCGCCGCGGGGGCGATGCCGCCGGTGGTCGGCTGGGCCGCGGCCACCGGCAGCCTCACGCTGGAGGCGCTCTGGCCGTTCGCGCTGGTCTTCTTCTGGACTCCCCCCCACTTCTGGGCGCTCTCGTTGTTGATCAAGGACGATTACGCACGCACCGGTGTGCCGATGCTGCCCGTGGTCAAGGGCGAGGACGAGACCCGTCGCCAGATCCTGATCTACGCCGTGATCACGTTGGCGATCAGCCTCGGGCCGGTCTTCACCGGCCTGCTCGGCCCGGTGTACTTCGCCTCCGCGCTGATCCTTGGCGGCGGCTTTGTCGGGCTCTCGGCCCGGCTGCTTCGTCACCCAGGGCGCCTGGCAGCGCGCCAGTTGTACCTCTCCTCGCTCGCCTACCTGGCGCTCGTCTTCATCGCGATGGCGCTCGACCAGGCCCTGTCCTGATAGAACTCCAGCCGTGGATCGCCAGACCATGAAGAAGGGACTGAGCAGCGGCCTGTGGCTGGGAGTGCTCTCGGCCGGGATCTTCGCCGCCTGTATGTTCGCCGCCACCCTCTACATCACCGGCTGAGGGCTGCCACGATGAGCGCCACCAGCCGCC
>Ga0075530_1001123_pt1 | contig 12816 bp, 9 predicted proteins | sample NGEPerD_2_FD_75101 | JGI IMG/M metagenome (GOLD analysis project Ga0075530, IMG submission 75101) | Arctic peat soil microbial communities from the Barrow Environmental Observatory site, Barrow, Alaska, USA - NGEE PermafrostL1-D | ecosystem: Environmental > Terrestrial > Soil > Wetlands > Peat ...
CTATTTATGGGAACTCCATCATGACAAAGGTTATTTACGTGTTTGGACTCCGCATATTGCTCACGAGGCTCTATATGAAACTTCTGGTCACGCCGCCAAATTTGGGGATGAACTTTTCCGAGTTCAAGGTAAAGAAGAAAAATTTATTCTAAAACCGATGAATTGCCCACACCATATGCAAATTTTTGCCGATAATCAATTTAGTTATCGAGATATGCCAATAAGATACTTTGAACCAGCCACTGTTTATCGTGATGAAAAATCGGGACAACTAGCTGGACTGACTCGAGTCCGAGCCATCACCCAAGATGATGGACATCTCTTTTGTCGAGAGTCTCAAATAAAAGAAGAAGTCAAAATCATTACTGATATTATCAAAACTTTTTACACTACCTTTGGTTTGATAGAAAATTATTGGGTTAGCTTATCAGTTAGAGGTGAAGACTGTAGTAAATATTTAGGCGAAGACAAATCTTGGGAAACGGCCGAAACCGCCTTAGAAGATGCCGCCAAAGCCAACAAACTACCCTACAAAAAAATAGAAGGCGAAGCAGCTTTTTACGGACCAAAACTAGACTTTATGTTTAAAGATGCTATTGGACGAGAATGGCAACTTGCAACTATCCAATGTGACTTCAATCTACCAGAAAGATTTGATCTATCTTTTATCAATGAAGCCGGCGAAAAAGAGCGTCCAGTTGTTATTCACCGAGCCATTTCTGGTTCAATAGAACGTTTTATGGGCATTATGATCGAACATTATGCTGGCGCCTTCCCTGTTTGGCTTTCACCTGTTCAGGTTGCTGTCTTGCCTATTTCTGAAAAACATCGCGATTATGGCAAAGAAGTCAGTGTCAAATTGAAACAAGCTGGAATTCGAACCGAACTAAATTCTGACGATGAAAGTCTGGGTAAAAAAATCCGTCAAACCAAAATGCAAAAAACTCCTTATTTCCTAGTGTTAGGCGATAAAGAAGTTGACGAAAAAATGATTACTCTCGAAAGTCGTGATGGTAGTTCTGAAAAAATGACTATCGAAGAATTTATTACAAAAATTTCCGAAGAAATAAAAACTCGTAAACAATAAAACCATATATTTTTAGGCTTAATGAATGGCTCAATCCATTGAGCCATTCACACTAATCATAAATACCAGAAGGCTCAGCCTTCCGGTATTTATTTTCTAGTTTTTTCTTTGAGAAAAATCAAACATCCAAGTTTGCCAGCCGAGCATGAGTTTGAATAAATATTTTTCGAGGTTCCACTTCATGACCCATTAAAACATCAAAGACTCTATCAGCTTTTTCTGCTTCTTCTACAAAAACTTGTTTCAAAACACGAGTTTCTGGTTTCATAGTCGTCTCCCATAACTCTTCAGGGTTCATTTCTCCCAAACCTTTATAACGCTGAATACTAATCTTAGAAACTTTTTTTACAGCCTTTTCTGATTCTTCTTGTTCAACTTCTTCGCCACTTTCATCATCTCCCTCACTAGTAATTTCTCCCCCCATTTCTTTTACTATCTTATCTTTTTGATCATCACTGTAGGCATAATGAGATTCTTTTCCTTTTTTAATTTTATATAAAGGCGGTTGAGCAATATAAATTCTGCCATCTTCAATTAATTTTGGATAATAACGAAAAAAGAAAGTTAATAAAAGAGTGCAAATATGAGCGCCATCAACATCCGCATCTGTCGCAATTATAATTTTATTATATCTCAACTTAGAAACATCAAACTGATCACCAATCCCCACTCCCATTGCAATAATCAAAGCTTTAATTTCGTTAGATGACAACATTTTATCTAACCGAGCTTTTTCCACATTTAAAATTTTACCCTTAAGTGGCAAAATAGCTTGAGTCCGACGATCGCGACCCTGTTTACTAGAACCACCCGCGGAGTCTCCCTCAACAATAAAAATTTCAGCTTCCTCAGCATTACGAGTTTGACAGTCAGCCAACTTACCAGGCAAAGTCATTCCCTCTAGAGCACCCTTTCTCAAAACGCTATCCTTGGCTGCCTTAGCCGCTTTACGAGCCTTAAGGGCTAAAATAGACTTATTTATAATAGACTTGGCGTCATCTGGATGTTCTTCCAAGAATAAAGATAAACCCTCGCCAAAAGCTGTTTCCACCGCTCCTCGGGCATCTACGGAACCAAGCTTAGCTTTAGTCTGACCTTCAAATTGAGGATCACGCATTTTAACCGAAATAACAACAGTCATACCCTCGCGGACATCATCACCTGTGAAATTTTCTTCGCCATCTTTAGCAAAACCATTTTTGCGAGCATAATCATTTAAAGTACGAGTCAAAGCGGAACGAAAACCAGTCACATGCATACCACCCTCAGGAGTAGAAATATTATTGGCATAACTAACTTCTTTGGCATCAATATCATCAATATATTGCAAAGCCACTTCAACTGAAATATTATTGACTTCTTTCTCGACATAAAAAATTTCTTTTTGAATTACTTTTTCATGTTGATTATAAAATTTAATCAATGAAACCAAACCACCTTCAAAATAAAAAGTTTGAGAAGGAACTTCTAATTGTAGCTCATTTAAATAAAAAACTTTATCGGTATTTATTTTACCAGTATACTCACGGGCATCAATTATCCGAATACGAACATCTTTGACTAAATAAGCTTGACCACGCAAATGATTAACTACTCGGTCCCAATCATAAACTGTTTCTGAAAAAATTGACGCATCTGGTTGAAAAGTAATAATTGTCCCATGCTGTTTAGATGGACCAACTTTCTTAATAGCATATTGTTTTTTACCAACCTTATATTCTTGGATATATTTATAACCGTCCTTGTGCACCTCAGCCTTTAATTCTGTCGAAAGAGCATTTACCACCGAAGCACCCACCCCATGCAAACCACCAGAAATTTTATAACTATCGCCTTCAAATTTTCCACCAGCATGCAAAACAGTCAGCACTGTTTCCAAAGTAGAAACCTTTGTTTTTTTATGTATTTCAACGGGAATACCTCGTCCATTATCAGCTACCCGAATAGCATTGCCAGGCAAAATAACAACTTCAATTTCATCACAATAACCATTCATCGCTTCGTCACGAGAGTTATCAAAAATCTCCACCATTAAATGCTGGAGGCCATCTGGGCCAGTTGAACCAATATACATCCCTGGACGCTTACGCACTGGTTCTAGCCCCTCCAAGACAATAATCTCATCACCACTGTATTTTGATTCTTTTTGTACCTTTGCCATATTATTTTTTTCTCCTATTATTACTCTTTTTGCTATATTTTTATACAAAATTAGGCCTAACTCAGCCTAAAATACTATTTGATTATATCATGTTTAAACCATAAAATCCAAGGGATTTTCCATTATTCTGTGCATAAAAAGAAGGCTTTTTTCTTCCAACATTATTGTCAAAATTTATGTAGCAAATATTATCACCTGATAATATTTGCTACATAAATAACAAGATTTACTCACTACAATTTAATAATAAATATACCTTGATTTTTGTGGATAATATGAGATTATATAAGGATAAAATACCGATAAGGCCAAATTAAATACCCAAAAGCTTGACAAATATATTGAATGGGTGTATAATAGAAGAAGAGGTGTTAAGTTCTTTATTTATGAATTTAACCCGCATTCGCGAGAAGAAAGGAGAGAGGCATGGAAAAATCCATAGCAAAAACTAAAACGTCGTTTACTTCTTTTTTTGAATGACCGGCCACCGCCGGAAAGGTAACAACCAACCGCCTGATTGGGCGGTAATAAGACAACCGCCGAACACTCTTGTAGTGTCCGGCGGTTTTATTTTATTTTTTAAAATTTAGATTTACTCTACCTAACTTCCCAACCTTGCTCGGTTAAATAAATTGTCAATTGTTCCATAATCTTATTTACTTCCTCATCAGATAAAGTTTTTTCATACGACTGAAACACTAAACGAAAAGCTAAAGATTTGCGACCATCTTTAATAAAAACATCAAACAAGACAGGGGCCTGAGCTAAAAAAGTCCAAGTAACTTCTTTAATTATTCCAGCCACTTTTTCTTGATCTACTTCTTCTGGTACAAATAAAGCAATATCACGAATAATTCTAGGAAAAGCTGAGACTTTTTTATAAGCCACAGCTGGAGAGATAAACAACTGCAAATTTGGTTCAGCAAACTCACCAGTTATACCAACCAGCTCATCAAAAGAAGTTTCAATTTGAGCATAAGAAAAATTATTAACTTCATCAACTTGAACAAGAATATCAGAAGCAGGACAAACCGCCATTTTTAATTCTTGACATAAGGCGTCTTTAGCATTCATCAATTCTCGATTCACCGCCTCCCCTATTTTTTGTTTAATTCCCCTTTTAGCAACACCAAAAACAAAAGAGGTGCTTTCTTTGATTTTATTATTTTCTTTTGTAAAAACTTGACCGATTTCAAAAATTTTTACCGACTCAGTATCAAATAAAACATACTGCAAGTTAAAAGCTAATTTTTCTTTTAACCAAGCCGATAGATTTGTTCGCAAAAATGGCTGTTCTAAAGATAATGGTTTAACCAATTCTATCTCACCTTTATTAGTAAAAGCATAACCATAAACTTCAGAAAAACCTTGTTTGGCTAAAGTTTCTTTTATTTTATTAATTACTCTAAATCTTTTTGTTGATTTTTTTTCTTCTCCAGAATCTAGAGCTGTCTCAAGTAATTTCGCTGGGATTTTTTCATAACCATAAATTCTTCCCACCTCTTCGGCAATATTAGCGGTTGTTTCTAAATCCATCCGACGAAAAGGAATATCTAATTTTATTTTTTCTCCGTCAATTGAAACTTTAATATTTAATCTCTCTAAAATAGAAACAATTTCTTTTTCGGGAATAACAATCCCCAAAATAGCATTAATGGCTGAGACTGAAGTTTCAACCACTCGTTTTTCTTGGGGGGTAGGATAAACATCAACCTTATCACCTATTTTTAAAGAGTCCGCCCCAGCCACTTGATACAAAATAGTGGTTAAATTATCCATCGCTGTATCAGCCACTAGAGATGATAATTCATTTTCAAATCGCTTAGAGGCATCAGTTCTAACTCCGACCGAAACACTTGTCCGACGAATATTAGTTGGTTGGAAATTGGCTGATTCTAAAATAATATTTATAGTGTTATTGTCCACTTCGGCGCGGTTGCCTCCCTTTACTCCAGCAATAGCCAACGGCCCAACGTCATCAGCAATAACTAAAATATTACCAGCCAATTCAACCTCTTTATTATCTAAAGTTGTCATTTTTTCTCTACTGTTAGCCAAACGAACGACAATACTACCAACCACCTTATCGGCATCAAAAGCATGCATTGGTTGACCAACATCAAACATGACATAATTGGTGGCGTCTACAATATTATTTATTGACCGCTGTCCAATATTTTCTAATCGTTCCTTAAGCCAAGCTGGCGATTCCTTAACTGTAATATTTTCAACAATTCTTCCAATATATCGACGGCACAATTCTGAATCCTTAATTTCCACCTTAAGCCCTCGAACATTTTCATCGACAACAATGTCTTCTTTAACACTAGTATAATCAGCTGAATTTGCGCGCATTGGTAAATTAAAAATAGCCCCAACTTCTTGGGCAACTCCAAAGTGACACAAGCAATCATGAGCTCGGTCTGGTAAAATTTTTATATCCAACAATTTATCATCGTTTTTTTCTTCTACTCCCTCCACCTCAAAAGCCTGAAAAATAATTTTCTGTTTCACTTCCTCAACTGGAGGTAAAGGAGAATCAAAATATGATTGTAGCCATTTATAAGAATATAACATTATTTTAAAGTTGATTTATCAAACGCAAATCTCCATCGAAAAATTTTCTAATATCTTCAATCCCATATTTAAGCATCGCCAATCTTTCAGTCCCAATGCCAAAAGCAAAACCACTCCAAACTCGAGGATCAAGTTTAACAGCTTTGAAAACATTTGGGTGAACCATTCCCGCGCCGCCAATTTCTATCCAACCAGAACCTGAACAAACTGGACACTTCTTATCTTCTGTCAGCCCAGTATTATCACAATTAAAACACAACATATCAATTTCAAAACCGGGTTCAACAAAAGGAAAAAAAGATGGACGAAGGCGGGTTTTAACTCCTTCACCATAAAGTTTCTTAAAAAACTGATCAATATATCCCTTCAAGTGAGCAACTGTTACACCCTTATCTACCAACAAACCTTCTATTTGATGAAATTGGGCCTCGTGACGGGCGTCAGTAGCCTCTGAGCGAAAACATTTACCAGAAACGACAATACGCAAGGGTGGCTTGTTTTCTTCCATAAAACGGACCTGAACCGCACTGGTTTGAGTACGCATTAGATTGGGAAAGTCTTTTAACCAAAAAGTATCTTGCATATCACGAGCGGGATGATCGGCCGGGACATTTAAAGCGTCAAAATTATGAAATTCATCTTCCATCTCTGGTCCTTCAGCGACCTCAAATCCTAACTCTTTAAAAGCTTGACTCACTTCCCAAATAATCTGAGTTAACGGATGTAAATGCCCTTTTTTTTCTATTTCTATCATTTTTTTACCCTATAGAATAAAAATCTTTAGATTTTAAAATTGCTTCACAATTTTTACTCTATAGGGTCAATTATACAGAATTTTAATTTAAATTCAAAGATAAAACAGATTTTATTGGAGATATTGATTATTCCGATAACTCTGACGACCGTCAGGTTATCGGAATTTTGTCATTAATAAAAAACAACTACAATCTATATCTTTGTGGCTGTCATTGCGAGCGGAGCGAAGCAATCTCATGATGGTAATCAAACCCTAGATTGCTCCGCTCGTAATGACACAGGGTACAGATGTTGATAATTTCATTTGTTACGTAGCATGCTACGTAACAAGCTACGTAACAAAATTTTTAAAATCCCTAGTCCCCCCTCAGACACCACTGAAATCAAATTAGACCATCTCGTTTCCTATTCACTTGGAGGACTTGCCTCCAAGTGAATTTATAGAGACAAAAATGAACTTTTCAATGTCTCTGACACCTTAACATTGGTATCTGTGTCATACCGGCGAAAGCCGGTATCCAGAGTTAAACCACAAAATATAAATTGGAATATTGCCTGATTTCAGTTACCCAACTCTGGACCCCGTTCTGCAACGGGGTGACACAAAAGTTATTAGAAGGACTCCCCTTCCAATAAGTACACCTCACGATAACAAAAAGCCTAATATCTTACTAATTTCAATTCTTTAGCTGTCATTGCGAGCGGAGCGAAGCAATCTCAGCTGGCAACTAAACTCTAGATTGCCACGGCGAGTACGCCTCGCAATGACAAAAATATAGATAGGATGTGCTCATTCTGACGTAATTTTTACGCTTAAAAAAGAACCAATGATAAAATTCCGTTAACTCTGACGACCGTCAAAGTTAACGGAATTAAAAAAGATTAAAATTTAGTATTTTAATCTTTTTTAATGGAATCTTTCCCTACCCAGTAGGTGATTGTACTCAATCACATGAACGGTACAGTTTTCCCATTTATTCAGATGAATACATCTTCATAAATAAAGGAGAAGCTTTTCGATTCCTCGTCGTAAGTGAAGAAGTTCACTTACTCATCAGCTCTTACGCTTCGCTTATGAGCCGATGCGAGGAATCGAACCCCGGACATGCACTTTACAAAAGTGCCGCTCTACCAACTGAGCTACATCGGCTTAAAATCTAAAAAAATTTACCAAGCTAATTTTCTATTTATTTATTCCTTTTATTTTATCACTATGATCTTTAATTTCTCGCAAATAAAATGAAACTGTATTTTTTTTATTCACCGAACCCTTACCATGAACCATATCAATTTGTTTAGCGAAACGCTTTTCCACTTTCATTAATTTTACCCTTAAAAAAGCAATAGTTTTTTTAAGAGCCAGCAAGGCGTGTAAAGAAATAAACTTTACAGAATTACGACAAACCAAAACCAATAAAATCGCCAACCAATCAATTTTCTCTTGTAATACAGAAAACAATGTTGGTTGTTCAAATGATGTTATTTTTCCATCTCTAATCGCGACTAAGCGTACCCCAATTGTTATTAAAATAACAATAAATGAGAGCTCAGATATCCAAAGTAAAATAATCATAATTTTATTCTCTCACTACTAAAAATAATTCTATTCAGTAGAAAGGGTTGTGTCAAACCTAACGAAACGCGCTATTTCAATTCTTTCTCCAAACTTCTGGATATGATTTTGAACCAAATCTTTAATAGTTAAAGAAGGATCTTTAATAAAAGATTGTTCCAAAAGTTCTGCAACATCGACAGGATTCATCGCAGCGATATGCATAGCTAAATCATCGGCCAAAGTTTTAAACTCAGGATTCTTAGCCACAAAATCTGTTTCAGTATGAACTTCTACGATTGAACCCATATTGCCATTAGAATGAATGTAAGCACTAACCTTACCAGCGGCCAAAGAACGAGAAGCTTTTTTACCAGCAATAGCTGCCCCTTGAGCTTTTAGGGCTTCCATAGCCTTATTCATATCACCATCAACTTCTTCTAAAGCTTTTTTACACTGAGCAATTGAAATCCCGGATCGTTCACGCAATTCTTTAACTTGTTCTATTGTTACCATACAAAAAATATTTAATCTTTATTAATATAGAATTATTAAGAAACAAAATTAAACCTCCACTTTTATTGCTTCCAACTTTTCTTTTGCAATAGTTTGAGCTTGAGTCTTACCTTCTTTATAGGCTTCGACTAAAGCGGAAACAAAAAATTCAATACTAGCCTTAGATGAATCATTGGCAATTATAGGATAATCAACTTTACGAATATCACAATCAGAACCAGACAAAGCAATTACTGGAATACCTAATTGTTTAGCTTCCGCAATAGAAATTTTTTCAAAATCAGAATCCACTACAAACATAGCGGCCGGTAGTTTTTCCATATCTTCAATTCCAGCAAAAAACCTTTCCATTTTATCTCGTTCAATACCAATCATTGTACGTTCACGCTTGGTATAAACAGATAATTCACCAGCTAAATCTTTAGCTTGATAATCTTTCATTTTGTTTATCCGAATACGAATTTGTTTAAAATTAGTAAACGTACCACCAATCCAACGTTCAGTAACAGATGGCTGACTAATAGTATCTGTATAATTTTTAATAACCCCTTTTGCTTCATTTTTAGTACCCACAAACAAAATCATTTTGTCTTCAGAAGCAGTCTTGCGAACAAAATCTTTAGCCTTTTCTAATGACTCTAAAGCCTTCTCTAAATCAATAACAGCGGTTTTATTTTTAAAACCATAGATAAACTCACTAACCGAAGGATGTCGACGAGCTTTAGAATAACCAAAATGGGCCCCTACTTTGAAGAGGTCTTTTACCAATGCTTCTTTATTTTTTAATACATCTTTTTCCATATGGGAACATCTTAGCAAGGATTCAGCTCTTTGGCAATGGTTTAGAGTTTTTTTTCTTTAAATTACTCGTCATTATCATCACCTGAGTCAAATCCCTCTTCTTGATTCAGTTTTTCCTTTATTGTCTCAATTATTGGACCAAGTTGACCTTTCATTATTTTTTCAATCCCGTGCCAAGATTCCTTGATTCGATGATCAGTAATACGGTCTTGTAAAATATTGTAAGTTCTAATTTTTTCTGAGCGATCAGCATTCCCAATTTGATTTTTTCTTTCTACAGCAATATCACCAATTTCTTTTTCGGCTTTAGCTTGAGCCAACCTAGCAATTAAAATACTCATCGCCTTATCTTTATTACGCAACTGAGTTCTTTCACTAGTACTCTTAACAACTACTCCAGTTGGTTTATGTAAAACCCGTACCGCTGTCTCAACCTTATTAACATTTTGCCCGCCCGCCCCACCAGAACGAGCAGTTGTAATTTCCAATTCACTTGGATCAATTTTAATATCTTCAAATTCACGCAGAGGCAAAATCGCCACTGAAGCGGTTGAAGTATGCACCCGCCCTTGTTTTTCAGTCGCTGGAATACGCTGAACTCGATGAATACCCATTTCATTTTTTAAATCTTCATAAGCCCCCTTACCATTTATCTCAAAAACAGCTTCTTTATAACCACCCATTTCACTAAGAGACTCATCGGTGGCGACAAAAGACCATTTTTTACTTTCGCAATACAATCGATACATCTCGGCCAAATCGTAAGCAAATATAGCTGATTCCTCTCCACCCGCCCCAGCCCGAACTTCTAAAATCAATTTTTTAATTTCTTCTGGCTTTGATTTATCTTCTTCAACAATAGTTATAATTTTTTGAAGTAAATCTTCTCGCTGAATTTCCAAACCTTTAATTTCCTCCGTCACTAAAGAAGCCATACTAACATCAGAACTTGCTAACTCCTGATTATCAGAAATTTCTTGAGACAAACGATCATACTCCGTCATTAAATAGGCGGTTTTTAGATTATCACGATAAGATTTTAAGTCTTCTTCATTCATATTGATATTCTTAGTTTAAAAGCTTTTCTTTTTGTCATACCGGCGAAGGCTGTCCACAAGTGTCGCTCTTAATCTTAGCGACCCGGTATCCAGTAATTTAACCTAAATCCGTAGATAACCTGGATTCCGGCCTTCGCCGGAATGACAACTAAAGATTTCATTGTTCTATTGTAGCCTGATTTTACAAAAAATAAAAACCTTAAAAAAGGTTTTTATTTAAATTAAGCTATCAAGTTATTTAGCTTTTTTGGTTGTTTTAGTTGTTTTCTTTACGGTCGTTTCTTTTGCTTTTGCCAAACGAGTCTTAAACTTCTCAACACGACCAGCAATATCCATAACCTTTTCTTGTCCAGTATAAAATGGATGACAAGCACTACAAACTTCAACCTCAATCTTTTCAGAGGTTGAACCGACTTCAAAGGAATTGCCACAAGCACAAACTACCTTTGCTTTATCGAAATATGTTGGGTGAATTTCTTTCTTCATATGAGTTTACCCTATAGAGTAAAAAACCATTAGATTTTTAAAATAGCGAAGCAATTTTTACTCGATAGGGTCAAATATAACAAACATTCGCTTATTTTGCAAGTTTTTAGGTAATGGGCACACTACTATGACACTTTTTACATCTATTCCTCGTGCCATACAGGCTCCATGTATTATACCTGCTTTCTGTGTCATGCCGGCGAAGGCCGGTATCCAGGATTAAACCACAAAAGGCAAAACCAGATTTTAACCAGAATTCTGTTACTAAACACTAGACCCCGTTCTGCAACGGGGTGACACAAAAAAAATACAAAAAAACCAGCCTAATTACTCTGCAAGTAATCAATATTCCCCTGAATTCTTGTAGCAATAGCCATTACACTAGCAGAATACCCCTTACCAGATGTTGCCCAATAGCCACCAGCATAATATTTCCCAGCCGCTCTAGATTCAGCTACATAAGTACGAGCATCGGCTCCCAAATCCTTTAAAAACAAACTGGTCGCCGCAAAAGCATCTTCTGGATTCCAAGGATTAGCTGGACTATTTCCCGTCACGACAGCCACTCGATTTTGGTATATTTCCCAAGTAGAAGGAATGAACTGTGATGGCCCCATTGCCCCACCATAACCATTCCCTTGAGGGCAAGACAAGGGCATTGATTCTGGAGTTAACCCCAAAGTTTTTACAATTCTCAAATATGGTTCAATATCTCTGGTAGGTTTCATTATATTCTTCCAACTTTTTGATTCTGAATCACCCGGACGATTACAAGTCCCCACATTAGCCCCCAAATTAGTTTCTTGAGTCAAAATGGCCAAAATAAAAGCTGGTCTAACACCCGTTCCATTACTAGCCTCATTAGCATAAGCTAGAGCTTTTTCAAATGGAATCGCTTTAGAATCGCGTAAAGTAAACAAGGCACTTAAAATATCAGCTTGCTTCTTTTTTTTATCCGCTAAAACTTGTTTATAGGCACCCTCTTGGGTTTTACTAACGGCTAGTAAACTTTTCTTTTCTGATTCCATTGTTTGAATCTTTTTAGATTCAGCTTCAATAGAAGCCTTAGCATTCAAAGTAGACTCCCGTTGCTTCTCTAAACCAACTTTTTGGTCTTCATTATCTTTTTTATCACTACGAATAAGATTAAAAGATTGATGAAGTGAATTCTCAATTAAATTAAAAGCATTCAAATCAGAAAAAACATCGGATAAATCTTGTCCCCCCAATGCTATATCAATAGTTGATGAATTATCTAGTTCTCGGGTCTTACGCAACAACTCGGCTAAAGAAATTTTTTCATCTTCAATTTTTGAAGACAAACTTCCAATTGCCTGTTCTTTTTTTACAATATCTGTTCCCAGTCTTTCAATCTGTAATTGTTTGGATCTAATATTTAATTTGGCAGTAGCTATTTTATAAGTCAAAACATCAACATCACGCTGAATACTAGCTGTCTCTTTTTGTTTACCTTCCAACAACTTAGTCTGAGCGGCAATTTCTTTTTCTACCAACTGAAGTTCTCCCTGTAGCCGAGCCTGTCTAGAGGTTTCACTTTCAGTCAAAGCAAAAACCAAAAACGGACTTCCAAAGAAACCGAAAATAAGCAACAACAAAAAAAATTGACGAACATAAAAACGAGACTTAATCACTGTAAAACTAAATTTCATACCAACTTATTATATCAGACAGACCAAAAAATCCCAATATAAAAACAGATTTTGTGTACTATCCCCACCGCAGAGCGGATGGGGTATTGCATCCAAGATATGAACCTGCTGATTCAGGCACAAAATACCGTGGCTGTTTTTCGGAATAGGAG
>Ga0075530_1001128_pt1 | contig 12801 bp, 6 predicted proteins | sample NGEPerD_2_FD_75101 | JGI IMG/M metagenome (GOLD analysis project Ga0075530, IMG submission 75101) | Arctic peat soil microbial communities from the Barrow Environmental Observatory site, Barrow, Alaska, USA - NGEE PermafrostL1-D | ecosystem: Environmental > Terrestrial > Soil > Wetlands > Peat ...
CCATTTGTCCTGTCTTACCGCTGGCCTCTACACGCAGCAACCCCATCCCTTGCCCATATTGCAGAAGTGGCCTTACTTTTCCAGAACTTTTGCCTGTGGGAATACCCGTGTTATCCGATATTTCCTCAACTGATACAGTTTGACCATGCTGAGCAAATGACAGCAAGGCGCTAAGATAATGTCGCTCCGGTTGAAAGCTCATATGAAAACTGACTGGGAGTCTATTTACCGTCGTCATTCGCTCCTATCTCCTCGGCGGTCTTCCAGAGGCGTGATGGAAATCTTTCGCACGGTTGGCCGCAAACTCCCGTCAGATTTTTTTTCAAGTCCAACGGACAGACATTCACCCTTTTTTAATGAGTTCAACCTGTTGGCCCAATCATCGACCGATGTGTTCGGCATCGTATCTTTGAGAATTGTTGCAAAGGCCCTGAGCTCGGTTGAAGCGGGAGCAAAAAACAGTTTATGCGAAGCTTGAAATAGACGGTCTCTTTCGTCTCGCCCAAAATTGCTTAGCGTCTGTGTGGCGAGAATCATAGAGGCGCCGAACTTACGCCCCTCTCTAAGGTACTTCTCAAGAGGCGAGCCAGCCCGGTGGTCGAGATTTTGAACCTCATCCAACACTACTGGGAGTGGCCGTTTTCTGCTACCAGTGCGGCGCATATAATCCCATAAATCCCAAAGCACAAACTCAATGATCAGCCTTTGCACTTCACTCGCAATCCTCGTGAGCTGGAGAATTGATATCTGACTATCTTTTCCTGCAAAGAGATCTTTCCATGCATCCGTTTCGACATTTTCAAAAGGCTTAGTCCTCGCTAACGGCATAATCTTGTTCGCCAGCGCGCTCTCGCCCATTTCTTTAAGATTTTCGTACAAGGCTTCAAGAGAAAAACGGCCAGTTTCCACCCCCTCCTCAATAACCTGCACTAGCGTCGCCCGCTGTTGTTCTCCTAGTGAGCTGTAAACAGCTGTAAAAATGCTAGCAACTCGCTTAGCAACTTCAAATGGAGAGTCCTCAATCTGGCCTATGCCTTCTATATTTTCACTTTGGGGTCGAAAAGGATCGAGAGGCAATTTTTTCCCCGCAGCCAAGGCAAACATGTTGGGCTTCGCTACTTCCAGTATCATGGGTTCAAGCTGCTGGGGAAGAAATCCATCTGTGTAGTCAATAACCAAGGAAGGCTGCCCGGATAATGCCATTTCCATAAGAAGCGCCTGGATGGCGTAAGTTTTTCCTGCTCCCGATCCCCCAAAAAGAAGTAAGTGTCGATTAGGTAATTCCGGATGTCCATACTCCCAATATACAGAAGGACCGTCGCTACTCTGAATGGTCATTTCTTTACCCAGCATTATGCGCTCGGGCATTCTCGGGGCATCGGGTACTCCCTTGCGTGGCTCCGCCAGCGTATCGGTAGCATTGGTGGTCACAGTATCGGGTTTAGGTGCAGACGGGGTATGCTCTGGAAGCTTACTGTTCGATACGTCTTCTGGCATCGGCTCGGCTAAGTTTCCGGATGGTGTTGCCATGCACTGACCGTCACTAGGAAGCCCAGAATCAGGAACTTCAGTGTCCTCTGCGACCAGATCAGCTTCGCTTTCGAGCTCAGGGAGAGTTTTAGCACCTGTAATTGGTCTACTGAGCAGAGTCGTACCATTTAACGGTCGCATTTTTTCCAGATAATTGAGGCTGGGATTTTCAAGAGCTGCAAGCACCGCCCCGTGACCAACCTCGACGTGGAACACCTCAAGTGCTTTACCCGATGTTCCAGTTTGGCCGGGGATTGTCTTTCTGTGGTAAATTGATGGCGCAACGTTGTCATCAGTCCAAAATGTTGCGCCTATTGCTCGCCAGGTAATATCAAAATATCCCTCCGAAAGCCTTTCCAGTGCCAAATCGATCGCCTTTTTCTCCAATTCTTTAATCGGGCGGCTATTTCGCACCACCAACGCTCTGTGTAATTGGGCCCACCAGTAACGGCGATCAAATACACTAGCGAGTTCCGCATCGCTATTGGGTATAAAGCGCTGGCTCAAATGTTTGAGTCCCGCACCTGCTTGCGTCAATGATTCTTCAACATGTACCGGCGACTTTTGTCCTACTTTACATTCCACAATAGTGGCGTCGATTGAGAATTTATTGCCTATTAAGTGCGCTTCAAGGAACAGGAGATCAGGGACATAGCCTTCATCAGCGCCTTCGAACCAGTGATAAAAAGAATCCAGAGGAATCGCTGCACAAAATTGGGCTTTTGAATGCGAAAGATAAAGATAGTTCGCTATTGCATAACCAATGACATCCCGGAGAGTGCCTTCATTAGATAGAGCTCGCACCAGGGACAGACCCGTAATCAGCTGTGCCCCTTCGACAAGCTTATGCGCGGCCTTTTTGCTGGCCTCCTCCGACCACTCTTTAAATATTTGCCCCAGTCGCGTCGCGGTCCCTTTCTTCAGGGCTCCGGTAGTACCCCGCTCAGTGGAGAGGGTCAGGTTCAGCTCACCATAAGCACCGACACCCGAGGTGAACCCTACAAGTTTACGATCATCCTTATCTGTTGCCTCGGGATCGATAATCAATGACTTATCGATGAATCTGTCGATACAGGCAACCCAACGACTCACTTTATGAATCGCTCGTGTCATCTCTGCTTCATGGTAGCCGTATTCGACCTGATTAAATATTAAGTGATGGTCTCCAGGGTGCTCGGGATTCATCAAACGGGCAGTCATCTCTGCATGCCGCGCAGCCAGGTGGAAACGTCGGTTGCTGACGAGGCCTTGGCGGAGATGGGGGTCTGCCTGGGCCGGGGGGCGCGGATGTTCACTTATCGGAAATTTACCAATATTTCCTGCGGTCCAATCCTGCTGAAACGGAGCAGTCGGAACAACCGTATCACCACCAGTCTGGTCATTGAGAAAGTTCAATAAAAAGGCAACGTCATTGCCAATCTCCATCTGTTTGAGCAAGTAAAGCACACCTTCTCTGTTATGTGCCGGCCTGAAAGACACAGCTAGCCGGCATGCCCGCCGACCGCCGGTGTCGGTCTCGGCCCAACGTTCCTGCCAGCTTGCTAGGATCTCTTGGGCTCTGGTAGCCGAGGGGCCGCGGCCTATGATTTTCAGTGACAGCAGATACGGGGTTGTGTTGGTTGCATCCTGTTCCTCAAGCTCTCGTTTGAGAAAGGCGTCAATGCCGGAAATCAATGGCCGCAAGTCCTCCACGTTTGCAGCTAGGATAGCCAGTCGATCGAAAGCATAGGGATGGACGTCTCTATAAGCCACCAGAGTCTGGTGAATCACTTTGGATTCAGGCGTGATTCGCAGGTACTCTGCAAGGCTTTTGCCCTCTCCAGTGTCGTCCGCCCGCATCTCTGCCTGTGCCGCCAAAGTTGGCGCCACGGGGGGACGCTCTCCTAATCGATGCACCAGGCCAAAAGGACGTATGTTGGTCGTAAGCCGCCTGGATGAGTCATAGACAAGGCCGTAAAGAGGCCTGCGAAGTTCCACTAATCCGGTGAGACGGGCGAAATCCGCCTTACCCTGCCCAATGCCCTCTTCAAGCATCGCGCAGCAAACCTGCCCAAACCCATCTCGTAAAAAAACTTCGCGAGCGTGAACAGTTTCGGCAATGGCAGGTGTGACGCCTGTTGCGACCGCCGCGGAAAGAAAAGGTGTTGTTGGCGAGGTGCCATCAGCAACACATAAAAAAGCCTGGTATAACCGCCTGAGAAGTTGGTCAGCTAATGGCTTGCGTTGCGAATGTGCAGCTAACACGGCATCAATAGCTTTGCGATATTTCGCGACCAACTCACGTAACGGGGCTTCGAGGGAAGCAAAGTACCCGCTTAAAATCATCGAATCGATGAATTTTCTGTAAGTTACTGAAAGGTCGACCAGAGCTGCGTTTAACTCCGGCCCAATCTCCGTGCGGTCGAGGCCTGCTAAAACATCATTTACGGACGAGTTGGACAGTCCTGAAGAAATTAGACGATGAGCTTCGGTATCGTCAACAGCGAAAAAAAGCTCATCGATAGTTTCACCAAGGTGTAGAACAGGTAGCTCAATCCCGTCTTTGGACATAGCATCAGAAACTACTCTAGCGCAAGTCAACCGAACTCGCTCCTCGTGATGGGGAGGAACAACCCAAACGTATACGTTGTTAACGCTCAGGTCTTCGGTCTCTGCTTTGATCTGAACTCGAAACCTAAGACGACTCTCTTTTAGATTCTTCGGCAAAATACTCAGGTCTTTGTCTTCTCGGCCAAAATGACAACCAATTGCAATTACCTTTGGGTCCTCTTCAATGCTATCGCGCTCGGGCTTAACCGCTATCGATAAAGAACCTAAAAAGCTGTCGAGTCCCCCGACAAGACCTTTAAATACGAGTTCAGCTGTATCAGAACCACTATCTGCCTCGTCTTCGGTGCCGTCGAATTCGAATGATTCAAGGTACACCTGAATGTCTTGAATATGTCGGGGAGCCCACTCACGACCACAATTTGAAGTGTATTCGTTAAGAGCATCAAAAATTGCTTCGAGAAAAACCTGAAAACTGGAGCCTTTTAGTCGTTTAACATCCACCTTCTTTGATTTTTTTGATGTTTTTTTGCCAAGTATTTCTATAACTGGAGAGAAGTCAGTGTAGAGAAGGCGATTACGAGTGCGCTCGGACCCGCTTTCAATGAAATCATTGAGTGTCTCAAGAAATTCAGATACGTCCGTGTAAGGTTGTTTTCCCTGAACCTGAGGTGGATTACTTAATTCATCCCTGGCTTTTACTATTTGCGCTGCGGCTTTTTTCCTCTCTCGGGCCTCTCTGTAGAGATCGCGGCTAAAGATCCGACTAGCAACGTCCATTTTAGCAAGACGCTTGATAGGGTTCATCGGAGAAAAAATTGGCGGTATACCCCAATAAGGCAAATTTTCAAACGCTAGAGCAAGCACATCGCCAGTGGTGTCAGCACTCTTAGCTTTAGGTTCAATGGTACTTTCCAAAAACTCGGACAAGGCCAGAAGATTGCGGGGCCGAAGCTGAAAAAGCCTCTTAAAGAAAATATCGAAATCTCTTTTACCACTGCCGTCCGTATCTGCAAGGCCAAGGTAAACAAACAGGTCGTCTATCCAGGTTTCATAGCCTCCCTCCATGCACTCTCGAAAAATAGCTTCTTCAGTAAGGGTTTCGAAATCCGCAAGGCCTCCCCGGTCTGTCGCATGATCAACACCCACCAAAAGCACCAATAAAAGCCTATCATCTGGAGTGGCGGTTAAGTTGCGATAATGGGTCAAGCGATCTTCCGTATCAATCCAGTTCCGCTCCGCCAACCGATTAATCTCTGAGTCCGGATAAGCGTTAACCTCACGCCAATGCGTCGAGAGGCCTGTTGCAACTTTGGTAACGCAACGAATCCCCGGCTCTTTGGCGTTGATATAATCTTTTACACCCTCAAATATTGCGTATACCGCGGCCGGAGGTAAAGATTGGGTGAAAATTCTTAACTCTTGCCCACTCCCACCAGGCCCACCGGAAATGGCCCTGTCCACTTGGCCAGTAATGTAATTTGTGACTGAATTTGTGAAAAATTTCATATTGACCCTAAGCAGGATTTTCAACGAGAGGAGTTGCATCGGAAAGAGCAATCAACAAGCCATCGCGCTTTAATTCATCTTCTAGCCATGCGGCGCAATCATTCTGTGGCGCAAGCCGAATTCTTAATCTCAGGCTAGCTAGCGCGTCATCAATTTGTTCGTTGCCTATTGCAATACCGAAATGGAAATAAAGGCGCTGAAGAAACTCATCGAAAGGAACTCTTTCACCCGGCGCTACTAACGCCGCTACGGCGGTTTCTGCCAGGGCACTTGAGAGCGTAAACCGCATAGGGCCTTTTCTTGGAACAACGAGGCCAATCTGCTTGGCCAGACCTCGGAAAAGCTTATAACCATGTTGGTCAGCCTCGTTGGTCTTGTCTGTGGGGTTTTCTCCTGTTGTTAATGGGGGAAGCGAGTCTGAACGCAACGCTTTATACAACAGCTCCTCAACAGCGCTGACCGAGGCATTCGAGGCTTTACCCAAATCTGTGCCTAGGCCGGCAGACGGGCCCCCTGCGATCCACGCATACCCACCGTCAAAACCAGATTCGTTCTCAGTCTCCACAGTGTCATTTACCAACCGGCTAGCCTGGAAACACATAGTCCTAAGGACATGTAGGCAACACAGGTCCTGAAGTATTCTGATTTTTCGTAGAGGGTCTTGAGTTGATGAAATCACGTTTGCGATTTCCGAGGCGAAAAGCGCCGCTTCGGGCCAGGAAGAGCGGTACACCCAGCCAAACGTTTGCGGAGTTTTCTTCTCCCGAATTTCCGGGTCATTCTTTGCTGCCTGCTCAACTACCAAACCCAGATTTTGCAAAGGGGCATTTATCCCGCAGACAAGATTTTCCAGCCCTGGCTGAAGTACCTCTTTCACGTTACTCCAATCAAGATAGGAGTGACGCCTTTTCAACCAATCCGTTATGTCAGCATCGTCCTTCAGTTGAAGAACATGCCACAGTTGGAGATATAACATCTCGCCACCCCGCGCCATGAAGTTGTGGGAGCTAGTGGTAAAATATCGGTCGGCACTCGCCCAATCGGACACGCCATCTTTCAAGGCACTGGAGTGGCGCCAGTCGATTTCTCGAGAAAGAAGATAATTAGACGCGGGAACAAAACTATGGGTAGCCCAGGTTCGCTCTCCTGAAACTCCAACAAACCCTGCAAATAGCTTCTGCAGTGTCTGCACTGCATGCCTAGCTTCCTCAGGGCTGTTTGCCTCCACCGAGTTCGTAATATCTCCTATGAGTTGTTTGAAACGGCCTACATGAGCAGGATGCCGAGTCTCCAATTTTGACGAGGGGAAGAATGAAAATAATTTCAGCGCCAGCCTACTTTCGGGCTCATATTTCATTTCCCTCTGTGGCAAGGTTTCTAGATGTGGAAACCCTGAATCAGCTTCTCCAACGTCTGAGATTTTTTTCGAACTGAAACAGAGTAAGAACTCAGCCAAATACTCTAGGGGCGTCTGATCACGGTAAAAACGACGCCCAAAAGCTCTGACAGAGGGACTTGAGTCTGTCCCTTTTTTCAAGGGGATATTCGGAAAACGCGAATCATCAATGCTCATTGGTATACCAGCTTGTTTCCGTTGTCAGTAGGGCTAAATTTGTGTGTATTAATATCACCCTGAGCATCTACTTCAAGCAGGGTGACCACATCGCCGTCTAATCGAGTATCACCGAGCAGCTTTCCACGGAATTTCTCTAGGCTGGTTCTGTGGATGGCATCCAAAGTACTTGTTATCTCTCCCTGGCTTCTGCTGACGATATAATCCAGCAGAGGCAGAGTCAGCAGGAGTTCTGCGCCTGACCGCTCGTGTTCCAGGAACGGTAGCTTGAGAGATCTACTAAAGACCAATTCAAATTCATCGATTGATATAGTCTTCAGAACAATTTGCACAGACTGAAATACTTGTTCGTCAGGCCGCCTGAGCGTAACGAACAATTTATCGGAACCTTTCTCGGGAACGATGCACCCCGTGAACTCCTCCATCAATACACTCACTGCTTTCCGAATAAACTTTTGCTGCTGTAACCCAGAATCTACATTTTCTCTTTCGATCCATTGATTTAGCCTTTGCAGCATCGGCGATTTTAAAAAATCTTCAATGAACTGGGTTTCAAGGATCTGATAATTGGGCCGAAATTCGCCAAACATGAAGATGAGGCGACGAAGACGACGCCGGGATTCTCCGCCCGATGCCTTGCGAGCATCCTTTTCCCACTTACTTATGCGAATTTCAGTTCGCACAGGCAAGTCCGCAGCGTCAGTGGTACGAGCTTCATGGATAAGCTGGTCCAGCTCCGGACTTGAAGAAGCCCCAAAATGCAGGTCAGCCATCTGCTTCAGACAAAACAACGCGTTTGAAGCCTTTGGTGTAAGAACGCCCACATGGCCAAAGAATGTCTCACTGAAAAGCGGGAGCTTGCTACCAGACAAATCCCCCGTCTGAATCTGCTTGCAAGACTGACCTGCGGTTAAGCTGAAGCTCAAGTGTGCTGCCAATTGCCGCATAGTCATGCGACGGCCATAAGCAGTTAACCGGTCGTACACAAAGCCGACACGAGCGCGGGCTAACTCACCCTTGGTCCGAAGCAACTCTATGTTCAACTTAATAGGACAAGACGCCTTTGCTGCGCATGTTTCACAGCCATCCCAAGCGGGATGATCGGTTAAATTTTTCAAAAGCTTAACTGCAATATCGACATTGCCGAGCATACTGAGATTAGCAATGTAGACTTTTTTTCGACCCGGCATCTCAAAACAATTACTCTCACCGAGGCTGTCGCCAACGAGGGGCTCATTGAGGCGGGTCAGAACCTTTTGCTCGATATCACGCTTTGGGAATTTTGTCTGTGCAAAATAATCGCCAAATGTGCTGAGTAGGGGCCCAGTATTGCTGACAATGAGAGCACTACCCTCACCTTCCATTGCTTCCCTCAGTTTCTTCAACCGGTCACTTGCCGGGAGCTCGCTCATGTCCTTTACGATTGCTAAAGAATGACCGCCCAGCTCAACAATCTCTTCCTCCTTTGGCGGCTGAGGCATCGGCTTATCAAGAGGAGTTCCTAGAGCTCTCTTTAATATTTCAACCGCGACTGTTGACTTGCCGTCACCTGCGTGACCCGTAAGCATGATCACGGACTCGTCTTCGCCACTCAGTATTTGCAAGATGCTTTGAGTCAGCTTCATCTCGACGTGAAGATTGGAGAAATAGGGACTAGTCGCTTGAGCCTCTGCCAGAGCGTGCCGATTATCAGCAGAAACGTTGTGAATCGTGTTCAGATATTCAACAAAAGCTTCTGACTTAGAATGGCCGGCACCAGTCGACGCGCTATTCTTAATTAAATCCTGGTTCGCGTAGGGCGAATCAATTCCTTCGGCTCCCTTATCGCTTAGCTCATCCGCCTGAACAACGTCGGCCGCATCACTATCAACGAAACTATCTAGCAGAGCCTTAAGCATTTCTTTCGCAGATTGATATCTGCAGCTACCATTATTAGATATTGCTCTCTCAAAAACTTGAATGAGGCGATTATTTATCTCTTGCGAAAGCTCTTCAGGAAATAGTGGGGGACATTTTGACGAACCATCAAAATGAGTAGCCGTTGCCCACTCGATCAAAGTCACACCTAGAGAAAACAAGTCACCAGCGGGCGTAGCGATGTACCCTTCTTTCGTAATCAGGTCTTCTGCAATATATCCAGGCGTTCCGCCAATTATTGTCAGGCCCTCACGGCTAGCCATTCCGAAGTCGACAAGCTTGGCGGCTTTGCGGGCAGAATCCAAAATAATGTTACCTGGGGTCACATCGTTATGAATCGTCGACTCAAAGCCATCGCTGTCACCAAAAGTTGAAGGTGAATGAATATCATCCAGAGCTCTCAAGATCTGCTCTGAGACAGCTTTGAAAAGGTATGAATCTGGTTGAGAACCCTCATTTATAAATGCGCGCAAGCTTTGTCCGCTTACGAATTCTTGAACTATGCACCAGCGAGAGTTTGCCCACTGGGTAAAACTTCGAAAACCCGCAACGAACGGACTATTGACCCGCCTTAAAAAGTCTCGCTCAGACAAACAGCGTTCTCTCGGAATCTCCAAGTCAAAAATCTTCAACGTCGCGGAGTCACCGTGGCTTTCAGCATGAAAAACCTTACTTGTGCCTCCGGCTCCCAGCTCTTTCCTTAAAGTCCAAGTGTCATACGTGTCACCAACTTGCGGATCACGAAAAATATTAGATGACGAAGATGGGCTCTGACCTTTCAGGTCTTTTTGAGAATCCCCCAAGTATTCGGTAAGCCGCTCTATCACTTGATCTGCTGTTGGACGACTAGCCATATCCGGGTGGATCATCTCGTCCGCAAGCGTCAGTAACTCACTATCTCCCGTGGACTTTTCGGTACTCACACTGAGTAATTCAAGTAGAAGCACGCCCAGGCTGTAGATGTCGGACTTATAATCCGGCTTGCCAGCTAAAGCTTCAGGAGCAAAATACTTTTTCTCTTGGCTACTTAAGTCCCCAGCCATCACTGTGAAGTCTGCTTGGGGATCAAAAGCAAGATCAAAGTTAGTTAACTCTACGTGGTCGTCGCTTCCGATTATGATGCTCTGGGGAGTGACGTTACGGTGAATCAAACCAGCGATAGAGTTGTGAATATGACTAAGCGCTCTACTAACATCCCTGACTATCCGAACCGAAAAACCCGAACTTAATTTTTTACCTCCTTGAAGCATCTGGTCAAGGGTTTGAACTCGACTCCAATGGCAAACTTCAACAACTAAATTACGTTCATTGGGATGTGTCTGAACCCGCCTGATATTTTTATGGGATGGAAGATTTTCTAATGCGTCCAGGCTTCGAAACTGCCGTGCGCGCTCAGAGGGATCAGGCTTCGCGGGGCCAAAGACTCGCAATCGGTATAGAGCCTCATGATTGGACGGGTTAGCCTCCGCCAGATAACTGACATATCGCGAGGTATTTTCAATCTCCTGGCGTATCTTGTAGCCAGATATCTGGTCAGTAAAATCTTCTCGACGAGGGCCACTAGAAAAACGCTCGTTTAGCGTCGCGACCAGGCGACGGAAGTCTTGAGGGCGGAGTTGGTTCCTACCGGCCGTCTTATCTCTTTTCAGCCGCTCCTTTAAATAGTGTGCGAACTCCTCCATGCCGTCAAAAGTTAGATGATCGCCAACGCGACCGCTCTTGCTGTCCAATGTTCCCACAATGTCAAACGCACTATGGGCCCCGCTAACATCCGCGTCCTCATGAGTTAGCACGACGATCGATTGAACAAAAGGTATCTGCGCAGCAGGCAATGCACTTTCGAGGAGACTTTTGAATACCTTGGCTTTTGGGAGGTTAACCTCGTGGGGGTCACGAACGGGACTTCCTCCCCTAGCCCAAATGTTATCATTTATTTCAATTTCGCCTCGCCAATGCTTTAACTCGACGACCGCCGCAAAACTTTCTGTAATGACGAGCAAGTCGCACTCATGGTAAACATTACGGCTCGGGTCCGAGAGGTATTCACTTGGATAGAGCTCAACTCCATCAAGATCTTTGGGCAGCTTCTGCTCCAGTTTCGCAAAAGCTTCACGTTCGTGCCGGAATTCACAGTGTTCGTATGATTTCATTTAGACCTTCTGTCTTTGGCGCCATCGTTCAGGAAAATCCAATTAACCGGTTATTCTAGCTTTTGTTTTTCAACGCTATGATTTTTCTGCTCGACAAGAATAATCTGAAGTATTCTGCATTTCTAAATTTATTAACCTTCAAAATCAATTGTCAGCTCTTCTCTAATTTCGGGTAACCCGGCAGAACCGGCTTCTTTCTAAAAGCCTTAAGTTAATCTACCGATCGGCACGCAACTTTTCACCATTCACACCCACAAAGCTGAAGTCAAGACAAGATAGGTATTCATGCAAATGCGTCGTTTCACCTTTCATCCAAGTAGTTTTTCCAGAGACTCAAAACCTCCCGAATTTGCGCTGTTCGACTCATTCCATAATTTGATCGGATATGGTTTTATTATCGTTGAGATGGGTGTGATTTTATGATGCTCGAAACGCCAACAAGAATCGACTATCCGGAACCTGTTCTTTTCGGGAAATAGCAGAAGCATATTGAACACTTTGGCCAGACTGAAATGGAGATTGCTGATTCTATCTACCTGGTTTTTTTTGGTGCGTGGGTATAAGGTATTCGCTGGGGTTTTTCGAATCGTAGGTGGCCCAGGCCACAGCACTAAATTCATAGGCGCCTATAACAGCCGGAGTATCTCCGCTCTCGATCATGTTGCGAGCACACGTCATGATTGCGGTTTCGATCTGTTCTGGGCCGCGATTTGAGGAGTCCGCCAGGAAAGTGATTTTGCTTCCCAAGTGCTGCGATACGTCATCAATTTCTTGATAGCCCGTTTTGGCCAACCGGGCTTTGAGTTCGATGGCGTAGTCGTGGATGTCGCTAATCAAATCGTACATGGATACTCCTTTATCATGCAGTTACCTTGGACTCTCGAGGGTAACGAGTGCCACTGCGCCCATTTCCTGACTTCATGCGGCTTAGAATCAAAGCAACACGCTCGTAAATCACTTGGCAACTAATGGACAAAAATTAAGCTACGTCCAATCTGTAGCAATGCCAATACTGCTTCATTTACCCCCAGATTCCAAGATCTCTAATGGTTTCATAGACATGTTTGCAAACACGGCGCCGCATCCGTACTGAGCCGTTTGCTCAGCGAAGTGCACCAGTTCGTAAAAGTGAATACACAGGTTGTTTTTGGCCGAAGGCAGCAGGTGATAAAGGTTATTCAGTGTGAGCCCCGGTCGAACTACATTGCGAAACCTGCACAATCTTCAGACCTTTTGTGTCCAATATGGGGGACGTGTTCATTGCTGAGAACTTTCACCTGCAGAAGATATGCAACGATGCTCACAGGTATCGACGCGGAGAGAAGGCAGAGTCCAAAAATACCCCAAGAGGAACCTGGCAAAAGACTCCCCTGCATTGCCAAAATGAGCACTGCTACTGAGAACGCGACGAGACCGGTAAGGAGATTTTTTTGTTCTTCTTTAAGCATTGTCTTACCTGATTACGTATATGGCTCAGCCAGCTTCAGCAGCCGGTAAGGCATCGGCGGTGTCCTGGCCGCTACCGTCAGAAACCGTGGAATCATGGCTGTGAGGTCATAGCGCCGATTGAAGCGG
>Ga0075530_1001130_pt1 | contig 12790 bp, 13 predicted proteins | sample NGEPerD_2_FD_75101 | JGI IMG/M metagenome (GOLD analysis project Ga0075530, IMG submission 75101) | Arctic peat soil microbial communities from the Barrow Environmental Observatory site, Barrow, Alaska, USA - NGEE PermafrostL1-D | ecosystem: Environmental > Terrestrial > Soil > Wetlands > Peat ...
GCAGCAGTCCGCTTCTTGGCGGAGGGCTGCTTCTTGGCAGCAGTCCGCTTCTTGGCGGAGGGCTGCTTCTTGGCAGCAGTCCGCTTCTTGGCGGAGGGCTGCTTCTTGGCAGCAGTCCGCTTCGGTATCGGAGCAGCCGTCGACGCCTCACGGTTCGCCTCGGTCGCGATCCCGTTGGTCCGGTGAGCGACTTGTTCGGTGGCTGTGATCATGTCCTTGGCGAACTGCCGCTGCGTGTCGATCAGCTTCGAGGCGAAGTCGAAGGCGTTGTCGATGGCCTCCTCGAGGCTCGGAAGCTCCTTGTTCCACGACGCCGAGGGGGTCTCGGGGATCAGCTTCTGGACGGTCTCCGCCCAGGTGCGAACCCCGTCGAGGACGGCCTTCTGGCCGAGCTCGACGGTTTCCAGCATCTGATCCTGAACCGCACCGGTCTTGTTTCTCGTTGTAGACATTCGTTTCTCCTCGTTATCTGGCATCGGTCCTTGCTAACTATACTTATCGCTCGCCCACTTTGTCAAGTGGCTTCGGGGCGCTAGAGAGGAACTGCCGCGCTATGCGTGCGAAAGCGACCGACCCAATGCGCCCTCCGCGCTGGAACCTTCCGAGAGCCCCGTCGCAATAGCCGAGAGGCGCGTCTCTTCTGGGAGCCGCTCACAGCGGGGTCGGAACGGATGCTTCCCACAACCGGTCAGCTCCAGGCCGCGAGAGCCCCAAAACAAGAACCACCAGGTGCGTGAACGTCGACACATTCGCCATTGTTACGCGTCGCTATCTCGTTTTCGTCGACACGATGGCGACCCCAGCGCTTATGCGCCAGGCGGTGGAGCGGATCGCGCCCGAGCGTGGAGACCGTGCGCTGCTGGTAGTGAACACCCATGCTGACTACGACCAGGCTTGGGGAAACCAAATCTTCGAGCAGCCCGATGGGGAGTATCCGGCCACGATAATCGGACACTCCCTCGGTCCGGCTAGGCTTTTCGAACGGATCTTCCCTACGGGCTCGAGCGGATGCGACGAAAGCACCCCGGCCGGTACGATGAGGTCCGGCTGGTCGCGTCCACCATGACGTTCGCTGGGCCTTTCCGCATCGACGGCGGTGACCTGCGTCTCGACCTAGTCGAGACACCTGGGCACACAGAGGACCACGTAAGCGTGTGGATCCCGCAACTCCGTCTCCTGTTGGCAGGGGACGCGGTCGAGCACCCATTTCCGCACGTTCTACTTCGCATATCGGCGGGTCAGCAGAACTCGCTGGCACCGCTTCGGCAAAGGGAGCTCGTCCAAGAAAGTATTCGTCGTTACCGATGGAACCACCTACGATCGAGTGAATCGGCGAGGTTAGTACAGGGAGCTAATCGACATCAACGGTTTCACTGGTTATCCGCATCGCAAATGGGTCCTTAGGGCTACCTTTCCTTACCAAGGCCGATATCTAAGATCAGCGGCCAAGGTCCGCGTGCGAGCCGCCTATGGCGACTAGTCGCTGACGCATACCCGCAAGTCGCCTCCGGAGCATGTCAGCCAGTCAAGAACGCCAGCAGCACGCGATTGAACTCCTCGCTATGGGTGGCGTTGAGCCCGTGCGGGGCGCCCTTGATGAGCGCCAGCTCGCTCCCTTTGACCGCCCCGTGGGTACGCTTGCCGCTCACCTCGAACGGGACGATGGCGTCTCCGTCGCCGTGGATGATGAGCGTCGGCACGTCGATCTTATCGAGGTCTTCGCGAAAGTCGGTGCGACCGAAGGCGGCGATGCAGTCGAGGGTTCCCTTGGGCGAGGCGAAGGCTGCGATGTCGCGCGCGTAGAGCCGCTGGGGCTCGCTGATGAGATCGCTACGCTCGCCGGCGGTGAAGAAGTTCTGAGTGAACCCGTCGAGGAACGCAATCCGGTCCCCACGCACGCCTTCCTCGAACTGCTCGATGGTCGCGTCGTCCAGCCCGCCGTCGGGGTTGTCCTCGCTCTTGTAGAGGTAGGGCGGTACGGCCGCGGCGAACACCGCACCGCGGATTCGCTCGGTCCCGTAAGTGCCGATGTAGCGAGCGACCTCGCCTCCGCCCATCGAGAAGCCCACGAGCGTCGCGTCGCGCACATCGAGGTGCTCTAGCAGCGCGTGGAGGTCGGCCGCGAAGGTGTCGTAGTCGTAGCCGTCCCAAGGCTGAGAGGACCAGCCGAACCCGCGCCGGTCGTAGGTAATGACGCGGTGCCCGGCGTCGATCAGCGCCGGGACCTGGTTCTCCCACGAGCGGCCGCTAAGCGGCCAGCCGTGGATCAGGATGATCGGCCTCCCGGAGCCGTGGTCCTCGTAGTACAGCTCGAGGGGGACGCTGCCAGCGCTCTTAACGGTCAGCTTGGGCATCAAAAGACCTCGCCTTCGGGATTGGACTATTACTCCCGCAGCGTGGTGGCTCCGGGTCCTCGCGGGTGAGCTTAGTTCCTTTCGGATCACCGATCAAAACGCTGCGGCGGAGGACTGGGTCGCCTCGCCACCCTGGCCGCTCGCGCCCGCGCGACCGCCGTGCTCCAAGGAAGACCCCGCCGTCCCCAGGGGCCATGTCGATGTAGCGGCGCTACGCTACTCAGAGGCGCGACCCCATGACTGCGACATCGACTTCCCATTAAGGCCGGCGAGCCCATAGCACCTCAGCCCGGCCTGGGCTGGGACCGCCCATCCGTTGAAGATGATCGCTACTCCGACTGCCGCTGTCGCAGCCTGGACTTGCTCATCTCCAGCCTCCTCGCTTTAGACATTGACAAATTCATCTCAGTATCGAAGCCTCACTCACAGTTCTGGTTGTTCTCGCCGTTCGTACATCCGTCCATCCCGGTTCCGCCGTCCAGCAAGTCATCGCCGTCCCCGCCGTCCAGCAAGTCATCGCCGTCCCCGCCGTCCAGCAAGTCGTCGCCCCTCTCGCCTCTCAGAGAGTCGTTGCCGAGACCTCCGTCGATAGCGCCATTTCCACCACCAGCAAGAACGAAGTCGTTGCCGCCGAGACCGAGAATGGTGTCCACACCGGAAGACCATCTGAACCTATCCTCTATGTGGTTCGGTCCCGCATCCCCCGTGAGCATGTCGCTAAAGTGCGAGCCGACAATGTTCTCCAAGCCGGTCAGAGAATCCGTTCCCGACCCCGTTGCCGTGCCGGCTTGGAGGCTTACCACCATTGGGCCATCGGCGCGCAAATACACTGCCAAGTCCCCTTGGCCGGGCCCGCCATCAAGGGAGTCGTCGCCAGCTCCCGGTTCCAGCCAGTCGTCGGGCCCGTCACCCCCACGGAGAGTGTCATTGCCATCCCGCCCAAAGAGATTGTCGTGTCTTCCCGCGCCGCCTATGAGCGTGTCGTTTCCTGAGAGCCCCAAGAGATCGTCCTGTCTTCCCGCGCCGGCGTCCAGCAGATCGTCGCCGCTACCGCCTTTGAGGCCGTCGCGGCTGGTGCCCGAGTCCCTTAGCTCGTCGTTGCCGTCGTTGCCGTGGAGCCAGTCGAAGTTCTCGCCGCCCGCGAGAAGGTCATTGCCGGATCCGCCGTAGACCCTGTCACCGTCCAGGAAACCGGAAAGACGGTCTCGACCGCCCCCACCGCGGATTAGATCATTTCCCCGACCGCCACAGATGCGGTCGTTGCCGCCGCGCCCGTTGATGATGTCGTATCCGCCGCGAGCGATAATGACGTCGGCTCGCTGCGTCCCCGTCAAGGTGTCTTTGCCGGCGGTTCCGAGGATTGTGGCCGCTCTCCCATAGCACCTCAGCGCCGCCTGGGGCGGGGACTGCCCCTCCGCTGAAGGCGATCGCTCCTGCGACCAACATTGCCGCAACCCTGGATCGCTCATCTCAGCCTCCTCGCTTAGCTGCTCCCTGCAGCTTCTTGAGGGAATGCTCCCCCGGCTTAGGTCAGAGGGAAGTCACGAAGCGAACAAGCAGGCTGTTCGCCTCCTTACATGAAACTCGACGGTCCAACAGAGGGACTTAACAGATTGAGTTGTCAAACGCCTGGGACAATCTGGGGATGGCGCGACCCCCACCGTGCTCATCATCTCGGCCGAAGCGGCGCGCCGCCTGGGGGTAAGCCGCGAGCGGGTCCTGGCAGTTGCTCGAGCAGGGGACGTTGGCCGGCTTCCGCATCGCGGCTGGACCCCAACCACTTGAATTGATACGTTTTCCATCGTCACCTGCCCGCCGCCGGCTGCGCGGATCTCGCGAGCCGCGCCCTCGGTACGGCCGCGGTCCCGGCCGGTGATCGCGAGATGCGCACCCATCGTGGCCAGGCCCAGGGCGGTCGCCCTGCCGATGCCTCCGGTCCCATCAGTGATCAGCAGTGTCCTGCCTGCCATCGGTCTGCTGTGGATCTCTGTTCCATCTAGGTGCACTTTTGCTGTTGGGATCAGTGAACATTTTGCAATTGACATCGGCGTTGCTCAGGGGCCCCATGAAGCTGCCCCGGTTTTTCGGACGTTTCTCAACTAGACAGCGGACTTCTCAGCGAGCCACTTCCTTTCGTACGCTAATGGAGCGAGGTAGTCAATGGAAGAATGGCGCCGACGACGGTTGTAGAAGACCTCGATGAAGTCGAACACAGCAAGGCGCGCCTCGCTGTGGTTGGAGAAGACGCTGCGATCGATGAGCTCGCATTCCAATGTGGCGAAGAAGCTTTCGGCCATAGCGTTGTCGTAGCAGTCGCCTACGGAGCCCATGGATGCGGCGATGCCGGCATCTCTCAGGCGGCGACCGAAGGCGAGCGAAGTGTACTGAGATCCCTGGTCCGAGTGGTGGATCAGACCAGACTGAGGACGTCGCCGCTGGATCGCCGACTCGAGTGCTTCGGTGACCAGCTCGGCGGAAAGATCTGTCCTCATCGACCAGCCGACTACGGCGCGGCTGAATACGTCTAGCACCGCCGCGAGATACAGAGGCCCCGAGGAGGTCGGCACATAGGTGATGTCGGCGGTCCACAAGCGATTCGGCTCCAGAGCCTCGAACTTTCGTTCCACCAGATCGGGAGCCGGCCGGGCATTGTGATCGCGCTTGGTTAGCCAGTGACGTCTGCGCCGGTGGCAGCCCTTGATTCCCGCGGCCTTCATGATGCGGGCGACCCGCTTTCTGCCGCAGCGGACGCCGTAGTCCTGTCTCGGCTCTACGTGGATGCGAGGCGCCCCGTAGGTCTCGCGGCTGGCCTTGTGGATGCCCTTGATCCTGTGCAACAGGATGTGGTCGCCGATGCTGCGCTCACACGGCCTGCGTCCCAGCCAGTCGTAGTAGCCGCTGGTGGATATCTCAAGTACCCGACACATGATCGTGACGGCATGGTTTGCCCTCTCCGCGCGGACGAACCGGTAGCTCACCTCCGGCTCCCGTTCTCCTTGGCGAAGAAGGCAGCGGCTTTTTTTAGGATCTCGCGCTCCTCCTGGAGGACCCGATTCTCCCGCCGCAACCTGCTCAGCTCCTGCCGCTCCTCGCTCGAGAGCCCTTCCCGGAGGCCTCCGTCGATGTCTTCCTACTTGATCCAGGAACGCAGGGTCTCGTTCGAGATCCCGAGCTCGGTCGCTACCTGGCGCATCGACTTCTCCCGTTTGACCGAGCGGTACAGCCTCACCGCCTCCGCCCTGAACTCAGGGGTGTATCGACTCCTTCTGTTCGGCATAGACACTCCTTTCCGAGCACCTATCGTGCCCGACGTTCGAGTGTCCGTTAAACCGGGTCAACCTCACCAGAGCCCTTGGCGTCGGTGGTTCACGGCCTCTGTCTATCGCCGCCGGCACAATATCCCTGCGTGTCAGGTGCCAGTCGCTCCACAGGAAGGTGTGAAGCGACTGAATCGCAACGGAACCCTCCCCCACCTTGTGGCGCCGGTTGGGTGTGCCGGGCCGGGACAAGTATCGACAGCGGGCAGACCATCCGTCACCTGGCGCTGCCTCTGATCAGACCGCCTTGACTATGGCGTTTAGGAGGCATCTCGCACCTAGTGCCGAGGATGAGAGGCCTGCCAAATCGATCAGGAGCGACACTCTTCAAAGTGCCGATACCTCTTGTAGAGGGACGAGAGGCGCCCTATGGCAGGAAGGATCGTGGTGAAGGACAACAGCAGCGATAAAGGCGGAGGCAAGCCCCCCGGTATTCCTCCGCCCAGCACGCCGCAAACCGCAGAAACGCGCAGAGGTCGACGGGGCCTCGTACCCGAGAGGGCAAGCAGACGAGCTCGCAGAACGCCACGTCCCACGGCGCCTATGCGAGATCCGTTCACCCGGTACGAAGCGGGGCCCTGGCGGAGAATCCCGCCGAAGTCGAAGCCTTCATTGAGGCCATTGTTACGGCGAAAAACCCCCGGGACGCGATCGAACGCGAGGTTGCGTGCCAGATCGCCAACGCCCTTCTTCGCCACCGCCGCGCCGGTCGCCTCGAGGCCTACGGGCTGGCCCACTGCTCCCAGGTGGATGCGCGCCATGACGCCGCCGTCTACACGGCAGAGCTGCTTGGGGATGTGCTCGAGGGGACATCTCCGACAGAGGAGGCAGACTTCCGGTCGTTGGTGGCCTTCATCCGCCACAAGATGGGCGCCACTCTGCTTTACATCATGGAGCCCACCTCCGACCCGAGCTCGACCAGCGAGGCCGACAAGGAACCCAGACAGCCCTGGAGGCTCACGAGCGAGCCAATCGAGGAGCCAGAGCAGTACTTCTGGAAGCTGATCGAACACTTCTGGGGCAACGACACCGAAGCCGCTCTCCGCTGGAGCGAACAGGTCCGCGCCGAGTGCGTGGAGGAACGGGAGCGGGCCGAAGAAGAGACGGCTCGCTCCCAGGCAGCGGCCGGGCTCGAGATGCTCGCCAAGGTCTCGGTCATAGACGCTCGCACCTTTAAGGATCTCGAGCGCCTCGAGCGGTACTACGAGCAACTCCAGGCGAGGTGATCCCGGAGGTCGAAGGGTCAAAGGAGGTCGAAATGAACTAGCCCGCGAAACGAACCCATTTGTGTCTTGCGACCGCTCTGGTCTTGTCGCCGAGCTGTGGTGACGTCGAAGCTGTGAACATCACGTTCCCGAAATGGCCAGATCCGTTACGAGGCCTTGTCGCTGATGGCCGATGGACTGCTGATTCACGGTTCTCTACCGGCCCCACGAGGGCGGGGCATGCAGAAAACCCGGTAGAAAACCCCTCTGACCAGGGCATTCATACATGACGACCATCAATTCTACGTCGGGGAACGTCCGGAAGACCCGCCGCCGTGCCAGGACTTCGCCTGGCCTGGATTTCGGCCGTGCTTGTGACAGAGGAAAAGCATCTTGGCCTCCGATCGTCGTGGCAGCTCAGTTTGGTATCTGCATGCTCGACCCTTGTCGACCGGCGAGGGTGTCCGTTAACATCGGGGAATGGCTGCCATCTCAGACGAATCTGTCGTCGCCCTGCTGCCCGAACTCGCCGAGGCAGCCCGTGCAAGCAATCTGACAGTGGATCGCTTTGTTCCTCCGCGCACTGGAATCGTGGAGGAGGCTGCTGCTCGTCGACACCAGTTCATCCACGGCCGACGTGGAGTTGGCAAGAGCACCCTCCTGCGCAGGGTGCAGAAACAGGTCGAGGCCGCGGGTAGCCCCGCGGCCTTCATCGACCTCGAGACTCTCCGCGGAATGGAATATCCCGACGTTCTGATCGAACTTCTCGTCCAACTCCTGCTTTCGTTGGAAATGGAGCTGAAGGGCGCAGCCAAGTCACGAGGCTGGCGGAAGCGAACAGCGCTCTTTAGAACAAGAGGCCGTTTGCGCGGGCTGCGGTCAGACCTGGCTGGCCTTTTGCAAGAACCGCAGGAAGCGCGGCATTCCGTGCGGAAGCTGCAGTCGAAGGCCCGCCGCTGGGCAGCGGGAGGAGACATCAGTCTGAGCGCGGCCTTCCGGAACGTGCGTTCGAGCGTGGGCGCCGAAATGGGGCGAGGAGGATCGCAATCCGAGGACAGGACAGTCGAGGCGGAGTTCTCGCGGACGAAGATGGATGGCCTTTACACTTCGGCGACCACGATTCGATCCGTGTTGACCGCGGCCATGGAGAGCCTAGGGAATGCGTCGGCGTACGTGACCTTGGACGATTTCCATCACATCGCTCTCGACGATCAGCCCAAAGTTGTGGCGTACCTTCATCAGGTGATCAAGAACCTTCCGATCTGGCTCAAGGTGGGAGGTGTCAGACACCGGCTGAACCCGTACGTAGAGGGAGATCCACCGATGGGCCTACAGATCGGCCACGACGCGAGTGACTTGTCCCTCGATGTGACTCTAGAGAGGTTCGAAGCGGCTCAGGAGTTCTTAGAGAGAGTGCTACGTGGCATTACAGAGGCACTTTCGGTTGACATCGATAGCATGTTGACCGATGGCGGACGGACCCGCCTCGTTCTGGGCTCGGGAGGCGTCGCCCGGGATTATCTGAACCTAACATCGATGGCGCTTCGAACGGCGAATGAACGACCATCGAAGCCAAGTCGACCTCATAACCGCATCACCGCCGGGACGTGAACGATGCATCGGCAAAACTGTCGCACCAAAAACAGAAGGACTTGCTGCTCGACTCAGGGCCAAACGCGGAGAGTCTCCGGAAGCGCCTCTCGCATGTGGCTTCGTTCTGCCTCGATCACAACGAAACCAACGTATTCCTCGTTGAAGGGACAAAGCTAGAGGAAGAGACTTGGGGCAAGGAGATCGCGGCGCTCGCTGATCTCCGCCTCCTCCATGAGATAGGTAATACATCTGTCCAAAGCAGCGACTATCGGGGACGGCGGTTCGTAGCATTCACCCTCGACCTCAGCAACTATACGGGCACTCGATCCGAAAGGATCCGCCAGATCGACTTCTGGACGGCAGCCGGTAAACAAGAGCTTCGGCGCGTGGGCCTCTTATACGACCCGGACATCAGCGAGGCTACCAATCGCGGTTCTGAACGCATGAAGCTGGAACCCGTGGATTGGTCGACTCCTCCACTTCCCGGCCTGGATCCGGATGCAGATCCGCCTTCGGGCTGACCGTTCACTTGTTGACCGACCGTAAATCAGTCTCTGCTACGAACCCTGACGCCGGGAACCCGACGGCGAAGCTTGTAAGAGACGGCGCTCTTAGCTCCTTCCTCTTACTCCCAACCGATCAAGGAAGCGGCTCGATCCAGGCTTCGCGCCTCAAAGCCTTGGCCACGGCTTCGATGCGCTCGTTCATAGAGCACCCTTCGTCCGGCCCACGCCCCCACCCAGGCGGTTGACCTGGGCCCTGTCGGCCCTCTCGCCTATAGTCTCGTCCGGAGATCCACAAGTCGCACGAGATCGCGGTCGCTTCCACACGTCGACTGGAAGTACATAGGACCCTTCATCCGCCGTTGAAACGTTGTGGATGAGGCGAACCCACTCGTTCCGTGTCAACGCCGAGCGAACCCTGAACAATCCGCCGGTTGAAACTGAACACCCTCATCGGATCGACTCTGAGTCCAGCACCTCCCTTCCCTTGTCCTTTGAGTCCCTTGTCCCTTGAGGCGATAGCTTTCGCCTTCAGCACGATGACTCAGCGTGGTGGACGAGAGGGTCGACTATGGCCGGCGTGACCGGATCCTCAATGATCTCCGCCCAGCCGAGGATATCTAAATTGGAGCTCAGGATCGCTGACGAGCGCTCGAAGCGAGAGCTGATCAGGGGAGAAGAACAGCGCCGCGGCTTCGGGTCAAAGGGAGGTAGCCGACCTCGTCGATGATGAGCAGCGCCACACGTCCAAGACACTCGTACTCATGAGCCGTCAGACGGCCCGGACTGCTTGGTCAGGTTGTTAACCCGGCTCCGCAACATGGAGACGAGGTCGCGTACCTCGGTGAGGTCGGCTTCCTCTTCATCGAGGATGGCGGCGAACGCCTTCCGGCACCACTGGACGTAGGACGGGTGGTCCCTGTGGATGAGAAGTGAGATCAATCGCTCGGCGGCATCGAGGCGTCCCCACAGGTAGTCGTTCTCGCGGTAACTGCGCTTGAAGAAGGCGGCGAAGTGATGCAATCCTGTCCCCTTCAGCTTTGGCTCCTGTCCCGGGATCGAAAGCAACGTTGCGTCGTCGGGGCTCATCCGGATCACCTCAACGTGATCACGCTCCCCCGCCTCGCTGATCGACTGCACGGGATACACCAGCACATCCCAGAACGGGAAGCCTAGGTAGCGCACAAGGAGATCCTTGAGGCATTGTTCGTGCCACTTGACCGTGACCACGCGGATCTCCTTGTAGAGCCCGAGTGAAAATCCGGCGAGCTTCTGGTTGAGCCCCGCGCGCATCGCGTCTGCGATCTTAGAGAGCTCGTCTGACCGGCTAATGACGAACTCTTCGACGTTCTTGGGGTCCACGTTGAGCACGCCTTCGATCGCGCTCTCGCCAAAGCAAGCGAGGATCAGCTTGCGCAAGCCGTCCTCCATAGCGACATCGTCCGCGGCGTTGGACAGGTGCGCGATAGCCTGGTAGACACGACTCTTGCCCTCGTCGAGTTCGGAGCGGGAGGGAAACCCGGGCTGGCCGACGTCCCGATACCACCAGTTAAACGCCGCTACGACGAAGCGCAGTCGCCGCTCGCCGAAGCCGAGGTCGAAGCTCTTCAGAAAATCGAGCTGCTGGGGGAGCACTTCGACCGAGCGATCAAACAGCCCCTCGCGCGCCGCCCAGGTTCGAAGCACCGATCTGGTCGCGAACGCGTGATTGCTGGTAGCCGGGTAGTCGCAAGCGTTGCAGACCATCTCAGCGAAGCGATCCACGACGCCGGTGATCTTCATTCGTATGTAGGTGGCGAAGTTGAAACCCGCATCCTTCGCAGCCTCTTCGTTGAGCCTCTGTTGCCAGCTCGAAAGCGCCTCTCCGGTCGGGTCTGAAGGGAGTTTTGCGAGTGGCTCGCCCACGATCTCTTCCACGCGCGCGCCAATCCTGTCGAAGCTAGTCTCAATGATGTCCCTAATGCGCCCGACGTAATTGTTGAACTCCGCTATCTCGATTAGCTCGTCGAGAATCGGTTCGTTCTTCGGAATGCCCGACAGCGAACCAAGCACTGTCGAAAGAGGGCTGGGCTCGTCTCCCGTCGGGGGTCGCTGGGGAGTGCCGGGATCTGGCTCGAGATAAAGGAGCTTCCGATTGACCTCGGTTTCCGCCGGGCGCTTCCTGATGGCGGACACGACGTGTCCAAACGGCTTGTTGTCGAGCACCCCGCCATCAATAAAGAAGGTATCCGCAGGCCGCGCCTTCGAGAGCTGATAACTGCGGAAATAGCGCCGCTCGAAGTCGATGAGATCGACCTTCCTATCAAAGTATCCCATGAACGCCTTGAAGCTGACTGGTGGAAACGCTCCAGGAAAGCTCGACGTGGTGCGCGCCGCGAACGCGAGTGGCAGATTGCTCGCATCGCTGAACTGATCGATCCGTCTGGAGCGGTATCTAAATGTCAGCATGTGACGGTGACGCTGGTCGGAGATGAGCCGGGGGTCTCCAATCGCGACCTTGCTGTTGTAGCCGTAGAAGTCCGTGACGGTGACGAAGAGTTGCAGCAACCCGTCGTCGGGCACCAGCGACTTCCCCTCTTGACCAGTCTTGTCCATTCCAGCAAGGGCGCCGTGCAGCCAGATCGACATCTGATCCCCGCGCAGCGGGGTCGCCTTGCGCAGCCGCGCCAGCAGGAAAGGTGCCTTGACGGCGGGTGGGATGAAGGACGGGCCAGCCAACAGCTGCTTGATATCGCCCCGCTCGAACCACAGGTCGCGCAGCAAGTCCTGCGAGAGGTCGTGCGCCAGAGCCTTGGCCAGATATATGCCGTTGATCCCCCCGGCCGAGGTCCCGGCAATGATGTCGACGACCACCCGGGTCCGCGCGCCCTCGCCGTCCTCCCGATGCATCTCGTCGATCAGGTCGGCATAGACCTTTTGGCTGGGAGTCTTGACTCCGCCCGTTCCGTCGACGGAAGCTTTAACCAAACGATGGAGCTCCTTGGTCTGACCATGCATGTAGATGGCCAGTGAGACTCCCCCATAGCAGACCAGGCCGAGGCGCAGCTCGCGCTGAACGCCCAACGCACCATGGATCTGATCGGACATGCCCCCCTCCTTTCGACGGACTCGCCGCTGTGTGAGGCCCCACGTGTTTGACCGCTTTCATGGTACGCCGCGAGAGGCTGGGTACTCAACTGGATTAGAGTCCCGCCCGCGGCCGCCGCCATGGCCGCAAGAAGCTGGGGACAGCCCTACCGGCGTTCAGCCACGGAGTTGTCCTCTACGTCCAGGAAGTGGTCTCCTTCAAGCCGTTCAATATTGAGTCCGAACTTCTTTGTGGAATTCCTGCCACTAGCGCACAACCGAGGGGACGGTGGTGACGGAGATGTTGTCGGCACCGGAACGGATAATTTGAAGCCCTACGCATCACGTCCGTAAGCCCTATTGCCCGGTCACCGGGGGTGACCTTGAGTTACGTTCCGAATCCGGCAAGATCCGTCCCGAGACTCCACTTGCATCTGGTCTTTACCTGCGTGGTGGTGTTCTCTACCGGCCCCAGCGGGGCATGCAGAAAACCCGGTAGAAAACCCCTCTGACCAGCGCATTCATACATGACGGCTCCTAATTCTACGTCCGGGGACGGCCAGAGGGCCCGCCTCCGTGCCAGGACTTCGTCGGTGCTGGATTTCGGGCGTGCATGTAGGGGGCCGATCGGGGCAGCGTTGCTCGCCAGGTCAGGCGGCGAGTGGCGCGGCTCGTTGCCGATGCTCGAGCAGGGCCAGCGAGTTGACCATCAGCGCGTAGCCGATGAGGTTCAGGTGCTGGCGGGCATGACC
>Ga0075530_1001133_pt1 | contig 12775 bp, 12 predicted proteins | sample NGEPerD_2_FD_75101 | JGI IMG/M metagenome (GOLD analysis project Ga0075530, IMG submission 75101) | Arctic peat soil microbial communities from the Barrow Environmental Observatory site, Barrow, Alaska, USA - NGEE PermafrostL1-D | ecosystem: Environmental > Terrestrial > Soil > Wetlands > Peat ...
CCTTTTACGAGTAATTGGCATCATGTTAATGGGAACTGTAAAAAATCCTGAATATTTAAAACTTCCAAAGGTAACCTGGTATGAAAGAACCGGTATTATCTTATTATTCATCCCAATTATCGGAATCGGTATTGCACCGCTTTGGTTAAGCGATATGATTTTAAAAAGTTTAGAGCCGTTTATTCGGGGAGTCTTGTAAATTAGATTTGAGATATGAGATTTTAGATTTGAGACAAAAAGTTAGAAGTTAGAGAAAAATAAAAATATTCGTGCATTCATGGCTAATAAATCCAGCAAATAGAAACAGGAATGATTATCGAAAATAATTTAAATAGAAAAAAATGAGTCTTAACAATTTCCTATTAATGAGACATGAAATTTTACTTCTGGCAATTACATTATTGCTTATTGTAGGTGAAATTTTTATACCTAAGCACAAAAAAGGCAGCATTGTACACCTGGCTCTGTTTTTATTTGGAATTCATACCGTTGTGGGATTTTTAGCTATTGAAGAAAGCAGTTTATTTGGCGGAATGTTTCAAACAAATAACCTGATACACTTCTTTAAAAACACGCTGAATGTTGGAGTATTAGTATTACTGCTGCAATCGGCAGATTGGATCCAGGAAAAAATAGTTCAAAAAAATAAAGGCACAGAATTTTTTGTCCTGCTCTTCTCATCACTTTTGGGAATGTATTTTATGATTTCCGCCGGGGATTTCTTAATGTTTTATATTGGGTTGGAATTGGCTACATTACCGGTAGCGGCATTGGCAGCTTATGAAACTTCAAAAAGAATTTCCAGTGAGGCCGGGATAAAATTCATACTCTCTGCGGGATTTGCTTCAGGAGTCGCTTTATTCGGAATTTCATTGTTGTATGCTACCACAGGTTCCATTTATTTTAATGATGTTATGGAAGTTATCACCTCCAACAACCTCACAATATTGGCATTTATTCTGTTTTTTACCGGGCTTTCCTTTAAAATATCCCTTGTGCCATTTCATTTTTGGACTGCCGATGTGTATGAAGGGGCACCAATAAGTGTTGCCTCCTATTTATCGGTGATTTCAAAAGGAGCCGCTGCATTTATTTTAATGATCTTATTGTTTACTGTTTTAAGACCACTAATGCACGTTTGGGAAAACATTATTTATGTAGTCGCAATTGCCACAATGACTATTGGGAACTTATTTGCGCTACGTCAAAAAAACATGAAACGCTTTCTGGCATATTCATCCATTGCCCAGGCAGGTTTTATTCTGTTAGGCCTCATTGCCGGAACCCAATTGGGAGCAGCGACGGTGGTTTACTTTGTATTGATTTATATATTCTCAAATCTGGCAGCTTTTGGAGTAGTACAGGCTATTTCATTAAAAACCGGAAAGGAAAATATGGACGACTATAACGGCTTGTACAGGACCAATCCTAAACTGAGCTTGGTAATGATGCTGGCCTTGTTCTCACTGGCAGGAATTCCGCCGGTGGCAGGATTTTTTGGTAAATTCTTCCTGTTCACTGCAGCCGCGAGTCAGGGGTATTATTTCCTTGTATTTATAGCCGTTGTGAACGCGACCATTTCCCTTTACTATTACTTATTGGTAATCAGGGCGATGTTCATAAGAAACAGTGACCATCCTATTCCATACTTTAAAAATAAGATTTATATGCGTTTGGGATTGTTAATTACCGCAATTGGGATCTTGGTCCTTGGACTATACAGCCCGTTGTACGATTACATCTTTGAATTAAGCAGCATATTTAGTTAATAAACAAATTACAAGCACCAAATAACAAAAAACGCTCAACACGAAATAGTTGAAACTTGAATTTTTGGAATTAATTCACTTATTTGGCCCTGATGCATCCGGGTGGAATTTGATTTTTGATTTTTGGAATTTATTTTTTTAAGAAAAAAAATTATGGCATTAGAAGGAAAACATGCATTTGGAAGCATCGGGGATACACGAGTGACTTTTGTTGAAAAAAAGATTGGTGAAGACCGTAAGGATTTTTTAAAAAAATTGTTGGAACACAACGGGTTTGAAGTATTGATCCAGGAAGAAAAAAGAAAAACCGAAGAAGAACCTCAACTTTATACTGTTGCAGTAACCGATATGGTCTTTAACCCTACCATTTATATTTTTGAACGCAAGTTAAGGACTTTCGATGACAGAAAAATGACCCAGGATTATTGGTTTCAGCGTACCGATGACACAAACCCCCGTTACTGGAACAATGGGTCCGAAGAAAATTAATGGAGCTTCATTTTAAGTTCTATCTGATCCTGCTCCGCCAAATTTAGATTTGCGGGATCCAAACTGAAAATATTCAATCTACCCCAACAAAAAACTTCCCTAAAAGGGAAGTTTTTTTATTTCCAAATATTTGGAATTATCTGAATTAAGGAAGTTGAGAACTAATTCCTGCAAGGAAATAGGTGAAAAGAAAACCTCCTCCCAAACGGCATTTCCATCGGGTTTAATTTGAATGAAATGTATCAATTCAACAGAAATCCACAAACAGCAACCACTCATAATTTTCTGTTAAAATTCTGTTTTTCAATAATTTAAAAACCATCAACATTAGAATAAAATAACCAACATCCTTTTATATTAAACTATTTTAGTAATTTTAGTACTTAAATCATCGGTTTAATTCTTCCAAAAAAATTACTGCCGACCAATAATGGGGAAAGATGAATCCATTTCTAAAACATCTTTATATATTTTCCATATTCCTTTTCCCGTTCGTTGGGATTTCTCAACAAGTGCGCTTTAAACACCTTAGCATAAACGATGGCTTGTCACAAAATGCAGTGTTTTCCATCTCCCAGGACCACGATGGATTTATGTGGTTTGGCACCAAGGACGGTTTAAACAAATTTGATGGCTATTCATTTACGGTCTATCATAACGAACTGAATAACCCAAATTCTATTGATGCAAATTTCATTACAGCACTTTACACCGATAGTCATGGAATTTTATGGGCAGGGACTGAAAACGGAATGGTAAACCGCTATATAAAATCAACCGATTCTTTTGATAGAATTGGGCTTCCCCTGAGTAATTCCTTAAGTAAAAACACAACTGAGATCAAGGTGATCTCAGAAGACAGAAATGGCACAATTTGGGTAGGCACAGGGGATAACGGCATATTTAAACTCCCTATTTCCAACAACCAAGTACAACATAATGAGATAAAACAATATTTTCTGGATGAAAAACAAAAATCCCATTTAAGCAATAACACCATTAGAGGTTTGTATGCAGATGAAAAAGGGTTTTTATGGATCGCTACCAAAGAAGGCCTGGACCGCATGGACATCAATCGGGAAAATTTCACCACTTTTTATTTTGATATTAAACATCCAGATGCAGAAGCAACTACTTCAGATTTAGCTGTTACCGCAATTTATCCCGCCGGAGATGGCTATTTGTGGCTCGGCACACTTTCAGGACTCGTGAGATTCAATACAAATGATTTTTCCCATGAAGTATTCCCGCATCATTACAATATTTACAGATATGGTTGGGGCGAGATCACAAAGATCGTAAAAGACAATAAGGATAATTTGTGGCTTGCCTCCATGGGGGAATTGATGAGTTTTAATACAAAAACCAATACCTATACTTACTATAAAAACGATCCTCTTATACCGGAATCTTTGATCTTTAATGGTGTTTCCGGGCTATTTATAGACCGGTCAAATATTGTTTGGGTTGGCACAACCGGGATGGGCATTAGTTATTACGACCCAAAAACGCATCTCTTTTCCTTAATAAAACGCCAGGCCAATCAAAACTCGAGAATAAACGGTTTTAGTGTTCTTTCCGTTGCAGAAGAAAACAACCGCTATATTTGGATAAGTGCCGGGGTGCTCTATCGTTGGGACAGAAAAAACAATAGCTTAAAAAGTTTTGAATCCGATTCCAATCTTTTGAATGCTTTTGGAAATACAAATGCCTGGTCTATTATAAAAAGCCGGGATGGGAACCTGTGGTTCACCACCACAGAAGGACTTTTTGTTTTGAATCCCAAATCAGGAAAAACACGTCAATATAAATTTAATAAAAACGATCCCGACGGGATCCCTCAAAAAGGAGTTGCAAATATTTATGAGGACAAAAAGGGTTTTCTGTGGATAGTTACAGAAAACTATTTGAGCAAAATGACCAACCGGGAAAAAGGCACATTTAAACACTATCAATATCTAAGAGCACCTGCATACCAGATGTATGTACGCCCTGTACTATACGAGGATGGAGACAACAAGATCTGGCTGGGAACGAATAATGGTTTGCTGATATTTGACCAGGAAAAAGAAAGTTTTTTCACCTACAAAAACCAGCCGGACGATGTGTACAGTTTATCGAACAACCATATTAAAACTATGTGTCCGGATCCTGAAAAACCCGATAGATTCCTCTGGATCGGAACTGCCGGGGGGTTGAATTTATTAGATAAAACCGAAGGAAAATTTACCAATTACACAGAGAAAGACGGTTTGCCAAACAATGTGGTTTACGGCATTTTGACCGATAATCAAAACAATCTTTGGCTAAGCACCAACAAGGGAATTTCAAAATTTAATCCAAAAGAGAGCTCCTTTAGAAATTTTGATATCAATGATGGACTTCAGAGCAATGAATTTAATACCGGAGCCTATTTTAAAAGTGAAAATGGGGAATTGTTTTTTGGAGGCATTTCAGGATTGAACCACTTTTTCCCGGAACAAATAAAGGACAATCCATTCCTGCCCCCGGTAGCCATGACCGGGATAAAGGTTTACAATAAAAACCAAAATAGCGAAGCTCAAACCTCTTTTTCCAAAATCTCTGTTTTTGATAAAGAAACATTTAGGTTCACCCGAAATGACAATATCATTACTTTTGAGTTTGCTGCTTTAGACTTTTCCACTCCGGCAAAAAATCAATATGCTTACAAATTGGAAAATTTTAATGAAGACTGGATCTATATAAATAATGCCCGCAGTGCAACTTTCACAAATTTACCTCCGGGAAAATACATGTTCAGGGTGAAAGCAAGCAACAACGACGGTGTGTGGAATGAGGCAGGAATTGCTATTCCTATAGAAATTCTGCCTCTTTGGTCCGGAACCTGGTGGGCGTATCTCCTCTACTTTATCTTATTGCTCATTCTTTTGTATTTGATAAGAAAATATGAGTTAAAACGCTTTAATATCAAAAACCAACTGGAAGTTGAACGCATAGAAATAGAAACACTTCGCAGTTTAGACCGACTTAAATCCAGGTTTTTTACCAATATTTCTCACGAGTTCAGAACTCCCCTCACCCTGATTAGCGGAGAAGCAGAGGGCTTGTTGGAAAACCTAAAGGCAGAGTATACCCGAAGACAGATCAAAACAATCGATAAAAATGCCAGGCGGCTTTTACAACTCATCAACCAACTTCTGGACGTATCAAAATTGGAAGTCGGGAAAATGGAACTTCATCCCCTTCAAAACAACATTGTCTTATTCCTGAAAAATTTGTTTTATTCCATTGAAAATTATGCGAATAAGAAAAATATAAGGCTTTTATTTTCTTCTGAAGACAAAAATATCCAGGCGCTGTTTGATTCAGAAAAGATGGAAAAAATTATCACCAACCTGCTATACAATGCACTGAAATTTACGCCGGAGAATGGAACGATCTCACTTCAGGTGGAACAAAAAGATCCCAATACCCTAAAAATATCTCTTTCCGACACTGGGATAGGAATATCAGAAAAAGATCTTCCCTTTATTTTTGACCGGTTTTACCAGGTTGATAATTCCGACACGCGGGCATACGAAGGAACAGGAATTGGGCTGGCTTTGGCTAAAGAATTGGTGGTGCTTCATCAGGGAAATATCTCGGCAATTAATAACCCAAACAATCCAGGGACAACCTTTATTATTGAATTGCCAATTGGAAACATAAAAGAATCACAGGTGGCCGAGGAAATTCCGGAGGCAATAAAACCATTTAATGCACCTCCGGTAAAAACCAATGGCCATAAAGTAATGCCACTTATTGAACCCGATAAAAAGATAATTTTAATTGTCGAGGACAACCCGGACATTCGTCAATTTATAAAAGAACAACTCAACTTAAATTACAAGGTCATTGAAGCCGCAGATGGAGAAAAGGGAATAGAAATCGCTCAAAAGTTCATCCCCGATTTGATAATCACCGATGTAATGATGCCAAAAATTGATGGTTATTCCATGGTTAAACAGCTTAAGGAAAATGAAAAATCCAGCCATATCCCCATTATTATGCTCACGGGAAAATCTTCTTATGAAGATAAGATCGAAGGTTTAGAGACCGGTGTGGATACTTTTCTAACTAAGCCATTCAGCCCGAAAGAACTTCTGATACGTATTTCAAATTTAATAAAACAACGGGAAAAGCTAAGGGCTATTTATAAAAATGCTTTTTCGATCACTCCGGATGAAATACCCGCGAGCTCTGTTGACAAAGTGTTTTTGGAAAAAACAATTCCGCTAATTAGGATAAACCTTGACAATCCAAACTTCAGTGTAGAAGAATTAGCCGAAAAAATGTGTTTGAGCAGTTCACAACTTCATAGAAAACTACAAGCGCTTATTGATCAGGCTCCCGGTCAGTTATTGCGCAATATGCGCCTTCAGAAAGCAGCAGAACTCATCAAACTCAAAGCCGGAAGCATTGCAGATATTTGCTTCCAAACCGGGTTTAATGATCAGGCTTATTTTTCGCGTGCCTTCAAAAAACAGTTTGGTTGCAGTCCAACTGCATTTAAAAAAGAATGCGTGTAGCATTTTAACTTCCTCGGCTTAAAATACATCTATCTTCCTGATTTTCAGTGCTTATAAGCAATAAAAATCCAAATTTTTGCAAGAAAAGTACTATTTATTCCCTCAGTTCTGTACTAAATTTGTTCCTGTTTTAACCAAATAAAATTATAGAAATGAAAAAATTACTTTTTTTAATATTGCTAATTCCCTTTTTAGCACAATCCCAAAACGACGGCAGTAAACTCTTAAATATGAGCGAAATTACTGTAAAACCCGGTCACGAATCTGAGTTTATTGAAGGGGTAAAACTCTGGAAGAAATGTTATTCGGAAAACAAAGGAACCGACAAATTTAATGTGTGGAGACGAGTGCAAGGAGAAGGAATTGTGTATGTTTTGACCGGAATGATGGACAACTGGGCTGAAATGGATAAAGAGGATGCGCCCGGAAAAGCATGTCGAAAAACAGTAACTGACTTTATAATGCCTCATGTTGAAAACGTCAATTACAATATCTCCCGTACAATGCCCGAAGTGAGCAGTGCCACTCCAGCGGAAGGAACAAAATTGGTTTGGGTCGGTTTTTTTAGAGTAGAAAACAGCACGGTTTTTAATGACGCGATCAAGGAAACTTCTGCAACAATTAAAGAGGCTGAAGGATCAATCAGAGGAACCTGGTATACGTTTATGGGAGGTGGTCCCGATTCTCCGGATTATATGGTCTCAATACCATATAAAAACTTTGGAGACCTGGATGTCACAAGAGATGGCGTATGGAAAATCTATGAAGATAAACACGGTAAAGTAAAAACGGATGAATTACGGGCAAAATTCCGGGCATCTCTTAAAAATTCCTGGGCCTATTTGTATTCCCTCAAGGCAGAATTGAGTATCCAATAAAAAATGAAATGAAATGAAAAAAACGATTTTTATCATTCTGACTTTTGCGCTGTTCACTTCCTGTCAAAACACAAGCGAAGTGCGTTACACCCAAAATTCCCCAGAGATCGATATCTATAAGCAATTGCTAAAAGATTACGAAATGGGTAATTGGGAAGCCATGGCAGTTCATTATGCCGATACGGCAAAGATTTATTACAACGTGACAGAAAAAAACCCGAAAACAATTTCAGAAAGCATCGAGGAAGACAGGAAAAATTCTGCGATACTTTCTTCTTACGGGTATATCCCGGATTCTATGGAGTTTGAAATGGTGATTACCAATGATGGGGAAACCTGGGTGAATTTTTGGGGAGTATGGCAGGGAAGACTTGCCGAAAACAACAAACTCTTTGAAATACCATCCCACATTACAATTCAATTTGTGAATGGAAAGATCGTAAAAGAATACGGCTATTGGGACAACACAGAAATGGTTCTGGAATTAATGGAACTTGAAAAACAACCCGCAGAAGAACCCACAGCAGAAGAACTTGAAGAGAATATTGATAACTAATCATTTATATAACGAACTTATGAAAAGAGTTGGCATTATTGGGGGCTCAGGCTTTATAGGTAGCTACATCACCCGAAAATTTTTAAAAAAAGGATATAACGTAAAAGTATCGGCGACCGATATAAAAAAAAGTGAAAAATTCCGGCATTTGTTTAACCTGAAGAATGCCGACAATCTCAACATAAGCGCGATGAAAGTTGAGGATATAAAGGATTTGGAAGATTTTATATATGATTGTGATATCCTGATTCACGGAGGCACGCCTTTTCAGCTGGATGTAAAAGATCCCAAAACCGAACTTTTTGATCCAACTATTAATGGTACCAAAAATTTCCTGGAAGCAATAAGCAGTGTGCCATCACTTAAAAAAGTAGTTTTTATTGCTTCAGTGGCTGCTTTCAATACCAACTTTCCTATGCCGGCAGGAGGAAAATCACCCACAGATACCTTTAGTGAAACCGACGATCCATTTATAAGTGAAGAAAGCCATCCGTACGCCCAGGCCAAATTTATCGCCCAACGAGCGGTTGAAAAATTTATAGCTGTAAATCCAAATTTAGATTTTGAGATCACAACGGTATCGCCGGTGATGGTGATGGGGAAAGCTTTGTCCAACCGGGAAGATTCCACCTCAACCGGGTTGCAGTTTCTGTTTAAAAACAGGATAGCGCCCAATCCGTTTATTGAGATGTTTTATGAAAATGACACCAAATTTGCACTGGTAGATGTAAGGGATGTGGCCCGGGGAGTGTTTAAAGCCGCAACTAAATCCGGACTGCACGGTGAAAATTATTTGTTGAGCAGTGAAACCTACCCGGTTTCAGACATCAGCTTAATGCTGAATAACAAAGCACCAAAAAACAAGGCAAAAATTATATACCAAAATGCAAAGGCAGCGCGTGAATTGGGAATTTGTTTTCAACCTGCCATCGGGTTTTTACAGGAATAAAATTCTCGAAAAAATAAACTCCTTCATTGTGAAGGTGAAATAAAATTTAACCAAATAAATATAAAAACAATGAAAACAACAATTCTATCGGTAATGATGCTTATAGCCTTCATTTCCAACGCACAAAAAAAGAATGGTTCGGTTTATATTGAACATCCAGCCATTGACGTAGTTCAGAATTATGAAAGTGCTTCCGTTGCGGGCGATAAGTCCAAAATGGCAACCTATTTAACCGACGACTTCCGAGCATACAATGGCACATCAAACGATTTAAACGACAAGGGAATGGACAAAGAAGCATTTCTAAATAACCAAATGGTTTACCATGATCAATTGGATTATTATTCCATAGAAGCATTTCCGGGTTCTTATCCCGATGCCATCGAGTACAAAAAGGACAACCCAGATGGCGAGGTTTGGGTCCAGACCTGGAATATAGTAAAAGGAGTTCACAAACCTACTGGCGTAAAAATTGATGCCGCTGCCCATCGGTTATACACACTTACCAAAGACAACAAAATAAAAACCATCATAACTTATGGCAATAGAGAAGTAATAGATGAAATAAGAGCCAGTTTTGCGGACAGTACCAACGGTACTATATATAACCACCACGAAAATATTAACACCGTTCGCAAAATGATATATGCTTTTGGACATAAAGATTTGGACAAGGCATATACTTTTTATGATGAAAATGCAAGATTTCTGGACTCAAGCTCCCCAACCTTTAAAGGCATTTCTTTGACCGAGCAAAAAGAGATAGACAAAAAGATTTTCGATAAATATGATATTGCAAGTATAGACATGGTGGGCTATCCCGATTATCTGCACTATGAATTGGGCGATGCACGTGTAGTCCAGTCTTGGTGGAACATAAATCTTATTCGCAAATCAGACAAAAAAGCAATTGTCCTGCCTGTTCACTATATAAACGATTTCAACAAAGAAGGAAAAATAACCTCAGAAACTGCTTATTACAACGCAAAACTGCTTGACTAGACTACAAAACATCTTGTAACTGCTCCCCAGTTAATAATGCAAAATAAATACTAACCAGTCTGCCATTGGCAGGCACAATCTTAAACATTATGAAAAAAGTAATTTTTTTGATGCTCTTATGGCCCTTTTTGGCAATATCGCAAAACAGTACCGAATACGGTGTATTCGAAAATGCTCTATTAACGCCTAACCCAACTCAAATAAGCCAGTTTGAAAAAGGAATTACGGCGCACAACAAAAAATATCATGGCGAAGGCCCTTACGGGGTTCGTGTTTATTGGATTTCCAATGGTCCAAACACTGGTAGCTATGTATGGACCAAGGGCCATTCCCCTGGAGCGCTTTAGATAACAGGCCTGCTGAAAAAGAAGGCCATGATACCGATTGGAACAATAATGTTGCTCCATATATGACAGCCAATAGTGGCACACAAAGCTATTGGCGTGGTCATACTGAACTTTCCAGGTTCCCAAAAGATTTTACCATTAAAAATATGGCCGTGGACTATTATGATATAAAAAGAGGCAAAACCAAAGATGTCATGAAGCTAATAGAAAAAATCAACAAAGTGTACGCTGAAAAATCTCCTGATGACACCTTCGGCATATATACCAACGAATTTGGAAGTACAAAAGAAGGAAGGGATCTGGCCGTTATTTCATTTTTTGAAAAATTGGCCTGGCTGGGTGAAGACCAAAGCATAGCAAAAAAATATGATGAAATATACGGTACTGCAAGTTGGGATGAGTTTTTAAAAGATTGGTTTGCGGTTACTGACGGTGGTGAAAGCGTGCTGTGGATTTTCCGTCCAGATTTAAGTGGTATTAATGGCGAGGTAAAAGTTTCCGATAGAAAATAAAAAAACATTTAAGTGTATGGTTCAGCTATGCTGCGCCATATACTTTTCTTTATAAAATTTCAAACCATTCTTTATACCAAAAAAATAAAGCAATGAAACCCGAACAGAAACAATGGAACAAGGCAGAACTGAAAATATATATTTTGTTGCTTTGCGCAAAAGCAGATTTGGTTGAGACCGAGGAGGAATTAATTTTAATCAAATCCAAAACCTCGACAGATATCTTTGACAGAATGTACGAGGAATTTTGCAAAGATGACGAAGATGTATGCTTTGAAAAAATCCAAGATGCCGTGGGAAGGCATAAATATTCATACAAGGAACTTTCCGAGCTTAAAAAAGAAATACAGGAAGTGTTTTTCTCAGACAAGAAATTACTAATGAAAGAGCAAAATCTGGGTCGGGTGTTGGACAATATTCTTTATTGAGAACAAAGATCAGAGAAAAAAGACTAAAGACTTATAAATAATAAAAATCAGTGAAACCAAAAATCTTTAAACTCCTGCCTTTTCTTTTGCTGAGCTTTTTTTGCAGTTCAGTCTCAGAACAATGATAGGCACGGCAAGCACGAATCGGCTATAACTGGCATGCCTTCTTAAAAAATATTGATGGTTGAATTTAGGATCAATTTTCCACCGGACATAGTACAGTTATAAACCTAGAATTCGCGAAAATTAATTTAAAATCTATTTATCATGAAAAATTTACTAATTCTTATCGCATTGATGTTGGTAGGCAATAATGGTATTGCCCAGGACAAACTTTATTTAATATTCGAGTTCATGAAAGTGGACAATGAGCAGGAACAAGCCTATTCGGAAACGGAAGCATTTTGGCAAAAAATTCAGGAACATCGCACAAAAAATGGTGATATTTTAGGTTGGGATCTGTGGAGCTTACAACCTGGTGGGGAGAATCAGGGATTTCAATACCTAACGGTAAGCCTTTATAATGATCCTGTAAAAATGATGAGCGGTGCCGGGAATTTTGAGGCGGCCCTAAAAGCAGCATATCCCGAAATGTCTGAAGACGAACTCAATAAAAAATTTGAAAATACTTCAAAATCAAGAGACCTGGCGGTGCGCGTATATCTTGAACAAATAGCTGCTACAAAAGATAACTTTGACATGCCTTTAGGCACAGTTGCCGGAATTAATTTAATGAAAGTCTCTGATGGAGATTATGAAAAATACGAAAAATTTGAAACAGAAATTTTCCAGCCTATGCATCAAAAAGAGGTTGATGCGGGAATAAGGGGAAATTGGGGTTTGATGCGGTATATGTTGCCGGTTGGAAGCGATGTTTACGCCTCACATATAACTGTGGATATGTACAAGGATTACAACCAATTATTTAATGGAGGGGCTGCCGCTGGACCGGCATTGTCTGAAGACCAAATTCGAAAAATTCAAGAAGGTTTAGCTTCCCGGGATTTGAAATATAAATATATGGCTACGCTCGTGAAAAAAGTTCGTTAAAAATATGATTAAGAAAACGTGTAATCCTGAAAATCCTAAAATTGAATGCTATAAAAAGTACCCAATTCTTTTTTAGGAATTTCTTAATGCAAGCAACACTAAGCATTTTTAAGAAAATAATAATTTATGGCCAAATTCTATAAATGCAAACATGCTAATTCAAAAAATATTTTGGGCGTTTCAGCCGAAAAGGCTGCCGGGCTTTGCACTGCAATCTTTTTTAATTCGCCGAAAAGGCAAATCAA
>Ga0075530_1001135_pt1 | contig 12769 bp, 12 predicted proteins | sample NGEPerD_2_FD_75101 | JGI IMG/M metagenome (GOLD analysis project Ga0075530, IMG submission 75101) | Arctic peat soil microbial communities from the Barrow Environmental Observatory site, Barrow, Alaska, USA - NGEE PermafrostL1-D | ecosystem: Environmental > Terrestrial > Soil > Wetlands > Peat ...
CGCCGAGCTGCTCGCCTACGGCGCCTTCGGCGAGGCCGGCGTACGCGAGTTCTTCGCCCACGTGCGCTTCCACAAGCACGACGAGGAGCGGATCGTCGTCCACATGCTGGTCGAGCTCTACGCCCGCTCGGCTGAGGAGGCGACCGAGGTGCTCGAAGGCGCCGCCCACGGCCAGCTCGAGATCACCTCGCTGGCGGAGGAGTCGCGGCCCCCGGCGCACGCGTCCGACGAGGCGCACTGAGCCGAATCTGGGTTCCAGGCCAGGTTCTCCACGAAAACTTCGAATATTCGTCCGATAGGGTCCTCGAAGTTCGTACTGCAAAAGCGGTTGCCGGCTTGAGCGCGGCAAACTTGTTGCCGATGTGTTCAAGGCAATGGAGATTTCGTTGCTTTACCTCTATTTTCTAGCTAGGCCTTCATTCGACTTTCCGCCCGTTCGAGCCGAAGCCGACCAGGGGCCGCGCGAAGTCACTCTCGTTTTCTGAACGCAATGCCCAAAACCCCTGCCCAACCCCACACCCCGTTTTAGCCCGAATGGAGAGTTCAACCGCAACCCACGCGCCGCCTCGCTCCGTCAGGGAGGCAAACGAAGCACCCAGCAGCGCGCCGCACGACAGCACGCACCGCGCCAGGCGGCGGGGGACGGTGCTGGCACGGATGCTCTTCGCCGGTGACGCGCTCGCGGCTTGCGCTGCCGCGGCGATCGCAGTGGCGATCCTTGGCCTCGCCTCGTGGACTGGGCTCGCCTACGTTGCCTGCGCGGCCCTGCTCTGGCCCCTGGCCGCATTCAGCATCGGCCTCTATCGCGGTGACCAGCTTGCGACCTGGGCCTCCTCGGTAAGCGAGGCTCCCCGCGCCTTCGTCGCCATATTGCTGATCACCTGGCCGCTGTTCGGAATCGCGTCGGCGCTGCCGGTCGGCCAGACGGTCGCGCTGACCTTCCTCACGGTCGTCGGAATCGGCGCCTTCGCCCCGATCGCCCGCACGGTCGTCCGTGCCGGCCTGCACCGTGCACCGGACCTCCGCCAGCGGACGCTGATCCTTGGATCGGGAATGGTCGCCGGAGACGTCGTCAAGAAGCTCCACAACAACGCCCAGTTCGGCCTCGTCCCGGTCGGCATCGTTGACGACGAAGTGCACGATGTGGGCACGCCGGACCTGCCCTGGCTGGGCCGCTTCGACGACCTCGACACGATCATCGAGGCACAGGACGTGGACCGTGTGATCATCGCCTTCACCCGCGCCAGCCACGAGCAACTGCTCGAGTCGATCCGTGCCTGTCGCGACGCCGGCGTCGCGATCGATGTCGTCCCCCGGCTCTTCGAGTTCCTCGACGGCGTGCGCGCGCTCGATCAGGTCGGCGGCCTGCCGCTGCTCTCGATCGGCGCCCAGAACCTGACCCCGACCTCCGTTGCCGCCAAGCGAGCCCTCGACGTCTTCGGCTCACTGGCCCTGCTGGGCCTCTTCAGCCCCGTGATGATCGCCGCGGCAATCGCGATCAAGCTCGAGTCTCGCGGACCCGTCTTCTTCCGCCAGCCGCGAGCGGGGCGGCGCAGCAGCAGCTTTGCGTTGGTCAAGTTCCGCTCGATGTATCTGGACGCCGACGATCGCAAGGCGGAGGTCGAGGAGCTCAACGAGGCCTCCGACGGCGTCATGTTCAAGATCCGCCGCGACCCTCGTGTCACCCCGGTCGGCCGCTTCCTGCGCCGTTACTCGATCGACGAGCTGCCGCAGCTGTTCAACGTCCTCAAGGGCGAGATGAGCCTGGTCGGCCCCCGTCCCCTGATCTTCCCCGAGACCGCCGCCCTGGACGAGCACTGGCACCTGCGCCGGCTCGAGCTGCGCCCCGGCCTGACCGGCCCCTGGCAGATCTACGGTCGCTCGCAGAGCCCCTTCCAGGAGATGGTCCGCTTCGACTACCAGTACGTAGCCGGCTGGTCCCTCGCCCGCGACGTCGAGATCCTGCTGGCTACGCTGCCGGCGGTCATCTCGGGGCGCGGCGCGTACTGAGCGCGGCCGCGGGCCGATCGACCTCGCCCCCTTGCGTACGTAGTAGCTGCGCCACCCGCGCGCTGAAGCCCGCAAGGGAAATTGCGGAATCCCCATCGCTGTCACCTGAGCGGACATCCGTCCAGAGATGAGCCAACCGGCTTGCCGTAAGACGGACGGGCGACGACGAGCTCTCCGTGAAGGGCTTCGCCGACACCCCCACCCACAGCAGGGTCCTCGCCGCCTTCGCCGGCGTCCTGCTGGCCGCACTCGCTCTCGCCGCCGGTCCGCCGCAGGCCCATGGCGCACCCCGCAGCCTGGCAATCGTCGCCCCGAACGCGGTGGCAGCCGATCCCACCGTGCGCTACGCGACCAAGGTCTCGGGCGGCGCGACGCGAGTCGCGTTCTTCGTCGACGGCAAGCGCCGCTGGGCGGAGCGCACCTCGGGCCGGAAGTTCAAGCGCAGGGGCTACCTTCACACCGCCACCCTCAGCAAGGGTCGACACAGGCTGGCCGTAAAGGTGCGCCGGCGTAGCGGCCGCATCCTCCGGGCGGCGCACGTGCTCTACGTGTCGAGCCGCTCGACCGACAAGAGCCGCGGTGGCGGCAAGAAGGACAAGCCGGCACCGGCACCGGAGCCCGCGCCCGAACCCGCGCCGGAGCCGGAGCCAACCCCCGAGCCCTCGCCCGCCCCAGAGCCAGAGCCAGAGCCAGAGCCTGCTCCGGAGCCGGAGCCGGAGCCCGAACCGGAACCGGAGCCCGATCCGCTCGCAGTCCCGACGCTGCTCGATGCCGGCTTCGAGAACGGCCTCACCGGGTGGAACACTGCGGGAGTAGGCGAAGCCATGCCTACCGTAGTCAGCGATGTCGTGCGCTCCGGCTCGAAGTCCGGCAGGGTCATCCTCACCGGCTCGCAGGGCCGCTCGGAGCTCATCTTCGGCGGCAATGGCACGGACAGCACGTCGGGCACCCAAAGGTTCTACGAGGGCGACGAGTACTGGTACGGGTTCTCCTTCTACATCCAGTCGATGGTCTACGGCAGGCCCGGTGCCCACAACTTGATCATGCAGTTCAAGGGCAATGACAGCGGCAGCCCGGGGTTCGGTCTGATGCTCTGGGACTACGAGGGGCACCGCGGCCTGTGGAGCCACGGCTCCGGGATGGGCGGCGATCGCTTTCTGTCGCCGCTGCCTGAGCGCCAGTGGCACGACGTGGCGATTCAGTTCAAGGCTTCGCGAGTGGACGCCGGCTTCTACCGGATCTATCTCGATGGTGAGCTGATCGATTCTCGCGCCGACACCAGCATGATCGTCTCCACCGCCACCTACGCCTACATCAAGGACGGTCTCTACCGAAACGGCGGCAACATCCCCGGCACTTCCGAGATCCGGCTCGACGCTGCACGGCTGGGCACCAGCCTGGCCTCCGTCAGCATCTGATCGCTCCGTCCCCACGACACCCGGAGGCACTGCCCAACATCCGTCCAGTCAGCCCTTGACAGCTGGCGTCACGGCGCTCTCCAGCCGAGCAGTCCGTTATGACGGTCACGTTCCCCGAAGACTCCCGCAACGGCTGGCTGATTCAGCTCTCCGCCTCTCTTCTACTCGCCTTCACCTTGCTCCTGGCGACGGTCGCGGGCGCAGCCGCAGACATTTCACCGGCCGCCGCCAAAGCTTCGCAGAGCCGCCCGACCGTAAAGCACGGGGCGTCCCGTAGGGCCGCCAAGAACGTGCGGATCGGGGTGGCGGGCAACTCCGCCGTCTCCCGGCCCAGGTCCAGCGCCGGCTCGGTCAGTTCCGCGCCAACGGTCCTCGACGCCGGCTTCGAGCGGGGTCTCTTCAACTGGAACACGGCGGGGGTCGGCGAAGCCGCCCCCGTCGTTGTCAACGACATCGTCCGCAGCGGCTCCTGGTCCGGCAAGGTCGTCCTCAGCGGTGACAAGGGCCGCTCCGAGCTGATCCTCGGCGGCAACGGGGGTGGCGGCACCAGGGGCATGGTTCAGTTCAGCGAGGGCGACGAGTACTACTTTGGCTTCTCCTTCTACATCGTCTCGATGGTCTACGGCGAGCCGGGCGCCCACAACCTGATCATGCAGTTCAAGGGCAATGACGACGGCAGCCCGGCCTTCGGCCTCGGCCTCTGGAACTATGAGGGCGACGATGGTGAGTACAAGGACAACCCGAAGGGCCTCTGGAGCCACGGCCCGGCGATGGACGGCGACCGCTTCCTCGCCCCCCTCACCGAGCATGCCTGGCACGATGTCGGCATCCACTTCAAGGCCTCCGGCAGGAGCGACGGCTTCTACGAACTTTACCTCGACGGCCATCTGATCGATTCGCGCGGAGGCGTCAGCATGATCCCCGATGGTGCCGGTTACTCCTACATCAAGAGCGGCCTCTACCGCAACGGCGGCGAGATTCCCGGCACCTCGGAGATTCGCCTCGACGCAGCCCGGCTCGGCCGTAGCTGGGCCGACGTCGCGGCGGGCTGATCGAGCCGCACCGTCTTCGCGGGTAAGAGATCATTCCCCCGGTGCATTCCCCCAAGCCAACTGCGTCTCTCATCCGGATCGCACTCGTCCAGCAGGGCGATCCGACCGATCCAGCCTCATGGTCGGGCGTGCCGGCACGACTCGCCCGCGGTTTCGAGGGGGCCGGATGCGAAATCGTTCCGGCGCGGGCGCTCTTCCCCGGCGCACGCCGGCTGGCGAGCCTGCTGCGCATGTCGTGGGCTGACCAGTCGACCAGCCGCGCCTTCGCCGCGGCCTGCGGGACCGCGGCCGATCGCTCGCTGCGGCGGGCGGGGCGAATCGACGGCGTGGTGGCGATCGGCAGCGGCTACAGGCTGAGGACGACCACGCCGACGGTCACCTTCGAGGACATGACCCTGGTCCAAGCGCTGCGTCAGGGCGAACCGCCCTACGACTCGCTGAGCCCCGCCGCCGCCAGCCGTTGGCGCGAGCGCCAACGGCGGATCTACGAAGGCAGTCGCGGCTGCTGCGTCGCCAGCGGCTGGGCCGGCAGGTCGGTACGCGTGGATTACGGCATCGCCGCAGCCAAGATCCACGTCACCGGCACCGGCCGCAACATCGACGCCGGCCGGGCCGAGCGCGACTGGTCGCTTCCCCGCTTCCTCTTCGTCGGTGCCGATTGGGAGCGCAAGCGCGGCACCGACGTGCTCGAGGCTTTCAAGGCGGTTCGCCGACGGTACCCGGAGGCGCAGCTCGACCTGGTCGGCGGTCATCCCCCGGTCGATGCCCCAGGGGTGGTCGGCCACGGACGGCTGGCGCTCGGATCCGAGGAGGGGCAGCGCCGCTATGGTGCTCTGTTGCGCCGCGCGACCTGCTTCCTGATGCCCTCCACCCACGAGCCCTTCGGAATCGCTTACCTCGACGCCGGAGCCAGCGGCGCGCCGAGCATCGGCACGACCGTCGGCGGCGCGCCGGAGGCGGTCGGCAAGGGCGGCCGTGTGGTCGATCCCGCCGATCCCCGTGCCTTGACGGCGGCGATGCTCGAGCTGGCCGAGCCAGAGACTGCGCGACGGCTCGGCGAACTGGCCTACGACCACGCGATCCCCCTTACCTGGAAGGCGGTCGCCGAACGGCTGTTGCGAGCGCTGCGTCCCGCCGGGGTCGACGTGGCTCCCCTGGCGGACTTCCTCACCCCCGCTCAGATGGACGCATGATGCGCGGCTGGCAAATATTGCCGATCGCGCTGATCGCGGCAATCGTGATCCTGCTGCCGCTGGCAGCCCTCACCGACACCGAGGTGGAGTTCGACTTCAGAGAGGCGCTCGGTCTGGAAACCAAGGGCTGCAGAGCAACGCCCGATGCCTCTTCGCCCTGGCAGAACGGCGCCAGTCTCCCGCTTGAGTTGGACGAGCCACGGGCCGCGACTCTCGATGGCGACGTCTACATCTTGGGGGGCACCACGGGCGTCATGGAGCTGCCCAACGACCAACTGCGGCTCGACTCGAGCGACAGGGTGCTCCGCTTCGATCCCGAAGCGGAAACCTACGTCAAGCTGGCCCCGATGCCCCGGGCGCTGAACCACCTCGGCGTGGTTGTGCACGACGATGAGCTCTACGTGCTGGGCGGCTACGGACGCACCCTGGACTCCCACACCAGCAGGGCTTTCTACCGATACGAGCCGACCCGCAACCGCTGGTCGCAAATGCCGGACATGCCCCAGCCTGTGGCCGCGATGGCCGCGGGGGTCGTCGGCGACCAGCTGATCGTCGCGGGCGGGGCGCGGGGCACGGTCCCCACCTCGGACGCTTTCGCCTTCGACTTCAGCACGCGACGCTGGTCGCGCCTGCCAAGCATGCCCGACGTGCGCGAGCACGTCGAAGCGACGACGTTCGGCGGCGACCTCTACGTGCTGGGCGGCCGGACCTCACGCTCCTTCGCGATCCGCAACGCGACCAGCTATGACGTTTCCGGCCGCCGCTGGAAACGCCTGCCGTCGCTGCCGGTCCCAACCGGCGGCGCTGCCGTCGTCTCCAACGCCGGCGCGGTGCTCGCAATCGGGGGGGGCAACGACGCCGCGGGCACGGTCACCGGCGCGGTGCAGAAATGGGACCCGCGCGCCCGGAGGTGGGAGCGCCTGCCCGACTTGCGCACGCCGCGACACGGCCATGCCGCCGCAGTCGCCAACGGAAAGATCTGGGTCTTCGGCGGATCGCCCTGCGCGTATTTCGCCGCCACCGACAGCGTCGAGTGGCTGCCGGCGCCGGGGGCCGCAGTCGCTGGGCGGCGCTAGCCTCGGCCGCGGCGAAACGCCCGCCGCGCGGTTGCAACCGCCGGCGAGAGAAGGATGCGCCTGCCGACCGGCGAGAGCTTGGCGGCGAAGCGAGTCCCGTTGTCGCGGTAGTCGACATTGATTCGGGGTATCGAGTGTGGCGTGGCTGGCCGCTGCCCGGTCCGGGTGGGAAGGCTGAAGGCGTACCTGTAGCCGCACTCGCGAGCCGCACTCGCCACCGCCTCGTTCCACTCGCCGAACGGGTAGGCGAGCGTGTCGCAGCTGCCGAGGCGCTCTGCGATCGCCGCCCGCGATTGCCAGAGCTCCTCACGCAGCTCCTCAGCTCCCAGCTGTGGCAAATGGCGATGGGTGAGCGTGTGGCTACCGACCTCGAAGCCGCCCTCCTTCATCTTCTCGAGCATCGGCCAGGTGACGGAGCGCATCGTCTCGCGGTAGCGCTCACAATCAGCCGCCACCTCGGGCCAGAGCAGGGGCCCCCCCTTGTCGACGATGGGTGGTAGGACGAAGACGAAGGCCCCAAAACCATGGGCGCGAAGGAGCGGAAGAGCCGTCTCGTAGTTGTCTCGGAAGCCGTCGTCGAAGGTGAGAAAGACAGCGGGATCGATACGGCTCCCCTGGGCGAGGGCGATCAACGAGCCGAGGTCTCCACCGCGCAACCCGCGGCGGCGAAACTCAGCGAGCTGGCGCTCGAAGAGCTCAGCCGAAACGGTCAGGTACCGGGGGCCTCGCGGCGCAATCGAGTGATAGCAGAGGAAGCTGGCCCGGCTGGAGCGGTTTCGCAGCAGGCGGGCTCGCACGATGCAGCAGTCTAGGCCGTCACGCGCAATACAGTGCCGGGGATGAAGGTTCTCCTCGTCTGCTCGTCCGGCGGCCACCTCCAGCAGATGCTGGCGCTGGAGCCGGCTTGGCACGACGCCGAGCGAGCCTGGGTGACGCTCCCAGGGGCAGATGTCAGTGTGCTGCTCGAAGGGGAGGATGTCACCCTGGCCCGCGGTCCGACCAACCGCAGCGTCGTCAATCTGTTTCGCAACGCAGCCCTCGCCTGGCGAGTGTTGCGCGAGCGACGACCGGAGGCGATCCTTTCGACCGGAGCGGGCGTCGCGGTGCCGTTCTTCGCGGTGGGAAAGCTGCTGCGAATCAGGCTGGTCTACGTCGAGAGCGTCACCCGGACCGAGTCGATCTCACTGACCGGTCGGCTTGTGTACCCGTTTGCCGATCGCTTTTTCGCCCAGTGGCCGGCGGCGGCGCGGCGCCTGCGGCGCGCGAGGTACGCGGGGTCGGTGCTGTGATCTTCGTAACCGTCGGGACGCACCACCAGCCGTTCCAGCGCCTGCTCGACGCGCTGACCGATCTCGACGGTGCCGAGCTGACGGTGCAGTACGGGCGCGGCAAGCCTCCCCCCGCGGTCGCCCGAGCGGTCCCCTACATGCCCTTCGACGAGATGATGCGATGCTTCCGCGAGACAGACGTCGCGATCACCCATGCGGGGGTCGGCAGCATCCTCTGCGCCCGCCGCGAGGGCCACGTGCCGTTGGTCGTGCCGCGGCGCCACGAGTTCGGTGAGCACGTCGACGAACACCAGGCCGAGCTGACCCGGGCGCTGGCGCAGCGCGGCGTAGTGGTCGCCGTCTGGGATACCGCGAAGCTGGCGGAGCTGGTGGCGACCGCGCCGCCCCGAAGGAAATGGGTAGATGCTGTCGACCCGTCGCTCGCGACGGAGGTCCGGGCCGCGCTAGGCGGCTCGACCGCTCAGATCAACCCGGCGTAGAGCGCGTCGAGGCGTCCGGCAACCTCAACCGCGTCGAGCCGCTCGGCGCGCCGCCTCGCCGCCTTCCCGTGCCGCGCAACCTCGACTGGAGCCGCGACCAGACCACAGAGGGCCTCGGCGAGCGCTTTCGGGTCCTCCGGCGGGACGAGCAGGCCCTCCAACCCATCACTGACCAGCTCTGGGATTCCGCCGACCTCGGTCGCGACGATCGCCAGCCCGAACGACATCGCCTCGAGCAAAGCCATCGGCGATCCCTCCGACCGCGACGGCATGACGAGCACGCTGGCGGCTCGCAGCAGGGCGTCGCGCTCGGAAGGCTCGAGCCAACCCGCCCAGGAGAGAAATTGGTGTTCGCGGACCAGCTTTGCGCCGGCCTCGGGCAGCTCGCCGGGGCCGGCCATTTTCACCCGCAGCCCGGCGGCGCGCGGCAGCGCCAGCTCGATCGCACCAAGCATCACGTCCCCCCCCTTCGCCGGGTTGGCGAAGCCACCCAGGTAGGCGATCCGCAGCTCCCCGTCCGCGGCCGCCGGGCGCTCGAAGGCTCGCACCGTCGGGGCCGCGTTGGGAACGACTTCGGGCCGCTCCACCACATAGGCCCGGGCGAGGGCTTCCGCGCTCCTGGCCGAAACCGCCAGCACGGCGTCGGCGGCGGCGAACGCCGCCCGGAAGAGGGCGAGGCTGAGCCGGCCGCGACCGGCGCGGAAGTCCGCAATGTCGCCAGCCCCGGAGTGGACGTGCAGCACGACCCGGCGTCGCAGCGCCCTGGCGAGGAGCACACACACCGCCTTGCGGTACATGCTGCCGCGAACCGTGGCGTGAACGTGGACGATCCGCCCCCGTCCGCGCAGACTCCAGGCGGTCAGGCGGGCGAGCGCGCCCAAGTAGACGAGCAGCCTGGAGAGCGGCTTTGCCCCCCGGTAGGTAGAGGCTACCTCCAGCCGGTAGCGCTGGCGGAGAGGGGACTCGAGCAACGCCCGCAGCGCCGCCGCCATCCCCCCTCCGATCGCCGGGTCGGGACCCATGTGCAGGACGCATGGCCGGTGCTCAGACATTCTGTACGTCGCCCATTCCGGGTAGGTCGGATGGCGGCGGACCCCAACGGCCGCGAAAGTAGTCGATCAGGCCGCGGCCGGCGCCGACCGCGATCGCCCAGGGCTCGCCCGGATCGCCATGGCGCAGCCCGATCCACCTGAGCCCCGCCCGCATCAGTTCGTAACCCATGTTCCACGTCGTCCGCAAGGTCATTCCCAAAACCCCTCTCACGCCGACCGCGCGTCGCGCGTACTCCGTCCCGTTCCGGGTGAGCAGGTAGGACCAGGCGCCGGGGCGCCTGCTGCCCCCCGGAGCCTGATCCATGACGGCATCGACTGCGACTCCAACTCGGGCCCCTGAGCGCCGCACCCGCAGGCATAGATCTGCCTCCTCGAAATATCCCCAGAAGCGCTCGTCGAACCCGCCGGTCCCCTCGAGCACGTCGCGCCGCACCAGCATCGCGCCGCCGTCGATCCAGTCACAGGAAATGACACCGCCCTCCGCATCATCGGGACGAGCGCGGATGTGCGCGTTGGTTCCGCTGCGGCGAGTTATGCCGCCGAAGGAGAACGGCGTCTCCTCGCCGGCGAGCACGAGCGCCGGTCCGAGCACGCCAAAATCCCGCCGTCTGCGCGTGGCCTCGAGCAGGGCGGCGAGAGCGCCGCTGCGCAGCCGCGCATCGTGGGTCAAGAGCAGGATGAGATCGAACCCGCGTTCGAGAAGCGCTTCGATGCCGCGGTTCATCCCGCCTGCGTATCCGAGATTTCGCTCACACCGGATCACCTCGCAGCCCGCCGGGGCGGCGGCCGGCGGTTCACCGGGTTCGGCCGGATTGTGCACAACCGTCAGCGACGAGATGGGGACGCACTCGGCCAGAAGCGCCTCGACCAGCGGCAGGTGCTGGCCCTCCCGCCCGTAGGCGAGAACGGCAACCCCGAGCTTTTCACCGTCCACGGAATTGCCTCGCCTTCCGCTCGAGCGCCGTGCGCGCGGCGGCGCTGGCCTGAATCGGGTGTCGGCGCCTCCCCAGCACCCAGGTCGCAGCGTGGCGCCGCCCGGTCTCAAAGCGGCGCTTGTAGCCCTCGTCGCCCCACATCAGGTCGTAGATTGAGGCACCCTCTAGGGCCGCCTGCTCAATCGTGTGAGCCAACAGCACCGTGCCGAGGCCGAGCGGCTCGTAACGCTCGCTGAGCCCGGAGAGGGCGTAGCAGTAGCGTCCGCCGATCCGCCAGCCGTACCAGGCCGCTGCCGGCTCTCCATCCGCTTCGGCGATCCAAAGGCGGAGCCAGCCGCGTGTCAGGGCCGCCGCCGCGAACTGCCGGTGGAAGCGCTTCACCTCCTCCTCGCCGGACGAGGAGCCACCGCGGTTCCGCCACCGCTCCTCGTGGAGCCTGAAAAAGATGTCGAGATCCTCAGAGAGGCGTTCTGGATCGGTCGTCATCGCGAAACCGAGGTCGTGCTCGCGTTCGAGCTTTCGTCGCCTTCGCCCCAGCTGGCTGCGAAAGTTGCGACTGCGGCCAGCCAGGTAGCCCTCGTAGCCGTTATCGTCGAAGCCGATAAAGGGAAGCACGTCGGACCGGCGTGATCGCGCCGGGGAGATCGATGCCGGAACAGCGCCATCCCAGAGCGCCTGCGGCCAGGCGCTCTGGCCATCGATCCGGTCGAGCTCGAGCAACTGCCAGTGCCAGCGCTCGCGCTTCAACAACTCGGCGCAGGCGACCCCCATCGCAGTCTCGTCCTCGCGGGAGCAGGCGGGCGTGAACCAATCGCCGCGCCGAGCGCCGGCGAAGCGCAACCTCCTCGGCAATCCTGTCGAACCGACCAGAGGCAGCACGCCACGGAGTTCGTCATCGACGTTCCAGAGCACAAGGAAGGGCTGTTCCATGGGGTGGCTATCGAGCCAAGCCGTGCACCACTCGGGCGTCAGGAAGGGGTTCTCCCGCAGCTCGGCGAGCCGGCGCCAGGCATCCAGGGTCGCCCCATCCAGCGTCGCCGGGCCGCCTCGGACCACGACCGCCGTCATCGGTCCTCGCCTTTCCCCGTCATCCTCGTGGAAAGGCGGTCCCTCAGCCAGAGCAGGAGTCCGAACAGCACCGCGGCCAGCGTCCAGCCGAGACTGGCCGACTCGCCGATCACGCGGCGCAACGGCACGTGCTCCCACAGCGAGTACCGGATGCTGTTGGCGTTGGCGCGGAGACGAACTGACCGCGACATGCTCCGAGGCATCGCTGCGAACTCGGTCCAGTAAATCATCCGGGCGTTAGCGCTGCGCAAGCGCAGCTCCGGCCCTCGCTCGGTTAAGCCACCGGCAAGGTACTCCTTGTAACCCCAGATCTCGTTCACGAACCGCGACGACCATCGTGCGGCGATCCGGTTCCAGACAAGGCTCGGCGGGACGTGCCATCCCAGATTTTCAGGAAACGGAAAGGCACGCAGAACGTCGCGCCTGTACATGCCCGCCTTGTCCCCTTCGACCCCGTGCAGGAACTCGACCTCGAAGGTGTTCGAGTCGAACACGTCAGCGGGGAACCGTCCGCCGATGACATTGCCGTCGGGGTCGGCGCAGAGTCCCTCGACGTTGGCGAATTCACTACGGCGAGCGACCGGAATCGACTCCCAGCAGGCGATCATGCTCTCCAACGCCTCGGCCGCATACCAGTCGTCGGAATCCATCACCGCGCAGAACTCGCCTCTGGCACGCTCGACGCCGCGGTTCACGGCGGCGTGCTTACCCTGGTTCGGCTGCCAGCCGTAATCGATCGGGAAGGGTGCGTCGGTTCCCCAAGCACGCGCCAGCTCGCCGGTGCCGTCGGAGGAGCCATCATCGATCAGAACCCACTCGAAGTCCTTCCAGGTCTGCAACAGCAGGCTCTCGTAGAGTCTTGGCAACTCTGCGGCGCGTTGGTAGGTCGCGGTGACCACGCTGATCCTCGGACTCACGACGGGGTCTCGATCGAGCCGGTCGGTCGCAGGCCGGGGAATTGGAGTTTCTCGGGCAGGTAGTCCAAGCGGCTTGCGGCCATCCAGTAGACGACACCATACGCAACGGTCGTGAAGACGAGCAGGAGGGCGGCGGGCAGACGCCCCGACGGCTCGCCGACGAGAATGGCCAGGAGGGCAAAGGGAAGGGCGAGACCGACCGCCAGCGCTGCGGTCGGAGCGACGCCGGCGAGAAAGTCACGCAGCGGCAGGCGGAAGAGCTTCAGAAAGCGCTCGGTGA
>Ga0075530_1001137_pt1 | contig 12761 bp, 14 predicted proteins | sample NGEPerD_2_FD_75101 | JGI IMG/M metagenome (GOLD analysis project Ga0075530, IMG submission 75101) | Arctic peat soil microbial communities from the Barrow Environmental Observatory site, Barrow, Alaska, USA - NGEE PermafrostL1-D | ecosystem: Environmental > Terrestrial > Soil > Wetlands > Peat ...
GGGGCGTGGTCGGCGACCTCGCCGGCTTCTGCGCCCACACCTACCAGCGCGGCGTCCCCGTCGTGCAGGCGCCGACCACCTTGGTCGCCCAGGTCGACTCCGCCTACGGCGGCAAGACCGGGGTCGACCTGCCCGAGGGCAAGAACTACGCCGGCGCCTACCACCTGCCGGCGGCGGTTATCGCCGACACCGGGACGCTGGCTACGCTGCCCGCCGGGGAGCTCGCCGCCGGCTTCGTCGAGGTGCTGAAGACCGGCCTACTGGCCGGCGGAGCGCTCTGGGAGCGGGTGCGCGCAATCGAGGCGCTCGACCCGGGCGACCTCGACGACATCGTCCTCGCCTGCGCCCGCTACAAGTGCGAGGTCGTCGCCGCCGACGAGCGTGACGCAGGCCTGCGCGCCTCGCTCAACCTCGGCCATACGGTCGGCCACGCGATCGAGGCGGCGAGCGGCTACTCGCGCTACCGCCACGGCGAGGCCGTCGGCCTGGGACTGCTGGCGGCGCTGCGGCTCTCCGAGGCGCCGCGGCTGCGTGAGGAGGTCGAGGAGATGCTCAGCCGCCAAGGGCTGCCGGTAGAGCTCGACGCCGCGATCGGGGTCGACGCGGTCCTCGACGCCCTTCAGCGGGACAAGAAGCGGACTGCCGCCGGGGTCGGTTTCGTGCTGCTCTCAGAGCCTGGCGCCCCGCGCGTTGGGCAGTCGGTCAATCCGGCTAAGGTCAGGCTCGCCGTGGAGGAGCTGCGCGAGAGATGACTTCCGCCCACAACCGGGTCGCCGTCCTGCACGGGGTCAACTTCGACGTGCTCGAGCGCCGTGACCCCGATGTCTACGGCGGGCTCTCCCTCGGTGAGCTGGAGATGCGGATCAAGCGCGCCGCGCGCGCGCTCGGCCTCGAAACGATCTTCTTCCAGACCAACTCGGAGGGAGAGTTCGCCGAATACCTGCACCGGGCGCCGGAGCTGGCGGATGCGATCGTGATCAACGCCGGCGCCTGGACCCACTACAGCCGCGCGATCGCCGACGCGCTCGAGCTGACCGGCCTGCCCGCGGTCGAGGTCCACCTCTCCGATGTCGAGTCGCGCCAGGACTGGCGCAGGGACTCGGTCTTCGACGGGCTGGTGCTGGAGAAGATCTCCGGCAAGGGCGCCGACGGCTACGGCGATGCGCTCGCCACGCTGGCCGGCCATCTCGGCGTCTCGGCCGGATGAAGGGCCGCGGCGACCGCCTCGCGGCCGCGCTGGTCGAGCGCGAGCTCGACCTGATGCTGGTCACCGAGCTGGTCAACGTCCGCTACCTGACCGGCTTCACGGGAACGAATGGCGCCTGCGTCTGCGGTCCCGAGACCCGCCTCTTCCTGACCGACTTTCGCTACGCCGAGCGCGCGGCGGCGGAGGTCGAGGGCTGGGAGGCGATCACGGTCGCCGACGAGTGGCTCGGCGGCATCGCCTCCCACCTCTGCGGCCGTTTCGGCTTCGAGGACGACCACGTCTCGGTCCGCCTGCTCGAGCGGCTGCGGGGGAAGTTGACAGAGGGTGTGGAGCCGGTGGCGGCCGGAGGCGCGGTCGAGAAGCTGCGCCGGGTCAAGGACGAGGCCGAGCTGGAGGCGGTCGCCGCCGCCTCCGAGCTGGCCGACGAGGTCTGGCGCTGGAGCCTCGAGCGCGGCCTCGGCGGCCGCTCCGAGCGCGAGGTGGCGCGCGCCGCGGAAGCCCGCATCCGCGAGCTGGGCGCCGATCCCTCCTTCCCGGCGATCGTCGCCGCCGGGCCCGACGGGGCGCTGCCCCACGCCGAGCCCGGCGCGCGTGCAATCGGCAGCGGCGAGCTGGTCGTCTTCGACATGGGGGCGAAGCTGGACGGCTACTGCTCCGACGGCACTCGGACCTTCGCCGTCGGCGAGCCCGGCGAGCGCGCCCGCGAGGTCTACGAGACGGTGCGGGCGGCCCAGGCCGCGGCACTCGACGCCATCGCCGCCGGGGTCGGCGGCGAGGCGCTCGACGGCGTCGCCCGCGAGCCGATCGCGGATGCCGGCTACGGCGATAGCTTCGGCCACGGCCTCGGCCACGGCGTCGGGCTCGAGGTTCACGAGGCGCCGCGCCTCTCACCGCGCTCGGAGGACGTGCTGGAGGAGGGCGAGGTGGTGACGATCGAGCCGGGCATCTACCTGCCGGGCGAGCTCGGCGTACGGATCGAGGACCTCGTCGTCGTCACGCCGAGCGGTTGCCGCAACCTCAGCGGCCTGCCCAAGGAGCTTCAGCTGGTCGCGTAGCTGCAGCCTTAAGGCTGAACGCCGGCGAGCCGATGAGGACGCCGTGAAACCGACTGCTCCCACGATCCGCCCGGCGCGGCTCAGCGCCGAGCCCGCCCCGTCCGATCCGCCGAAAGAGTCGCTGGTGGCGATCCGCGACGACGCCCGCCGCGAGCGTCTGCTCGACATGGAGCTGCGGCTGCGCCCCTACCGCTTCGCCTGCTTTGGGATCCTCGCCCTGGCGCTGACCTCGGTCGGCGCCGAGGTCGGCTGGTGGTGGATCGTGCCGTTGATCGCCGGGCTCGGCGGCTTCGCCGTCGCCGACAGCTTCATACGCAAGAGCGAGCGCCCGGCGCTCTGGGTGGCGACTGCCTGGGGAATCCTGCCGCTGCTGCTCGTCGACGCCGTGGTGGTCACCGGCGGCGCCGCCAGCCCGGTGCTGATGTGGTTCGCGCTGCCCGCGGTGACGCTCGGCACGCGCTTCTCGGTCCGCGGCGTGGCTCTCGGCACCGCCTACATCTTGGTGCTGATGCTGATCGGCACCGTCGGCCTCGACCCCGCCACCGCCTCCGACCATCACCAGGAGCTGATCGCCGCGGTCGCGCTCGTCCTCAGCACGGTGATCCTCTCCGGCGCTCTGGTCGAGTCCGACCGCGCCCACCGGCAGCGCTCGACGCTCGACCCGCTCACCGGCCTCTTCAACCGCAACGCGCTCGAGCAGCGACTCGGCGAACTCGACGGCCAGCCGACCAGCGCGGAGGAGGGTCTCTCGCACTCGCTGCTGCTCTGCGACCTCGATCACTTCAAGCGGGTCAACGACCAGCTCGGGCACGCGGCGGGCGACGCCGTCCTCCAGGACGTCGCCTACACGATGCGCGCCGCGCTGCGCGCCGGCGACACGATCTACCGGGTCGGCGGCGAGGAGATCCTCGTCATCCTGCCGGGAGCGGGAGAAGGCGGAGCGGTCGAGATCGCCGAGCGGCTGCGGCGGGCTGTGCGAGAGCGCCGTCCGATCGGGGTGGTGGTGACAATCAGCATCGGCGTCGCCGTCTCCCAGCCCGGCCCGCTCGACACCGAGGAGCTGGTCGGCCTCGCCGATGCGGCGCTGTACTCGGCCAAGGCGGGCGGCCGCGACCGGGTCGTGGTCGGCGCCAGCTGAGCCGCTGGCGACTTGTTCGTCGCCTGGCCGCAAATGCGCCAGGCGCTCAGCGGCTGAGGTCGAGTCCGGCCTGAAGCCGCGCGGCAAAGGCGGCGATCAGCTTGACCGTCGCCTCGATGTCGCCCAGATCGACCAGCTCGACCGGCGAGTGCATGTAGCGCAGCGGGATCGAGACCAGACCGGTCGGGATTCCCGAGCGGGAGATCTGGATCGCGTCGGCGTCGGTGTTGGTGGCGCGCCCGCTGGCGCTGACGGTGTGCTCGATCCCGGCCTCCTCCGCCGTCTCGACCAGCAGCTCGAACAGCTTGGGCGAGAGCGTCGATCCGCGGCCGATCGCCGGGCCGGAGCCGAGCGGATGGCTGCCGATCTGCTTCTCGTCGACGCCCGGCGCATCGGTCGCGTGGGTAACGTCGACCGCGACGGCGAGGTCGGGCCGCACCTCGAAGGCCGCCGTGCGCGCCCCGAGCAGGCCGATCTCCTCCTGAACCGCGGCAACCGCCGCGAAGCTGCCGTCGAGCGAGTCGCGCTGGTGGCAGCGGCGCAGCGCCTCCAGCGCCACATAGGCGCCGAGCCGGTTGTCCATCGCACGGGAGACGAGCCGGCCGCCGGCCAGGCGCACCGGCTCGGCCGCGATCACCGCCGGGTCGCCGACCCGGATCAGCGCCGCGGCCTCGTCGCGGTCGGCGGCGCCGACGTCGATGTGGAGGCCTTTCATCTCGACCACTTTTTTGCGCTGGTCGGGCTCGATCAGGTGGATCGGCTTGCGGCCGACGACGCCCGGGACGAGGCCGTCCCGTCCCCTCACCTCGACCCGCTGCCCGACCAGGATCTGCGGGTCCCAGCCGCCGATCGGGGCGAACCAGAGGAAGCCGTTCTCGTCGATGTGGGTGACGACGAGGCCGATCTCGTCGATGTGGCCGACCACCGCGAGCAGCGGCGCGGCCTCGCCGACGCGGGCGATCGAGGAGCCGAGGCCGTCGGCCGAGAGCGCCGCGAAGGAGGCTTCCTCACGCCAGACGGCAGCAGCGGGCCCCTCGTGACCGGAGGGGGCGCCGGCGCGAAGCAGCCTGTCGAGTAGGGCAGGGATCTCAGCCATCGGGAGTAGCGCAGTATGGCGACTCCGGATGGCCGCCGGCTATTTTCAGCCGATGCGGCCGAAGCGGCAGTTACGGACCTTGAAGACGATGCTGATGTTGTTGGCCGAGAGACCGCTGCGTTCGGCCAGGATCGACTCGTGGGCCGCCTTGATCTCCGCGCCTTCCTTGTAGTACTTGCCGACCTTGCGCAGTCGCGTCTTCAGCAGCCGCATGAAGCGGAGCCAGCGACCGACCCGGCGCTCGTCGGCGGGGGGCGGCGGCACCGTCTGAATTCGGTTGATCAGCCCGCCGAGCGAGTGCGAGACGCGAATGAACTGCTTGCCCGCGGGCACGAGCTTGTCCTTGTTGATCCGCTCCCTGGTGCCGGACATGATCCGTTCATTGGCGACCCTGTTGGCCTCGCAGATCGGCTCGACCTGGGCTTTGTAGCTTTCCCGCGTCTGTTCTTCGCCATGGGCGAGTGGCGCGATGGCAAGCAGCGCGAGAATCGCAACGAATGTCCCCAGCGGTCCCTTCATCTCCCTGACCCTCCTAGGTTAGAGACTGCGGCCGATTGGCCAACCCATCATCTAGGATTCGCGGTCGTGATCTCGACCAACCAGTTCAAGAACGGCAGCCACATCGAAATCGACGAGGTCATCTTCAAGATCCTCGAGTTCCAGCACGTCAAGCCGGGTAAGGGCGGGGCGTTCGTGCGGACCAAGCTGCGCAAGATCGACGACGGCTCGGTGCAGGACAAGACCTTCAGGGCAGGGGAGAAGTTCAGGCCCGTCCACACCGAGTCGCGCAAGATGCAGTACCTCTACGACTCCGGCGAGGCGGCTGTCTTCATGGACACGGGCGACTACGAGCAGATCGAGATCCCGTCCGCTGTCGTCGGCGAGGCGATGCAGTGGGTCCTGCCCAACGGCGAGGTCGACGTGCTCTTCGTCGACGAACGGCCGAGTGACGTGCAGGTCGCCAGCCCGATCGCGATGAAGGTGGCGCAGACCGACCCGGGCGTCAAGGGCGACACCGCCTCCGGCGGCGGCAGCAAGGCGGCGACCCTGGAGTCCGGCGTGGTCGTCCAGGTGCCGCTCTTCATCGAAGAGGGCGAGACGATCCGAGTCGACACCGCCAGCGGCAAGTACGTCTCGCGAGCCTAGATGATTGATCCCGAATTCCCGCACCCACGGATGACGCGCCTGGCACGGCGCTGGATCGGCACCCACGACCTTGCGCGTAGCGCTGCTACGCGCCGCGGCCGCGCGCACCGCCCAGCTTGGCCAGTCGCGCCCCCGCGGGCACGCTAATTTGGAATCAATCATCCAGCCGCGCCGCCGGCCGCCGGAAGCGCGAGAATAGGCCGATGCGTAGATCCGACCAGCGCCGCGACGCCGTCTTCGCCTGCTACCAGCGCGACGTCACCGGGCGCCCGCTGGCGGAGCTGCTGGGCGAGGCGCGGCCATTTACCCGTGAACTCGCCGAGGCGGTCGAGTCGCGCCGCGACGAGCTCGACGTGACGATCGCCAGCCACGCCCGCGGCTGGGAGCTGAAGCGGATCGCGCCGCTGGAGCTCAACGTGATGCGGGTGGCGCTGTATGAGATCGAGCAGAGCGAGGACGTGCCCGATGAGGTCGCGATCGACGAGGCGGTCAAGATCACCAAGGAGTACTGCGGCGCCGGCGCGTCCGGCTTCGTCAACGGCATTCTCGGCGCGATCGTGCGCGAGCGCCAGGGCGGCGCGGTGACGTGAGCGGGCAGGCGCGACTGCGCGAGATCTCCACCCGCCTGCAGGCGATCGCCGCCGAGCTGGAGGGCTCCGAGGTGAGCGACGAGTCGGCTGCGGAGCTGGCCCGCGAGGCGGCTGGGCTCTCCACCGAGGCGGTCGAGGAGGCGAACCGCCGCATCCGCGAGTCGGAGGGCTCGCGGTGAGTGCCGCCTTCCGGTGCGCCTTATGTGCCTGTAGGGGACAAAAGGCGCACCGGGAGTGAGCTACCCGGAGGACTTGCGCGCGCTGGTCAATGCTGAGCTGGAGCGCCTGCGCTTCCAGGCGCAGCCGCCCGCGGCGGGCCTCGAGGAGGCGATGCGCTACTCGCTGCTGGCCGGAGGCAAGCGCGTGCGCCCGGTTCTCGCCCTGGCCACGGCGCGCGCCCTGGGCGCTGACCCCGAGCGCTACCTGCGGGTGGCGGCGGCAATCGAGCTGATCCACACCTACTCGCTGATCCACGACGACCTGCCGGCGATGGACGACGACGAGCTGCGGCGTGGGCTGCCGACCTCGCACGTCAAGTACGGCGAGGACGTGGCGATCCTGGCCGGCGACGGCCTCTTCGCCGAGGCGATCCGGCTCTTCTGCGAGCAGCCCGGCGAGCCGGCGCGCGTGCTCGCCGCGCTGGCCGAGCTGGCGGCGGCGACCGGGGTCGACGGCATGGTCGGCGGCCAGTACGTCGACGTCGCCGGCGAGGCGGCCGATGCCGATGGGCTGCGCACGCTGCACAGCCTGAAGACGGGGCGATTGATCGCCGCCGGCGTCGGCGTCGTGCTTGTGCTCGAGGGACGGGCCGAACCTGAGACAATTCCCTACCGTCGGTTCGCCGGCGAGCTCGGCGTCCTCTTCCAGATAGTCGACGACATTCTCGACGTGACCGGAAGCGACGAGCAGCTCGGCAAGCCCCGTGGAAGCGACGAGCGACATGGCAAACTCACCTACGTCAGCCTCTTTGGCTTGGAGCGCGCCCGCGAGCTGGCGGCGGAGTCCCACGCGAATGCGACGGCGGCGCTGGCCGAGGCGGATGGTGACACCGGCGACCTGAGAGGGATCGCCGGTTACATCTTCACCAGGAACGAATGAGCGACAGAACGCAGAAATCAGAGATCGGCGAGGAGGGTCAGCCGACCCTGCTGGAGGGAATCGAGTCCCCCGCCGATCTGCACGAGCTCGACGACGAGCAGCTGGACCAGGTGGCGCAGGAGATGCGCACATACATCATCGACACGATCGGCGAGATCGGTGGCCACTTCGGCGCCAACCTCGGCACCTGCGAGCTGGCCGTCGCCCTGCACAGCCTGCTCGACTCGCCGGGCGACAAGGTGCTCTGGGACGTCGGTCACCAGGCCTACCCGCACAAGATCCTCACCGGCCGCCGCGACGCCCTGCCGACAATCCGCCAGTACGGCGGGCTGGCCCCGTTCTGCTCGATCCCCGAGTCCGAGCACGACATCATGGGCGCCGGCCACGCCTCGACCTCGATCGGCTACGCGGTCGGCCTGAAGGAGGCGATGCGCAAGGGGATCGGTGAGGACGGCCGGGTGGCGGCGGTGATCGGCGACGGCGCGCTGACCGGCGGCGTCGCTTACGAGGCGCTGCACGCGGCCGGCGGCCTGCAGACGCCGATCGTGATCGTCCTCAACGACAACGGCATGTCGATCTCACCCAACGTCGGCGCGCTGTCCCGTTACTTCAACCGGGTCCGCCTCAACCGGCGCCTCTACCACGCCCGCGAGGGGGTCGAGGACCGGCTGACCAAGTTGCCGCTGGGGCTGGGCGGGCGGATCGAGCGGCTGGGGCCGGAGATCAAGTCGGCGATCAAGGCCTACTGGGCGCCGGGCCTCTTCTTCGAGGAGCTCGACCTAGCCTATATGGGCGTGATCGACGGCCACGACGTGCACGCCCTGCGCGAGGCTCTGCGCGAGGCGTTCGAGGCCGACCGCCCGGTCGTCGTCCATATCCACACCATCAAGGGCAAGGGCTTCGCGCCGGCCGAGGAGGGCGGCCTGGAGGGGATGGAGCAGTGGCACGCGGCCAAGCCGAAGTCGATTGTCAACGGTGCCCCCGCGCCGAAGCCGGTCCCGGTCAGGGAGTCCGACTCGCCCGAGGCGATCGCGCCGGAGCGGCTGGAGAAGCCGCCCGCCGCCGGGGCGCCGCCGCAGTACACGCAGGTCTTCGCCGAGGCGATCGTCGCCGAGGCCGAGCGCGACGAGCGGGTGATCGGGATAACCGCGGCGATGGCGGGGGGGGCCGGCCTGCAGAAGCTCGCCGACGAGGTTCCGGAGCAGTACTACGACGTCGGCATCGCCGAGCAGAACGCCGTCCTGCTGGCCTCGGGCCTCGCCCTGCAGGGAGCGAAGCCGGTCTGCGCGATCTACTCGACCTTCCTCCAGCGCGCCTACGACCAGATCATCCACGACGTCTGCCTGCAGGAGCTCGACGTCACCTTCGCCATGGACCGGGCCGGCCTGGTCGGCGACGACGGCCCGACCCACCACGGCGTCTTCGACATCTCCTACTTCCGGCCCCTTCCCAACGTGGTCGTGATGGCGCCGCGCGACGAGGCGATGCTGGTCAACATGCTGCGCACCGCGATCGCTCACGACGGCCCGGCGGCGCTGCGCTACCCGCGCGGCGCGGCGGAGGGGGTCGAGCTGCCGGCCGAGCCGGGGCAGATCCCGATCGGCAGCGGCGAGCTGCTGGCGAGCGGCGAGCGGGTGGCGCTGCTCGGCTACGGCTATGGCGTCTCGGTCGCGCTGGGGGCGGCGGAGATCCTCGCCGGCCACGATCTGCGCCCGACCGTCGCCGATGCCCGCTTCGCCAAGCCGCTCGACGCCGAGCTGCTGGAGCGCCTCGCGCTCGGCCACGATCTGGTCGTGACGATCGAGGAGAACGTGCTGCCAGGGGGCTTCGGCTCGGGCGTGCTCGAGCACCTCGAGGACTCCTTTGCCGACCGCCCGGAGGACCGGGCTCGGGTGATGCGGATCGGCCTGCCGGACCGCTATGTCACCCACGGCAAGCCGGCTCTGCTGCGCGAGGAGGTCGGCCTGACCGGCGCCTCGGTGGCCGAGCAGGTGCTGGCGGCGCTGCGTTCGGGCGAGCCGGCGCTCAGCTGAGCGCCCGTCCGTCGGCGCCCACGCCGTTAACCGAATTTCTACCCGCGCTTGCACCAAAGCGCCCTATCGGTTAGCCTGCCCGGCGGCCTCCTTGGTTGCACCGGAACCGACCCCGCTTCGCGGACGTTTCTGGGGTTTCTACAGGGAGAGGAGGCGCGTATCTCTGAATATGCAGGGTCCGTTGGGCAGGCGGACCTACGCCCGCGAACGGTCGGCTGAGCGGCCTCAGCCCTGGTTGTCGTCCGCGGCGCCAGGCACGCCGTAAGCCTGCGCCAGCTCTCGCCAGGGCTCGACGTCCCAGAAGCGACGGGCCCGGCCGGAGGTGGACGGCAGGACCCAGATCGTGGCGCCGCCGATCCGCTCCGGCTGTTCTCCGTAGACGACATCGCGTTCGAGCGCGCCGCGGGCGGCGTTCTTGCCGTTGAAGGCGAGATTGGCGGGTTCGGCTGTCGCGACTCGAGCCTGAAGGCCGGCGACATCGAACTCGACCGTGCCGACCTCCTCGTCCGATCCGTGCAGCACCTTGCAGATGTCGGTGAGGCCGATCCCGTGCTCGGGCAGCCGCCCGAATTCAGCCGGCGCAAGCTGGGTGGGTGTGAGCCCGGTCTGGTGGAGAACCTTCCAGAAGACGTTGCCGGGGCCGGCGTAGTACGCCTTGGCTCGAGCCGAGGCCGTGCCGGCGGCGGTGCCGCAGAAGACGACCCTCAGGCCGGGGTGGAGGACATCTGGCAGGACGTCGGCCTTTCGCTCGCGCCGGGCCATGGTGGAGAGCCTACCCCCTATTTCTGGAGTGCCCAGCTGGGCGCAGACGCCTCAGTCGGCCCCATCGTGGAACGCTTGACCTGGCCACGCGCCTCTGTCCGCGACTACGTCGTCGAGAGTCCGCCGGTAGCGGGGTGGGCTACGCGTTCAGGCGGCGGTAGAGGCGCCTGTTGGCGCGGTAGAGGCGGAGGAAGTGCTCGAACTGGCGGTCGTGGACGCGCCGAGCGGCAGCGTCGGGCTCATATGTGGCTGTCAGCTCCACCGCCGCCGGGATCTCTTCGGGATCGAGCTCGCCGAGCGCCGTGAAGCCGGCCAGCGCGGCGCCCTGAGCCGTCCCGGCTTTCACGGAGACCTTGATCTGCCCCCCGCTCTGACGGAGTCCTGTTTCTAGAGTCCTTCGGCACCAAGGAGGATTCAGATGCCCCGCATTCGGCTCTGCAAAGCCTCCTCCAACAGAAAACGCCCCGCCGGGAAGGCGAGGCGTTTCTGGGGTTACTACAGGGAGGAGAGATATGTATCTCTATATATGTGGATCTGTGGGAGGTAGGTGGGCCCTTATGTGCCGCGGGGCGAGTCGATGGGAGTCAACTGCCATATGAGCGGCACCAGGCCCGACCAAGAAGTTTTGTAAGCCCTTTATCGTTCCTCTCTCGCAAATCCTTTAACTAGAGTACGAACATACGTGCGGTTTGTGTGTGAGGCGAGTCACAGAGCCCTGCTGGGCGGCTTCGGCAACTTGCTGAAGCGATTCTTCTACCTAATTCTAAGGTCTCGCTAAACATCTGGCAAGGGATTCCTATGGATGCCGATGGACGGCTGTACGGTTCCTGCGTGGCCAAGGCGCGGATAGACGCGGTTCTGGCCGAGCGGGGCCTCTTCCCGTCGCGCTCGGCCGCCGCCGGCGCGGTTCGCGCCGGCGAGGTCCGGGTCGGAGAGGACGGCCCGGTCGCGCTGCGGCCCAGCCAGCTGGTCGACCCCGAGGCCGATTTCCGCCTCGATCAGGGCCCGCGCTTCGTCTCCCGGGGTGGGATCAAGCTCGACAACGCCCTCGCGGCGCTCGGTATCGAGGTGACCGATCGCGACTGCCTCGACGTGGGCGCCTCGACCGGCGGCTTCAGCGACTGCCTGCTCCAGCGCGGCGCCGCCCGCGTCGTCGCGCTCGATGTCGCCTACGGCCAGATCGACCAGGGCATGCGCGAAGATCCGCGCGTGACCGTGATCGAGCGGCTCAACGCCCGCGCACTCATCCCGGCTGACCTGCCCTTTCGCCCAGATCTGGCGACCGTCGACATCTCCTTCATCTCGCTGACCAAGGTGCTGCCGGCCGTCTCCGCCTGCCTGAAGCCCGGAGGTCAGATCCTGGCGATGGTCAAGCCCCAGTTCGAGCTCGGCCGCGAGCGGGTCCGCAGGGGCGTCGTCCGCGACGCCGGCGACCGCCACGAGGCGATCCTCGCCGTGGCCCGCGCCGCCGGCGAGATCGGCCTGCCGGTGCGCGGCTTCGCCTCCTCGGGCCTGCCCGGGCCGAAGGGCAACCGCGAGACGTTTGTCTGGTGTGGAGGAGACGGCGAGCCGCTGCCGGACCATGAGGCGGCGATTCAGGCGGTCGATCCATGAGGCGTGGCGCCTTTCCGTCGCCGCACGAGATAAGGGCGCCAAGGAGGCGCCGATGAGCGACCGCGTTGCCGCTCTGATCACCCACGGGCACCCGCCGGCGACGACCGATGCGGTGGCGTTGGCGACTTCTGCCGCTCGCGATGCCGGCTGGCGGCTGGTCGCCACTGCCGAGGAGGTCGCCAAGCACGGCAACGCCGCCGACGCGATCGAGACCGTCGGGACGCTTCCCCGCCAGGCCGACCTCTGCCTGGTGCTCGGCGGCGACGGCTCGATCCTCTACGCGCTGCGCCACTTCGCCCGCAGCGGCGTGCCTGTCTTCGGGGTCAACTTCGGCACCGTCGGCTTCCTCGCCACGGTCGAGCGTGAGGAGGCCGAGGAGGGGATGCGGCGCGCCTTCGCCGGCGAGACCGAGGTGCTCGACCTACCCGGCCTCGAGGTCGAGGTGGACGGCGCTTCGCGGGTCGCCCTCAACGACGTCAGCTTCATCCGCCGCCCGCACGAGCGGGTCGCCGAGCTGAGCTACAAGATCGCCGACGAGGAGGTCGGGCACGTCCGTTGCGACGGGCTCGTCGCGGCGACCCCGGTCGGCTCGACCGGCTACAACCTCGCCAACCAGGGCCCGATCCTCGCCTGGGGCGTGGAGGGCTATGTGGTCTCCTACGTCGCCCCGCACTCGCTGACCGCGCGCGCCCTCGTCGTCGCACCCGGCGACGTCCTCCATGTCGGCAACGCAAATGGTCGCGAGCCGGTCGACGTCGCGATCGACGGCGAACACTCGGGCACGTTGGAGTCGGGGGCAGCGCTCGAGGTGAGCTTCGCCGACGACATCGGGCGGCTCGTCCAGCTGCCGGGGACGAGCTTCTACCAGCGCATACGCGAGAAGTTCGGCCACCTAGCCGTCTAGTGGTCCATCCGGCAAATCCCGGCACCGATTTGGCGGCTGCAAACCTTCGCCGGCCTTTGTCCTCAGTCGGCCAAATAGTCACCACTATTCGGCCTCCCTGCGTCCGCGGCCGACTCGA
>Ga0075530_1001138_pt1 | contig 12755 bp, 11 predicted proteins | sample NGEPerD_2_FD_75101 | JGI IMG/M metagenome (GOLD analysis project Ga0075530, IMG submission 75101) | Arctic peat soil microbial communities from the Barrow Environmental Observatory site, Barrow, Alaska, USA - NGEE PermafrostL1-D | ecosystem: Environmental > Terrestrial > Soil > Wetlands > Peat ...
GGTCAGGGGGTCGGGGCGGGGCCCACGGCAGGGCTCGTGGGCACCCGGACGTCGACGTAGCCCACATCCACGCCCTCGCGCCTGATCCGCACCAAGAGGGCAGTGAGCACCGACGACTTCGCCCGCAGCTTCTCGGCGGCCCCCAGCCTGATCAGCAGGCCCGACTCCAGAGAAAGGCTGATGCGCTCGGAGCCCGGCGCAAAGATGGCCTCGAGGTTGAGGCGAAGGCGATCGGGAATAATGCGAAAGACGGCCAGAGCACCTTGCACCTCGGCAGAGGCCACCCGCTCGCCCACCACTATCTCCTCGTCCGACACCGCGGCCACCGTGGCAAGTCGCTTCGGCGCGCCGGGGGCCAGGACATGACCCTGGCGATCGATGGTCCAGCGGGCCTCGGATGCCTGCAGGGCGAGCGCCGGGACCCGTTCGACGATCTTGACTCGCAGCGTCCCGGGCAGTTTGCGATCGACCTCTGCTCGCTTTACCCATGCAAGCCCCCTAATCGCCTGTGCCACCTCGGTGGTCGACAGCAGCAGCAGGTTGCGCCGTTCATCGAGCCTCGCGATGGTGGTTATGTCTGCGGCGGTGACGTGGCCGCCCCCTACCACCTCCACATCCGAGACTGTCAACAAGGGCGAGAAGAAAGCGATCCACACAAGCGCTGCAACGCCCAGGACGAAGGCCGCGTGGACGAGAAGCTTGCGGCGGCGCAGACGGGCGACGGCATGCCGGCGCCTGCTGAAGCGAGGGTCGGTGTCGATGCGCGGCCGCTGCACAATGGCGCTCATGCGTGCTCCGGCGCCGACGCGCGCGTCGCAGGGCGGAAATGGCCGACGAAGTGGATCTCGGTTTCGAGCTCGACCCCCGAACGGTCGCGCACTCGTTCGGCGACCGCGTGGACGAGGTCGTAGACATCCTGCGATGAGGCGCCTTCGGCCGCCATGAAGAAATTGGCGTGCAGCTGGGAGACCGATGCCCCACCCACCCTGAAACCTTTGAGCCCGCACGCCTCCACCAGACGGCCTGCCGAATCGCCGGCTGGGTTCTTGAACACGCTGCCGGCGTTCTGGGCCGCTCCCGGCTGCGTCTCGGCACGGTGGCGCCGATAAGCTTCCATGCGCTCCCGGATGGAAGCGTCGGCGGCCCCTTCAAGCTCGAAGCTCGCCTCCACCACCACCTCGGAGACGGATAACCTCGAGCGCCGGTAGCCGAAGCCCAGTTGATCCGCAGGGCGCTCCTGCAGAGACAGAGTGGACAGATCGAAGATAAGGGCCGCGCTCAGGATGCCGGCGAGATCGGCACCGTGCGCGCCTGCGTTCATGCGAACTCCCCCGCCGACCGATCCCGGTATTGCGACCAGGAACTCGGCCCCCGACAGCCCCCGCCTCAGTGCGTGGTTGGCGAGCTGCGGCAGTGGAGTCGCTGCGCCCGCCCGCGCGCCTCGAGCGCCGCGCTCGCGAGTCCAGGCGAGGCGAGGTCCCAGACGGATCACGACGCCCTCGACGCCGTCGTCGGAGACCACGAGGTTTGAACCGCGCCCGAGCACGGTCACCGGGACAGTGCCTGCGCCGAACCCGGCGTCACGGAGCACTTCGCCGAGCACTTCGAGATCGTCGATGACAGCGGGCTCGACGAAGAGCTCCGCCTCTCCGCCCAGGCGATAGGTGGTGAGGCGCGCCAGCGGAAAGTGCGCGGCGCTGCGGCCCGCAAGTCTGCCCCTCAAGCGCGTCGCAACCTGTTCCAGGTTCACGCCGCCTCCACATCCAGAGCCTCGAGCAACTCGCCGGCGAGCGTGGTGATGTCGCCCGCACCCAGAGTGAGCACGAGATCGCCGGGACGCGCTCGCGCGGCGAGGTAGGCGAGCAGCTCTTTTCTTTCGGGCACATATGCAACCGGACGGCCGAACAGGCACATGCACACGGCATCGGAGATGCACTTGCCGGTCACTCCGGGTACAGGCTCTTCCCGGGCCGCGTAGACATCGGTGACCACGACGAGATCGGCGTCGCCGAACGCGGTTCCGAACTCGGCCTGCAGAGCCCGTGTGCGCGAGAAGAGATGCGGCTGAAACACCGCAATCACCCGTCTCCAGGGACCCAGGCGAGCGGCGCTCAACGCTGCCGCGATCTCCGTGGGGTGGTGCGCGTAATCGTCGATCACCGTGACGTTGCTTTTCTCGCCGCGCAGTTGATAACGCCGCTCGACGCCGGTGAATGCCTCGAGCCCCGCAGCGACGCCTTCGATGCCGACGCCCAATGAAAGACACGCGGCAGCCGCCGCCAAAGCGTTCACGAGATTGTGATGCCCGGGCACCCCGAGATGCACAGGCGCGCGCGTCTCGGAAGACATCAGCACGAAGGTGGTCGAGTGCGCCCGAAGCGAAACCTCGCCGGCGGATATCCCTCCGCCGTCACCATAAGTGACGAGCCTCAGCCCGCTGCGGTCTGCGGCGCCGCGCGCGACCTTGTCGTCGTTGCGCACGACCGCGCAGTCGGCGGTCGCAATGAAGCTCTGAAAAGCCTCTTCTATGGCCTTCAGCGAGCCCCAGTGATCGAGATGGTCGGGCTCAATATTAGTGATCACTGCGATCGTGGGATCGAGAAGCAAGAACGAGCCGTCGCTTTCATCCGACTCTGCGACTACGACATCATCGACACCGTTGCCCGCGTTGATCGGAACGCCCTCGAGCGCTCCGCCGATCACATAGGTGGGGTCGAAACCTGCGCTCTTCAGGATCGACAAGACCATGGACGAGGTCGTCGTCTTGCCGTGTGTCCCGGCCACGACGATGGAGCGGCTGCCGGAGAGAAGGCTCGCCAACGCCTCTCCTCGATGGAGCACCACAACACCCGCGCTACGCGCTGCAACGAGCTCGGGGTTTTTCTCCTTCACCGCCGATGAGTAGACGACCGCAGAGGCGCCGTCCACAAGTGTTGGGTCGTGACCTATGGTGACGTGCGCACCCATGTCGCTCAACGCAGCGGTCGCCCGAGACTTCCGCATATCGCTGCCCGAAACCTCATGGCCGCGCTCTATCAGTACCTTTGCTATCGCAGACATGCCGGCGCCCCCGATCCCGATGAAGTGGATCCGGCCTCGCTCCGGCAGTGTCAAGGCGCCTGCTGCCTCACCAGCTCGGCCAGGCGCAGCGCGGCATCCGGGCGGCCCAGACTCAAAGCGGCCTTGCGCATCTGCTGGAGGGCAAAATCGTCGAGAAGCAAGCGCGACACCTCCTCCGCCACACGCTCGGTGGATGCCTCGGCGTCTAAGACGCTCGTGCAAGCCCCATGCGATTCGAGCAAGCTTGCGTGTAGGTATTGCTGTCGATCACGGTGGTGGGGGTAGGGAATGATGACTGAGGCAAGTCCCACCGCGCACAACTCGGCCACCGTGGTGGCGCCGCCCCGGCACAGCGCCAGATCCGCCACCGCATAAGCTTCAACCATTCTGTCGACGTAATCGACGACCTTGTAAATGAGCCTGTTGCCTTCGAGGGAGACCCCCACCTCCTCCTCGATCCTGCCCGCTTCGGCCGCTCCCGCGACATGAAGGATCTGCAGATCGAGGTTGTCCGCCCACAGCCGGGCAAGCCCCACCGCGGCCTGGTTGATCGTGTGCGCCCCTTGACTGCCCCCGAACACGAGCAGAGTCTTGCGCGTGGCGTCGAGGCCAAAGCGCTCCCAGCCGCCGGCGCGTTCGGCCATGAGGTCGACCACCGCCATCTCGGGCGGCACCGGGTTGCCTACCAAGAGCGCCCGCGGGCCGGCCGAGTCAAGCGACTCCTCGAACGACACCGCGACCACTCGAGCAAGCGGCCGGCTCACGCGGTTGGCAAGGCCCAGCACGATGTTCTGCTCATGGATAACGACCGGGATCCCCATCGAGCGAGCCGCGTAGCAAACCGGAAGGCTGACGAATCCCCCCATGCCGACGCAGACATCGATCTCCTTGCGTTTGAGGATTCGCCGGGCGGACAACATGGCACGGAGCGCTCGAGGCGCGACTCCGAAAAACGATAAGGGGTGCGCCCGGTCGAAGCCCTTGACGTCGATTATCTCGAGATCGAATCCGGCTGCAGGTACAAGGGCCGCCTCAGCTCCCGAAGCCGTCCCCACGAACGTGACGGCGTCCGATGCCAGCGCGTGTCCGAGTGCGATCGCGGGATTGACGTGACCCCCCGTTCCGCCTCCTGCGATGGCGATATTCATCTGCGCCGTCTCTTTGACGCGGCAGGGCGCAGAGGCTTCCGTCGATCCTCGAGTGTGCCCTGCCACGCGATATTGGTGAGGATCCCCATAGCCGTCAACGACAGTACCAGCGAGCTTCCGCCGAACGACAGCAGCGGCAAGGGGACGCCTGTGACGGGCAGCACAGCGGTCACCGCTCCGATGTTGACCATCGCCTGCACCGAGATCCAGATGACGATGCCCGAGGCCAGAAGCATGCCGAAGCGGTCCGGCGCCTTGTGCGCCGCCCGCATGCCCAGGAACGCGAGCAATGCGAACATCCCGAGCACCGCCACGGTGCCTACCACCCCCATCTCCTCGCCGAGGATTGCGAAGATGAAGTCGGTGTGAGCGTTGGGGATGTACATCCACTTTTGTCTGCTGGCGCCCAGGCCGACGCCCAACCAGCCGCCGGAGCCGAGCGCAATCAGCGATTGGATCGTGTGATAGCCGGTAAACAGTGGATCAGCCCACGGGTCCATGAACGCAAGCACTCGGGCTCGCCGGTAGGGCGCGCTTAGTGCGGCGACTGCTGCCATCGCCGCGCCTGCGGCCCCCAGCGGCAGGAGGAAGCGCAGAGGCGCTCCCGCCACGAACAGCATCCCTATGCCGATCGCACCCAGCAACAGAGTGGTGCCGAGATCGGGCTGTCGCAAGACGAGCGCGGCCATCAGCCCCAGCGCGGGAACCATCGGGATGAGCATGTGCGAGGGCTCTTGCAGCAAGCGCTCATGTTTTCTCGAGAAGACATCGGCGGAAAACAGCACGAGTGCCAGCTTGGCGAGCTCGGATGGTTGAAAGGACAGCGCCCCCAAAGCGATCCATCTCGTCCCTCCGCCCACCGTGACGCCCACTCCTGGGATCAGTGTGACGACGAGCAAGACTAACGCGATCGGGTAGAGCACATACCCGAAGCCCTTGAGTCTCCGATAGTCGAGCCTGCAAAAGATAACGAACAACGCCATTCCGGCCACGGCCCATACAAGCTGGCGATTGAAGAACAGGAACGACGAGCCGTAGTTCGCAAAAGAGGTCACCGAGCTGGCCGACAGGATCATCACCAACCCGACCACAACCAAGAGGCACGAGATCGTGGCGATCAAGGCGGCAGGGTGACCCGTGTGCAGCTGCGCGCTCGGGCGCGCCGCAGCAGCGCGACCGCCGGCGGCTCTCATTGCGCTAGTGCGACTAGCCATTCTGTTTCCTCTCGGCTTCCAAGCTCGCGACCGAGCGTTTGAAGTCCTCGCCGCGGGCGGCATAGCTCGAATACATGTCAAGGCTCGCACACGAAGGAGACAACAACACGGATCCTCGGCCTCCTGCCGCCTCGAAAGCCCACCGAACAGCAGCGGCCATCGAGCTCTCGGTCTCGACCGGCACCAAAGACTCTAAAACAGAGACGATCTCGTCCGACGCCTCGCCGAGGGCCACAACCGCAACGACCGGTGGCACGGCGGCTTTCAGAACCCGGAGATCGATGCCCTTGCTGCGCCCACCTGCTATCAGCACGACGTCGCTCATGCCTTCGAGCGCTGCCAGCGTGGCATGCGGGTTGGTCGCTTTGGAATCGTCGATGAAGGTGACCCCGCTTACGGTGGCGACGGTCTCGAGACGGTGACTGAGAGGTTGAAAGCTGCGAGCGGCTTCGACAACTGCGGAGCGCCCGGCTCCATATGAGAGCGCGGCCGCGGCGGCCGCGAGGGTGTCGTCGGCACCGGCGCGCCCCGGCAGCGATAGCTCGGCGGAGTCCATCAGCCCCTTCCCCATCCATCTCACCTCTCCGTCCGCGACACCGATTCCATTCCCTAGCGCCGTAACCGCAGAAAACGGAACCGTCTGCGCACGCGTGTGCGCGGCGATGTCGTTCGAGATTGCGTCCTCGCGATTGAACACCAAGGTATCGGCCGGACCCTGGTTCTTCGTGATGAGGCCCTTGGCGGCGCCGTAGGCGGCCGCGCTCCCATGCCAGTCGGTGTGGTCTTCCGCAACATTGAGCACCACCGCCACGCGCGGCCTGAAGTCCTGGGTCAACGCAAGCTGGAAGCTCGACACCTCGGTTGCGATGGCGCCACCTTCTCCGATCGAGGCGACTGCTTCGGTCAGCGGGGTACCGATGTTGCCCGCCGCCATCGATAAAACGCCGGCGTTGTCGAGCATCGCCGCCAGAAGCTCGGTCGTGGTCGTCTTACCGTTGGTTCCCGTGACCGCGAGGATGTCGCAGCGTGCCAGGCGCCACCCGAGCTCGATCTCGGAAATGGTTTCAATCCTTGCGGCCACAAGGCTCGAGACGATTCCGGTCTCGAGCGGGATGCCCGGGCTCACCACGGCGAGGTCCACGTCCTGTGTTGCAACTGCGTGTCCTCCAAGCTCGACTTCGATTCCCTGCGCCCTCAGCTCTGCGGCGCGCGCCCTCAAACCGTCGTCGTCCGAGCCGTCGGTGACCCGCACCTGCGCCCCCGCCGCGTACAGCGCGCGTGCGGCGGCAAGTCCCGACACTCCGAGCCCCACGACGAGCGCGAGAACGCCTTCGTAGGTGCTCACCTGAGCCCGCCCTTGGACAGAAAGTCTGCATAGAAGAGGCCCAGGCCGAAGGCCACGGAGAGGCCCGAGAGCACCCAGAAACGAACGATGACCGTGAACTCGGGCCAACCCGCCAGCTCGAAATGATGGTGGATCGGAGCCATGAGAAAGATCCTCTTGCCGGTTCGCCGGAACACCAGCACCTGAACGATCACCGACAGCGTCTCTACGACGAAGAGCCCACCGAGTATCACGAGTAGCAACTGAGTGTTGAGCAGGATCGCCATGACCGCCATACATCCACCCAACATCAAGGAGCCTGTATCGCCCATGAATATCTTTGCCGGCGCCGTGTTCCACCACAGAAAGCCCGCACAGGCGCCGAACATCGCGGCGGCGAAGATTGCGATCTCGAAGGGGTCCGAGCCGGTCTCGTCGATGTCGTAGAACGCCTGATGCCGGAACTGCCAGAAGCCGACGACCACGAACGCAGCCAGGACCTGAGCCGAGGAACCCACCGCGAGCCCATCGAGTCCGTCGGTCAGGTTCACCCCGTTGGAGGAGGCCGCGATCATCAGGAACACCCAGATGAAGAAGAAGATGCCGAGGTCCAGCAACGTCGAGCGAAAGAACGACACGTCGGTGCCGACTCCCACGACGCGCACGGCAAGAATGCCGAACACCCCCGCTATCACAAGCTGGCCCAAGAACTTGGCCCGCTTCTGCAAGCCAAGGGAGCGCGACATCCTGATCTTGATGAAGTCGTCGGCAAAACCGAGCCCTGCAAAAGCAACCGTCGCACCAACTGCCAGAAGACCGCTGTCGCGCATCGGTATCAGTCCCTCGGTACCGATATGTCCCAAGAAATATCCTCCCAGCGCGGCCCCCAATATCACGAGCCCGCCCATTGTCGGCGTGCCTCGCTTTTCGTAATGCGCCTTGGGTCCTTCCTCACGAATGAGCTGGCCCCAGCCACGGCGGCGGAAAGCGCGGATCGCAACCGGGGTACCCAAGAGAGACAGGGCGAGCCCCGCAAAGCCCGCAAGCATGATGCTGATCACCAGCCGGCCTCCTGCAACGCAGCGCGCGCCACGATGCGGTCGTCGAAGGGGATCGTCACGTCCGCAAACTCTTGACCGGTCTCGTGCCCCTTGCCACAGATCGCCACGACATCTCCGGGCCGGGCGCGAGCGCACGCTGCTGCGATCGCCTCCGCGCGGTCTGCCAACACGGCATCCGCGCCCGAAGCACGCTGGACTTCGACTCCTTCGAGGATCTCTGCGATGATCGCCTGGGGATCCTCCGAACGAGGGTTGTCCGAAGTGACGATGACGACGTCGGCTCCGCGCGCCGCGGCTGCGCCCATCAGGGGACGTTTTCCGCGGTCCCTGTCGCCGCCGCAGCCGAATACACATAGAACCCGGCCCGAGGTGTACGAAGCCAGCCTTCTTGCCTGCGCCAGGACGTTGTCCAAAGAGTCGGGCGTGTGGGCGTAGTCGACCACCAGCGCGAAAGGCTGGCCCTGATCGATCGACTCGAAGCGGCCCGGAACCGCCTTGACCTCTTCGAGCCCTTGGTGGACGGCCTCGAGCGACAGCCCGGCCCCCAGCGCCGCAGCGCAAGCGCCGAGGCAGTTCGACACGTTGAACTCGCCCACGAGTCCCGAAGAAACCTTGATGTCCACATCTTCTGAGTTCTCGACATCGCGCACAGAGATAACGAAGTCGTTGCTCATTCGTCCCAGGCGCACGTCGCGACCGCACACGTTGGCGTCGGGCGCCAGCCCGAACGTGATCAGCTCGATCGCCTTGTCTGCGGCGAGCTTGCGACCGTAGATGTCGTCGGCGTTGACCGCGCCTCGGCGCGCCCTCTGCGGAGTAAACAGCTCCTTCTTGGCGGCGAAATAGTCCTCCATGTCGTGGTGGAAGTCGAGATGGTCCTGGGAGAGGTTCGTGAACGCCACCGACTGAAAGCACAGCCCCTCCACGCGGTGCAGCACCAACGCGTGCGAGGTGACCTCCATGACGACCGAGGTGACCCCGGCCCCGGCCATCTCCGCGAGCAAGCCCTGTAGCTCGAGGGAATCCGGAGTCGTCCTGACTCCGGGCCGGGAGCTTCCGGCCACCTTGCACTCGATGGTGCCGATGAGACCGGTCGTGCGTCCTGCCGCCCGGCAGATGGATTCGAGCAGATATGCAGTGGTCGTCTTGCCGTTGGTGCCGGTGATGCCCAAGAGCTCGAGACGCGCCCCGGGCTGCCCGTGGAGCTCGGCGGCGAGCCGGCCCAGCGCCCTCCGCGCGCTCGTCACCACGATCTCGGGCACTCCCAAGTCTAGGGCCCGCTCCGAGATCAGGGCTGCGGCACCACTTGCCACCGCGGCACCGGCGTACCGGTGGCCGTCGTTCTTCAGACCGACGACGCACGCAAAGGCGTCGCCGGCCCTCACGCGGCGCGAGTCATGAGCCAGCCCTGTCACCACCTGCTCTGTTGGACCCCTGACCTCGACGAGAAGTTCTCCCGCCGACCGGGCCAGGTCCCCGACGGTGCTCCCGAGGGGGCTCATCGCCGCCAGCCTAGGCGCCGAGCGATCGGCTCGGCGATCGCGACAGCAAGGAAAATTGAGCGCACCACTAATCGTGGGGATCTGCGACGCCTTCGACTGCGGCCTCGCGCTGAGCTGCGGCTCGCCGGGCGTTGGTGGAGGGAGGCACGCCGAGCTTTCTGAGTGTGAAGTCGGCTATGGCGGAGAAAGTGAGGGCCGCGGTCGCCCCCCCCCAGATCGGGCGTGGATCGTCGAGCATCACGACCACCGCCACGGCGGGGTCCTCGACCGGAGCGTAGCCCGCGAACGAAGCCACGTAGGAGTTGCCGTACCCGCCCTCGGGGAGAGCTTTCTGGGCGGTGCCGGTCTTGCCCGCCACCGTGTAGCCGGGCACCTGCGCTTCCAGCCCGGTGCCCTGCTTGACCACCCTGGTCAGCATGCCGGTCATCTGTCGCGCCGTCTTGGCCGAGACGATCCTGCGCCGTGATCCCGCCGGCATGCGCGCCACAGAGCCGTCCTGGCCGGCCGCGCCCGACACCAGGCGTGGTTCCAACCACACGCCGCCGTTCGCCAGAGCTGAGTAGGCGGCGGCCATCTGCACGGTGGTAACGGCCACTCCCTGGCCGATCGGCACGGTCGCCCCGGTTGTCCCCGACCACTCATCGAGATCGAGCACGAGGCCCTCTGACTCTCCCGGGAACCCCAGTCCCGACGAGGAGCCGAAACCGAACTTGCGGACGTAACGATCGAGCCGCCGTGATCCGAGCTCGAGACCGATCTTGATCGTGCCCACGTTGGACGACTGCTCGATGATCTCCGATACCGACATCTGCGCGGTCTCGTGGGCGTGGGAGTCGTGAAAGACGCGGTCCTGGTAAGGCAGCTCGTCGGGGACCGTGAAGCGTGTCCACGGCGTCACCAGGCTCTCTTCGAGAGCCGCCGCTGCGGTCACGATCTTGTAGGACGACCCGGGCTCGAAGACATCGGTCGTCGCCCGGTTGCGATAGGTGTTGCCCGAATAGCGCTCGAAGCGGTTGGGATCGAACGAGGGGAAACCCGCCATCGCCAGGATGTCACCGGTCCGAGGGTCCATGACCACCGCGCTGCCGGATTCGGCGTCATAGCGGCCGGCGGCGGCTTTGAGGAACAGCTCGGTCTGGAACTGGATGTCCTTGTCGATCGTGAGATAGAGCGAGCGCCCCGGATCAGGGCGGCGCCAGGCCAGGTCGGCCTGGGGCAGCGGACGCCCGCTCGGGTCCTGCTCCAAGGTCATGCGCCCGGCTCGCCCCTTCAGGATCTCTTCGTACTGCGCCTCCACACCTTCTAGGCCGGGGCCTTCGCTGCCGACGAAGCCGAGGACTTGGGCCCCGAGCGCACCGTTGGGATAGAAGCGCTTGGGCTCGGGTTTCATGTAAACGCCTGCCAGATGAAGCCCCTCGACCGCCCGCGCCACGCGTGGTGACACCCGGCGCGCGATGTACTCGAACCGGCTCCACGAGGGATCGCCCCGTAGCAATGCCTCGAGCGCCACCGGCGAGCGCCCCAGGATCTCGGCCAGCGCTACTGCCTCGGAGGTGGGGTCCTCGACGAGAGCGGGGTCGGTGTAGATCGTCTGCAGGTCGACCGAGATCGCCAACGGGTTTCCCGAACGGTCGAAGATCGCGCCGCGCCGGGCGGGGAACGCCACCGCTCTCTCGCGTTGGTTCAACGCCAAGCGATCGTAGGAATCCCCCTCGACGACCTGCAACACCACCAGCCGGGCCCCCAGGGCACAAAAACAGGCCAGGACCAGGACGAGGGCCGCGCTGAGGCGGCGCGGAGAGCAGGAGCCGCGCACGGGCAGGGCTCGCACGCTCATGGGCCGGGCTCGGAGGAGCTATGAGCGTTTTGGGTGGCGGCGGAAGAGGGGACGAGCCGGGCGGACGGCTGCACTGCCAGATAGGGGGCCGCCGCGCGCCGGGCGGGTCCACCCCCACGCGTGGCCGGCCGCACGTTGCGTCCGGCGAGGGCCGCGTCCGAGACCAGGTACTGAATCGCGTGCGGTTCGACCAGGCGGAGCTCTGTGCGCGCGAAGCGCTCGATGCGGCGGGGGCTTTCGAGCTTGGTCGCCTCAAGCAGAAGCTCCTGATGGCGGGCTTCGGCCGCGCTGAGGTCGGTGCGCAGCCGAGACATCTTGAACGCCGACTGGGCGAGCACCACCTGCTCGAGCAGAACGCCCAGAATGGCGGTCGCGGCCAAGATCACGGCGACCACCACCACCGGGGCGAACCGCCGCGGGGCGTCGCGCTGAATCAGCGACCGGGACCGCCGTCGCACGACCTCGAGGCGCGGCTGAGATGGGCCCGCGCCCGGGCCCCGCAGAGCGTCGCGACGAGCGCTCACGGGAGCCGGGGTTCCAGATGCCCACCGGTCACGCGCTCCACGGCTCTGAGCTTGGCTCCCTTGGCGCGCGGGTTGAGGGTTACTTCGTCGGCGCCGGCCTGCACCGGCTTGGAAGTCAGGATCCGCACCGTAGCTTCCGCGCCGCAGGCGCACACGGGAAGATCGGGGGGGCACACACAGCCGCTCGCCTGCTCCGCGAACGTTCGCTTGACCACTCTGTCCTCGAGTGAGTGATACGAGATCACCACCGCCCGGCCCCCGACATGGAGCGCCTCGATGGCGTCCGGCAGAGCTACTTCCAGTGCCTCGAGCTCGCGGTTGACCTCCATGCGCACCGCCTGAAAGGTCCGGCGGGCGGGGTGACGGCCGTGCCGGCGCGTGGCCGCCGGGATCGCTTCCTTGACGATGCCGGCCAGAGTGGCCGTCGAGCTCACCGGACGGGCGCGCACAATGGCGGCCGCAATGCGGGCGGCGAAGCGCTCTTGTCCATAGCGGGCGATCACTCGGGCCAGCTCCCGTTGCCCGTAGAGGTTGACCACGGCGTCTGCGGTGAGCTTCTGGGAGCGGTCCATCCGCATGTCCAGGGGTCCGTCTGCTCGATAGGAGAAACCTCGCTCGGAGATGTCGAGCTGGGGGGAAGAAACTCCAAGGTCGAGTAGGAATGCGGCAATCGACGCAAGCCCGAGTCGTTCCAGTACGGCCGCGACATTTTTGAAGTCGTCACGAACGAGATCGATCCGCTCCTGGAACGGGGCGAGGTTGGCCCCACTTGCCTCCAGCGCGTCACCATCCTTGTCGATTCCGACGAGGCGCGCCCGAGGCGCGGCCTCGAGGATCTTTGCGGCATGGCCCCCTCGTCCCAGCGTTGCGTCGACGACGACGCCTCCTCCTGAGAGGGCCGGGGTGAGGAGCTCGGCGACTCTGTTCGCCAGGACCGGCTCGTGCTCCATCCTTCGCCCCCACTCCACTGATCGCCCCCGCTCCACCCTGCGCCCCCGGCCACCACTAGCGGCCCAACGCTCTACTCGCCAGAGCTAGCGCGGCGACGAACCCGCCGATGGAGGATCCGCCGAGGCCGAGCAGGA
>Ga0075530_1001139_pt1 | contig 12752 bp, 10 predicted proteins | sample NGEPerD_2_FD_75101 | JGI IMG/M metagenome (GOLD analysis project Ga0075530, IMG submission 75101) | Arctic peat soil microbial communities from the Barrow Environmental Observatory site, Barrow, Alaska, USA - NGEE PermafrostL1-D | ecosystem: Environmental > Terrestrial > Soil > Wetlands > Peat ...
CCAGATCTCCTCCGCCGTGGTCCGCCGGTGCACCTCCGGGTTGGCCGGGTTGGAGAACTGCTGCGGCATGAAGCCCTTGCGCTGCTCGCGGATCTCCTCGGCCAGCTCGACCGCCTCGCTCATCCCGCCCAGCGAGGGCGTCTCGCGCACCTCGGCGCCGTAGGCGCGCAGCAGCTTCGCCCGCTCGCGGCTCATCCCCTCCGGCAGGGTCAGGATCAGCTCGTAGCCGCGCGCCGCCGCCACCATCGCCAGCGCGATCCCCGTATTGCCGCTGGTCGGCTCGACGATCACCGACCGCCCCCGTTTGAGCAGCCCCTCCTCCTCGGCCGCATCGATCATCGCCACCCCGATCCGGTCCTTCACAGAGCCACCGGGGTTGAAGTACTCCAGCTTCGCGCAAACCTCCCCGGGCAACCCCTCACCAAGCCGCCGCAGCCAAACCAGCGGCGTATCGCCGACCACAGCCGAAGCCTCAGCCCCGATCCTCATCAGATGAAGTACATGCCCGAGCCGGCCTCCTCGGCCTCGCGCCTCGCCACTTCGGCAATCGTGGTCTGGGCGAAGACCTTGCGTAGGGCGGTTACGCCCTCCGCCCAGATGCCGCCGGCCTCGTCGGCCTCTTGGCCGACCTTGCCATCGAGGGACTGGACGACCTCCAGCACGGTGATCTCGTCGGCCGGGCGGGAGAGCGTGTAGCCGCCCTTCATGCCGCGATGGCTGGTCAGCAGGCCGGCCCGACGCAGGGTCGAGAAGAGCTGCTCGAGGAACTGCTCGGGGATGCCGCGGCGCTCGGCCAGTTCCTTGATCGGCACCGGCCGCTCGCCCGAGCGAGCCAGCTCCGCCATCGCGACGACCGCGTAGCGCGACTTCGAGGTGATGGAAATCACAAGCCCTTTCTACCGCACGAAGCGGATCCAGAAGCTATCCCGTCAGGGGCGTGCTCTTGACGGGACAGGTTCCAGGCTGGGTATAGGATCGGGCGGTCCCGAGCGAGCGCCCACACTGCCTTGTGACCGACCCCCACCCGCTGGTCCGGCTCGGCGTGCGCGAAGCGCTCGTCGGCGATTTCGAGATCCACGAGAGCGAGACGCGTGGCGAGGCGGTCGGGTTGGTTCGCGATGTCGGCAGCATCGACGTCGCGATCGTCGACTTGCGGCGCGAACTCGGCGGCGGCGACGAGGCGCTGCACGGCGACGAGGCGATCCGGGCACTGCGCAAGGCGGCCCCAGGAATGGGGATCGTCGCCCTCGGCGAGCAGCCGGAGCGCCACCTCGCATCGGCTGCCCTGCAGGCGGGCGCGAGCGCATACGTCGCGCGCACCGCCGCGGCCGACCTGATGGCGAGAGCGGCACGCGCGGCCCTCGAGCATGAACGGTTCGTCGATCCCGCGGTCCCGCCGAGCGGCGCTCGCGGCAGGCTGACCCGGCGCCAGCGCGAGATCCTGCAACTGCTGGCCGATGGCGGCTCGACCGTCGGCGCGGCTCGCGAGTTCGGCCTCAGCGAGGAAACCGTGAAGACCCACACCAAGAACATCCTCGCCCGCCTCGGCGCTCGCAACCGCACCCACGCGGTGGCGATCGCGCTGCGCGCGTGCCTTATCGACTAGGGACGGACCACTAGATCCAGCCGCGGTCGCGCGCGGTGAGCACGGCCTGCGCCCGGTCGACGGCGCCGATCTTGCCGTAGACGTTGTGCAGGTGGGTGCGGATGGTCGAGACCGAGAGCTGCATTTCGCCGGCGATCTGCTTGTAGACCATGCCCTCGGAGAGATGCCCGAGGACGTCCAGCTCGCGGCTCGATAGCGGGCAGGGCTCGCTGACGCGGGAATCGGCCTCGCGCGGGTAGGGAAGCTCGTAGAGCAGCTCGCGCAGCCCCTCGGCGCCGAGGCCGCATCGCCTTGCGGTCTCGCGCAGACGTTCCGGCGTCACCGCTTCGCCCTGTGAGTAGTGCGCGACCATGTCGGCGGTGGCGACGATCGCGGCGAGACCTTCGGCATCCTCGGCGTGGTGGCGCTCGATTGCTACGGCGATTTGCTGCGGCACGTTCCAACGCCGCGCCAGCACGCCGCCGACCAGGGCATGGTCGATGCCGAGCTGTTCGCGTTCCTCCCGCAGCCGCTGCTCCGGCGTGCGCGAGGTAGCGTCGAAGTAGGTCCTGCGCCCGGGGTGGAGCTTGGAGATGACCAGCCGGCCGATGTCGTGGAGAAGGGCGGCGACGATCAGCTCGTCGCGATCGTCCCAGCCGATCTCGCGCCCGATCCGCGCGGCGGCCTGCTGGGTTGCCAGAGCGTGGACGCGGAACTGCTCCGGCCGCAGCTCCCAGCCCCCGTTGGACTCGAAGAAGTCGAAGACCGGCGCGGTGCCGGCGAGCGCCAGCACACCGGACGGCTTCAGTATGTCGACGGCCGCCGGCACGCCGCCGACGTTGCTGGAGCTGCTGGAACGGTTGGCGAAGCGCAGCACGGCGATCGTCAGGGCGACGTCCGCCTCGACCGCCTCGACCAACTCGCCGATGCGGGCCGTCTCCGCGGTCGCCGCCTGCATCACGCGGGCGCGCGACTCGATCAGGGCGGGGAATTTCTCCACCGCCTCAAAGGCGGCCGCCAACCGGGCTCCAGGCGCCGCAGCGGCGGCGCCCCGCGGGGAATCGGACTTTCGCACCTTCCCATTGCTGTGTGTTTTGCTCGACGTCATGGCCCGGTCGCTCCGCCCCCCTCATCGGCAGCAGAGGACGCACGGTTTAGCGCCAGCCTCCCCATTATTAGGTGTTGTTATGCGTTGAGGCGTACGAGCGCTGCATCGATGCGCCGCAGCGACTGCTCACGTCCCAGCACAGAAAGCGATTCGAAGATGCCGGGCGAGACCGTGCCGCCGCTGATCGCGACCCGGATCGGCTGGTAGACGCGCCCCGGCTTCAGATCCAGCCGCTCGGGCAGCGGCGTCAGCGCCGCCTCGACCGCCGCCGGGTCGAAGCCATCCGCCGTCGCAAGCGCCTCGCGGGCCGCCGCCAGCGCGGCGGGGGTCTCGTCCTTCATCGTCTTGCGCCAGGCCTTCTCGTCCTCCGCCGGCGGCTCGAAGAGGAAGCGGATCAACGGCCAGACCTCCTCCAGCGTCTGCGCTTTCTCCTGGACGATCTCGCAGGCCGCTTGCAGGCGCTCGTCGGCTGGGCGCCCCAGGTGGGTCGCCACGACCCGCACGTACTCGTCGGGCGGCATCTCGCGCATGTAGCGGCCGTTGACCCAGCGCAGCTTCTTCTCGTCGAAGATCGCCGCCGCCTTACCGACATCGGCGACCCGGAAGCGCTTGACCAGATCCGCCGTGGGGATCAGCGTCGCGTCGTCGTCGGTGCCCCAGCCGAGCAGCGCCAGGTAGTTGCGCACCGCCGCCGGCAGGTAGCCCGCCTCGCGCAGCTCCTGCACCGAGGCGGCGCCGTGGCGCTTGGAGAGCTTGCGCCCGTCGGGGCCGTGGAGGAGCGGCAGGTGCGCGTAGCGGGGCGCCTCGAAGCCGAGCGCAGCGAGCACCAGCAGCTGCTTCGGCGTGTTCGAGAGATGGTCGTCGCCGCGGACCACGTCGGTGATGCCCATCTCGGCGTCATCGACGGCGACCGCGAAGTTGTAGAGGGCTGAGCCATCGCCGCGGGCGATGACGAAGTCGTCGTAGCTGCGGTTGGGGAAGCTGACCGGGCCGCGGATCAGGTCGTCGACCACGGTTTCACCCTCGTCGGGCACCCGCAGCCGCACAGCCGCTTCCTGCGCATCGCTCGACTCGCCGCGGTAGCCGCAGTCGGCGCCGTGCTCCGCCTTCCACGCCTCGACGTCCTTGCCCGTGGCGGAGTCGTGGTAGGCCGCGCCGCTCTCCAGCAGGCGCCCTAGCGCTTTCCGATGGCTGTCCGAGCGCGAGGCCTGCGAGACAGGCCCCTCGTCCCAGTCGAGCTCGAGCCAGCGCAGCGCGTCGAGGATCTGCTCGACGTTGCGCTCGGTCGAGCGCTCGCGGTCGGTGTCCTCGATCCGCAGCACCACCGTGCCGCCGTCGTGGCGAGCCGCCAGCCAGTTGTAGAGTGCCGTCCTCGCGCCGCCGATGTGAAGGGCACCGGTCGGCGAGGGGGCAAACCTCAATCGGGGAGTTTCTTCAGGCATGTTGATCGGCGCGCATGTTTCCACTTCGGGCGGATTGCCAAAGGCGATCGAGCGCGGCAAGGCCCGCGGCTGCGAATCGATCCAGATCTTCAACCAGAGCCCGCGGATGTGGCGGCCGACCAAATACGGCCCGGATGACTTCGCCGCATTTCGCCAGGCGATGGACGACTCACCGGTCGAAGCGGTCGCGATCCACGCCGTCTACCTGATCAACTGCGCCTCAACGGATCCCGAGTTGCGCAAGAAGTCGCTCGCCTCGCTCACCCACGCGCTGCGGACCGGCGACGGGATCGGTGCCGCCGGTGTCGTCCTCCACCCCGGCGCGCAGAAAGGCGAGCCGCTCGGGCCTTCGATGAAGCGCGCCGCAAAGCTCATCGCCGCTGCCCTGAAGGACAGCGAGAGCTGCCCGCTGCTGCTTGAGCAGACCGCCGGCCACAAGGGCCTCTTGGGCCGCGACTTCGACCAGACCGCCGAGCTGATCGAGCTCGCCGGCGGCGGCGATCGTCTCGGCCTCTGCCTCGACTCCTGCCACCTCTTCGTCCAGGGCCACGATGTCACCGACCTGGATTCGCTGGCCGCGATCGTCGACGAAGCCGACGAGAAGGTAGGCCTCGACCGCCTGCGCTGCCTCCACGTCAACGACGCCGCGGCGCCACTCGGCTCCTGCCGCGACCGCCACGCCAACGTCGGCCAGGGTGAGATGGGCAAGCAGGGCCTAGCCGCCTTCCTCTCCGAGCCCCGCTTCGAGGGTCTGCCGGCGACCCTTGAGACGCCGGGCCCGGACAGGAAGGGACCGGACAGGACAGAAGTACAGGCAGCGAAGCGCCTGCGCCGCGCGGGACTCAAAGGTCGCAAGGCGCTTCGAACGTAAGCCGACTACGGAATGACGTAGTTGTGCACGCCGACGTGGACGACCTCCATGTCGGGGAGCGCCGCGACACGCTCCTCACCCATGACGGCCACTTGGGCCGGTCGAAGTCGATCCGCCACAAACCGGTCGAAATTCTCGCGTGACTCCCAGACGTTCAAGACCTGGAAGCGGCCCTCGAGCTCGCCGGCGGAGTGAAAGATCAGCCCCTCCACGGGCTCGTCCGCCATGCGCACCTTCGTCATCACCGCGTCGTACTGATCAGCACCCAATCCCTCAGAGAACCGGGTGATCGTTGCTACCGCCATCTCGTCTCCTCCGTTGACCTGCCGTCGCCTCGCCCCACCCTACTCACGTTTCGGCTGGCGCAAGGGGTGACGGCCGCCGTCCCTCCTCTCGCGGGCCGATTCATTTGAGCGGTTCCTGGTTTTCGTCCCACGCAGGAGTGTCCACGACGCCCGCCGGCGCGCTCGCACCCACGCGAAGGCAGCAGCGATGCCAGCTTGGAGACGCCTGCTTCGGACAAAGAGGGAGTGCCAGTCTGCCCTGCCGCCAAAGTGCCGGATCCGCGTGACTAGGGTAGTGCGCCCGGCAGTTCAGCGCTGCGGACTTTGAGGGGCCTATGGCACCGTCAGGTCGACAGCGCTGAACCGGCGGGCTTCCTCACACGGGATGCCGGGGTGCGGGCTCGCTATTTGATCTGAACGCCGGAGATCGCGCGGGAGATGACCAGGCGCTGGATCTCGGAGGTGCCCTCAAAGATTGTGTAGATCTTGGCGTCGCGGTGCATCCGCTCGACCGGGTACTCGCGGGCGTAGCCGTTGCCGCCGAGGATCTGGATCGCCCGCTCGGTCGCCCAGACCGCGACCTCGCCAGCCTTCAGCTTCGACATCGAGCCCTCGGCGTTCTCGAACTTCTGGCCGCTACGGCCCATCCAGGCGGCGCGCCAGACGAGCAGCCGGGCGGCGTCGATCTCCAGCTTCATGTCGGCCAGGGTGAAGGCGATCGACTGGTTCTCGATGATCGCGCGGCCGAACTGCCGGCGCTCTTTGGCGTACTCGAGCGCGTACTCGTAGGCGGCGCGGGCGATGCCGAGCGCCTGGGCGCCGACCGTCGGCCGGCTCGCTTCGAAGGTCTGCATCGCAGCCTGTGATTTTGAGCGCTTGCCCTCGCGGACCCGGGCCAGGCGCTCGTCGAGCTTCTCTTTCCCGCCCAGCAGACAGGCGCCGGGGATGCGGCAGTCGTCGAGGTGGACATCGGCCGTGTGGGAAGCGCGCAGGCCGTGCTTCTTCACCTTGGCGCCCTGTTCGCAGCCCTTCGTCCCCGGCGGGATGACGAAGGCGGCGTGGCCGCGGGAGCGCAGCTCGCGGTCGACCGTGGCGATGACGACATGGACATCGGCGATGCCGCCGTTGGTCCCCCAGGCCTTCTGACCGTTGAGCACCCACTCGTCGGTCGCCTCGTCGTACTTGGCCGTGGTGCGAATCGCAGACACGTCGGAGCCGGCGTCCGGCTCCGACGAGCAGAATGAGGCGACCTTGGGATCGTCGGCGGTGCCGAAGCACTGCGGGATCCACTCGCCCATCTGCTCCGGGGTTCCCTGCCCGAAGATCGCGGCTACCGCCAGCGAGGTGCCCATGATCGCCATGCCGATTCCGGCGTCGCCCCAGAAGAGCTCCTCGTTGGCGATCGGCAGGGTCAGGCCGGTCTCGTCGGCCCAGAACTGACCGAGCGCTTCGAAGCCGTAGAGGCCGATCTTGGCCGCCTCCTGGATCACCGGCCAGGGCGTCTCCTCGCGCTCGTCCCACTCCTCCGCCGCGGGTCGGACGACGCCCTCGGCGAAGCCATGCACCCAATCGCGGATGTCCTTCTGGTCCTGGTTCAGCTCGAGCGTGAACTTGGGGCCCTCCGCCCCGGCGTCGCCTGCCGCCGTGTCCGCCACGAACTGCTCCGCCTCTGCCGTCGCCGAAGAATCGCTCATACCACAATCCTACAGAGAATTGTGTCGTCTTTGGCTATGAGGCTTAGACGCCGGGGGACTCCGGCGCGAGATCGCGCAGGTCGAACGCCCGTAGCCCCTCGGGGCCGCCGTCGGCGCAGTCGAAGAAGCGCCGGTTGATGCACTCGTGCTCCTGCCCTGAGCCGAGGTATGCGCTCTCGACCGAAAAGGGACAGTGGGGCAGCGCCGTGCCGGTCATCTTGATGCCGCCGAAGCCGCCCGGCTGCAGCACCGCGTCGAGCTCGATCTTGGCACCGAAGACCTCCTGCATGCAGCCGACATACTGGGTGCCGGTCAGCCCGTCGATGACGCTGTAGAGGAAGCGGCAGCCGATCTCGACACAGCCGCGCGGCTCGACCATTTTGTCGCAGAAGGAGCGGCACTGACGGCACTCACCGGTCTTCTGGCGCGTAGCGGGCATGACAAAAGTCTAGGGACCGTCTAGCCGCGTGTGAGCCGAGCAGGCCGGTGGACGCAGGGAGCGTGGCGTGCTCTGCACACAAGCGACCGAGGACGCCGAGATGGGCCGGTTATCACGCGGCTAGAGCACTGGCGCCCAGGACGTGGTCCAGCTCCGCCAGCAGCTTGCTCGAGTGACGGACCTTGAACTCGTCGCCCAGCCGCCACTCGCGCGCCTTGCCGTCCTCGCCGGGGATCGCGAGATGCACCTCGGCCTCGCCCTTGTGGCCCTCGAAGACCGTCTTCAGTTCCTCGATCAGATGCGGGTTGCCAAGACTCGCCGCGGCGATCGTCAGCTTCAGCGGCGCCGCCGGCGCGCTCGCCGCGGCGCTCGCTCGCGCGATCTCCTCCACGTCCGGTTCGAACCGCTCCGCCTCCTGCACGACGAGCTTGGTCTCACCCCGATCCTTGTGGTCGATCCGGCCGCGGACGAGGACGATGGCATCGGGTTCGATCGTCGTCGCGCTCTCCGCCTGGTCGGCCTTGAATACCAGCATCTCGACCTGACCTTCGACGTCGTCGAGCGTCGCGAACATCATCTGGTTGCCGCTCTTGGTGCGGATCTTCTTGCTCTCGGTGACGATCCCGCCGACGGTCACCCACGACCCGTCCGGCTTGCCCGCCAGCTCGGCCAGGCCGCAGTCGACCCGGGCGCGGAGCGCCTCGCGCACTTCGGTGAGCGGGTGCGAGGAGAGGTAGGTGCCGAGCGTCTCCTTCTCCATCGCCAGCAGCTCGCGGCGCTCGAACTCGGCCGCCGAGACCGGCGGCCGGTGGTGAGCGCTCGAGCCGCCGTCCCGTCCCCCGCTCGCCGCCGCGTCGCCGAAGTCGAAGATCGAGCCCTGGCCGAGCTGCGCGTCCTCCTGAGCTTTCTGCCCGGCCGACTGCGCCGCCGGTAACGCCTCCAGCATCCCCATCCGGGTCGCCCCGGTCGAGTCGAGGGCGCCGCACTTGACCAGGCACTCGATCGCCCTTTTGTTGACGGCGCGGGAGTCGACCCGCTCGCAGAAATCCCAGATCGAGGCGATCTCACCGTCTTCGCGGGCGCGCAGGATCGCCTCGACCGCGCTGTGGCCGACGTTCTTGACCGCATCGAGCCCGAACCGGATCGCCTTCTCGGAGACGACGAAGTCGTGATCGGAGGAGTTGACATCGGGGGGCAGCACGTCGATCCCCATCTCCTCGCAGCGGTTGACGAAGAAGGGCACCTTGTCCTTGGTGTTCATCACCGAGGAGATCACCGACGCCATGTACTCGGCCGGGTAGTTGGCCTTCAGGTAGGCGGTCCGGTAGGCGATCAGCGCGTAGCAGGCGGCATGGGACTTGTTGAACGAGTAATCGGCGGCGGCCTCCATCAGCGACCACATGTCGCCGGCGACGCGGGCGGCGGTGCCGGAGGCCTCCATCCCCTGCATGAATTTGGCCTTCATCGTCGCCATCAGGTCGCGCTTCTTCTTGCCGATCGCCTTGCGCAGGTCGTCTGCCTCGGCCGGGCTGAAGCCGGCCATCCGCTTGGCGATCTCCATCAACTGCTCCTGGTAGAGGACGCAGCCGTAGGTCGGTTCGGTGATCGGCCGCAGGCGCTCGTCGGGGTAGGTCACCGAGCTGGGGTCGCGCTTGCCCTTCGCGTAGTCGGGGATGTAGCGCATCGCGCCAGGGCGGTAGAGGGAGACGAGCGCGACGATGTCGTCGAACTCGGTCGGGCGCACCTTCTTCATCGCCTCGCGCATCCCCTCGGACTCGAGCTGGAAGACGCCGGTGCCGTCGCCCCTGGTGAGCATCTCGAAGGTCTTGGCGTCATCCATCGGGATCTCGGTCATCTCGATCTCGACACCGCGCGAGCGCCGGATGATCTCGACCGCGTCCTCGATCACGTCGAGGTTGCGCAGGCCGAGGAAGTCCATCTTCAGCAGGCCGATCTCCTCGATCGGGCCCATCGAGTACTGGGTGACGACCTTGTACTGGCGCTCGGCCTTGCCGCCGTTGCCGTTCCCAGAGGCAGGGGCGCTGCGGTCCTCGGCGAGCTGCAGCGGCACGATCTCCTGCAGCGGCCGGTCGGCGATCACCACCGCCGCGGCGTGGATCGAGGCGTTGCGGATGATCCCCTCCAGCCCCTGGGCGACGTCGAGGATCCGCTTCGCGTCGGGCTCGGAGTCGTAGGTCCGTTTCAGCTCCTGCCCCGGCTTGAGGCAATCCTCGAAGGAGGGGTTGCGGCCGAGGATCGGCTCGGGGATCTGCTTGGCGAGACGGTCGCCGCTGCCGTAGTCGAAGCCGAGCACGCGGGCCGCGTCGCGGGTCGCGGCGCGCGGCGCCATCTTGCCGAAGGTGATGATCTGGGCGACCGACTCGCGGCCGTATTTCTCACCGACGTAGCGGATCACCCGCTCGCGCCCGCGCACCGAGAAGTCGATGTCGATGTCCGGCATCGACTTGCGGCCCGGGTTGAGGAAACGCTCGAAGAGCAGATCGTTGGCGAGCGGGTCGAGGTCGGTGATATCGAGGCTGTAGGAGACGATCGAGCCCGCCGCCGAGCCGCGGCCGGGGCCGACGGCGACGCCGTTTTGCTTGGCGAAGCGGACGAAGTCCCAGACGATCAGGAAGTAGGAGGAGAAGCCCATCTCCTCGATCACGCCGAGCTCGAACTCGAGCCGCTCGACCGCCTCGGCCGGGACCGGGTCGCCGTAGCGGCCCCGCAGCCCCTCGCCGGCGATCCGCCGCAGCATCGCCCCCGGCTCGGCGCCGTCCGGGGTCGGGTAGCGCGGCAGTAGCAGCTTGCCGAGCTCGATCTCGATCGCGCAGCGCTCGGCGATCTCCAGCGTGGTCGGGATCGCCTCGGGCCACTCGGCGAAGGAGCCGGCCATCTCCTCGTTGCTCTTGAGGAAGAACTCGTTGGTGTCGAAGCTCAGCTTCGGCGCCTCCAGAGTCGACTTGGTCTGCACGCAGAGCAGCGCCGCGTGGTTGTCGAAGTCCTCGCGGCGCAGGTAGTGCACGTCGGCGGTGCCGACCAGCGGCCGGTTCAGCTCGCGGGCGAAGCGGACGATCCCCTGGTTGGCCTTCTCCTGCTCGGCGATCCCGTTCTTTTGCACCTCGAAGTAGACCTGCTCGGGGCCGAAGGTCTGGATCAGGTCGTCGAGGTGGGCGCGGGCGTCATCGGCGCGCTCTTCGACCAAGCGGCGGCAGAAGCGCGACTGCAGGCAGCCGGTGAGGACGATGACGCCCTCGGCGTGGGCGGCGAGCAGCTTCATGTCGACGTTGGCCTTGCCGCGTGAGAAGCCCTCGAGGAAGCCGGCCGAGGTGAGCTTGACCAGGTTGGCGAAACCGGCGTCGTTCTCGGCCAGCAGGGTGAGGTGGTTGCGCTCGTACTTGGGCTTCTCCTTGGTCGTCGTGACATCGTCGACGAAGTAGGCCTCGAGCCCGGCGATCGGTTTGATTCCGTGCTTCTGGCAGGCCTTGTAGAGCTCGACGGCGCCGTTCATCACGCCGTGATCGGTCAGCCCCAGCGCCGGCTGCCCCAGCTCCGCCGCCCGTGCCGCCATCGCATCGATCTTGCAGGCGCCATCGAGCAGCGAGTACTCGCTGTGGGCATGGAGATGGACGGCGGCGGGTGAACTCACGGGCTGTCGCCGATCATGGCAAGCGCCGCAGATGCCAACTGCCCCAAATGCCACCCCTTCCCCGCTATGTCCGTGCCTAAATTCCCACTAAAGGCGCGCGGGATCGCGCCGTCGCCGGGCTAACATCGCTTCGATGCTTCCGAATGAGACCGATCCGGCCGGGGGGCGCGTGCTTGTCGTCGAGGACGACGGGGAGATCGCCGACGTGTTGCGGCGGTCGTTGCGCAACGAGGGCTACGAGGTGCGCACGTCCGGCGATGGGGTCGAGGCGCTGGATCTCGCCACTGGCTTCGTGCCGGATCTGGTCGTGCTCGACCTCGGCCTGCCGCGAATGGACGGAGTCGAGGTATGCCGGCAATTGCGCGCTGAGGGCGATGTGCCGATCCTCATCCTGACCGCCCGGGCGGAGACCGAGGATCGGGTGGGCGGCCTCGACAGCGGCGCCGACGACTACCTGGTGAAGCCGTTCGAGCGCAAGGAGCTGCTGGCCCGGATCCGGGCCCTGCTGCGCCGCCGGCCGCCGCGCGGCTCTGCCTCGCTGCAGATCGGCGACCTCACCCTCAACCCGGATAGGCGTGAGGTGCGGCGTGGCGAGCGCGAGATCGAGCTGACCAACCGCGAGTTCGAGCTGCTCGAGTACCTGATGCGCAATGAGCGCCTCGTGATCTCCCGCGAGCGCTTGCTCGACGAGGTCTGGGGCTACGACCCGATGGCGGCGACCAACACGATCGACGTCTTCATCTCCAACCTGCGCCGCAAGCTTGAGGCCGGCGACGAGACTCGGCTCCTGCACACCAAACGCGGCGCCGGCTACGTGCTGAAGGACTAGCGATGCTGCATCCGAGGAACTGGCCGGTGCGCTGGCGCCTCGCCGCGGTCTCCGCCGGCCTGATCGCGGCGATCCTGCTGCTGTTCGGCGCGATCGTCGGCAACCTCGCCGCGCAACGGGTCCGCGACGACTTCAACCGGGAGACCAAGGGCGCCGTCTCGATCCTCGCCTCACAGGTGCAGATCGTCGACACGATCACCAACACGCTGATCATCCGTGAGCCCGACCTGGCCGACTTTGTCAGCCCCAACGACGCATCCGCGCGGATCTACGACGCCCGCGGTCGGCAGCTCGACGCCAGCCCGAACGCGGCGGAGCTCGGGCCGCCGACCCCCGGCGTCCACGATGTCGGCCAGATGCGCGTCGTCACGGTCGTCCTCAGCAGCCGCCAGAGCGGCCGGATCGCCGGCTACGTCCAGTACGGCCGCAACGAGCAGCACGTCGATTCGACGGTCGACCAGCTCTGGCTCCTGATCGCGGCCGGCGTCCTCGGCGCGACGTTGCTCGCCAGCCTGGCCGGGGTGACGATCGCCCGCCGGGCGATGCGGCCGATCTCCTCGCTGACCGCGACAGCCCGCACAATCGCCGACACCGGCGATCCCTCCAGCCACATGCCGCAGCCCCGCGCCGATGACGAGGTCGGCGAGCTGGCGCGGACCCTGGAGCAGATGCTGCGCTCGCTCGATGCCGCCCGGGCGGAGCGCGAAGCCGCGCTGCGCAAACAGCGCGAGTTCGTCGCCGACGCCTCGCACGAGCTGCGCACCCCGCTGACCAGCATCCTCGCCAACCTGGAGCTGCTCCAAGCCTCGCTGGAGGAACCTGACCACGAAGACGAGCGGGCGATGGTCGAC
>Ga0075530_1001140_pt1 | contig 12745 bp, 11 predicted proteins | sample NGEPerD_2_FD_75101 | JGI IMG/M metagenome (GOLD analysis project Ga0075530, IMG submission 75101) | Arctic peat soil microbial communities from the Barrow Environmental Observatory site, Barrow, Alaska, USA - NGEE PermafrostL1-D | ecosystem: Environmental > Terrestrial > Soil > Wetlands > Peat ...
CATCTTTCCAGGGCATGAGCTGTCTCCTTGCAAGAGTCCATTCATGCCCACAAAGTGTTACCTATGTCCGTGTCCTTCTGTTACCCATGTGTCCGGTCTGTACAGCAGGGTCTGCCGCTACGGCTGGGGGTTCCTGAGGATCGGCATTGAGCTCCGTTGAGGCAGCGGTGGCGGCGGTCCTACACCGAATTGACGAACAATGCGCTGACCGACTCGCCGATATGAATGCGATTAATCGCCTCGGACAACAACGGCGCCACCGACAGCACGGTCATGTTGGGCAATCGCTTCTCCTCCGGAATCGGCACGGTGTTGGTCGTGACGATCTCGTCGAGATCATCCAGGGCGCGCAACCGCTCGATCGCCTTGCCGGTGAACAACCCGTGCGTGCAGGCCAGCGAGATACGCCCGACCTGCTTCCGGCGCAGCGCGTCCATCAACTCCAGGATCGAGCCACCGGTGGCCACCTCGTCGTCCAGCACGATCACATTACGGCCACTGACCTCACCGACGATGGCATCGATCACCACCTTGTCGTCGGCAACGCGGCGCTTGCTACCCGCGGCAACCGGCAGACCCAGCAGCCGAGCGAACTGCGTCGCGGATTTCGCGTTGCCGAGATCGGGAGACACGACGATCGTATTCCCGAGGTCATCATCCCGAAAATGATCGGCGATCACGTTGAGCGCATTCAGGTGATCGACCGGCACGCTGAAAAAACCATGCACCTGTGGCGAATGCAGCGCCATCGTCAGCACCCGGTCGGCGCCGGCGGTCACCAGCAAATCCGCGACCAGGCGACCACCGATCGAAATCCGCGGCGCGTCCTTCTTGTCGGAGCGGGCATAGGCATAGTGTGGGATCACCGCCGTGATGCGTCCCGCCGACGCCCCCCGAGCGGCATCGAGCATCATCATGAGCTCCATCACGTGTTCCTGCACGGGAGGAACCAGCGGCTGCACGATAAAGACATCGTGCTCGCGGCAGTTCGCCTGGAGCTGCACTTGCAGGCAATCATTGCTGAAGCGATTGATCTCGGTGTCATAGAGGGGACGTCCGAGGCGATCGCAAATCTCCCGGGCGAGTTCGGGGTGAGCGTTGCCGCTGAAGATGCCGATTTCGCACATGGGGATGGCTACTCCTGATAGCGGCTGACAGGTGGGGATCAGCAGGTCTGCACAACAATGACCCGGTGCGACCTCCGGGTCACTGCATCATCATCATGAGTATAGACGTCCACAGGCGCCGGTCACGGATCACGCGGTCACCTTCCGGGGCCGGCCTGGTTTGCGGTCTCGCATAGCGGCAACGTCGTTTTCACTGAACAGCCAGTCACGCCCAACCTGCGCGCCAACCGCGCGACTTTTCGCCAGTTCGGTCACACGTCGCCGCGAGACACCAAGGCGACTCGCCACTTCGCTGCTGGTCATGGACAAGGTATCGTCGGATCGCGATGTAAACGTTCGCCCATTTGGCCAATCACGAAACCCGACCTCATCGGTATCGGCAGGAACAGGAATCTCATGTCCCATCTCGTAAGCGACCGCGACCCATCCCCGAAAGGCGTCAGCGGCCATTTCGCCAACTTCCTCAAATGTATCTGCTTGAGTGATGCATCCAGGCAGGTCAGGAAAGCGAATCACCCATCCTCCGGCATCGAGATCAGCGTCGACGCGGAACGAATAGTGTCTTTTGAGAATCTCCTCCAATGTCGCCACATCTGGCCTCCATTCTTCCAAACCATATTTCCCAATCAATCAACCCGTACATGCCAGTGCTCCTCACTGCCTGGCCAAAATCTGCTTCAGGTAAACGCGCTTGACGTATCCGCCATGCCGCGGAATGGAGAGTGGTACATCACCTTCACGTACATAAATGAAATGCGATCCCTGCGTCCGATCCAATGTCCATCCCAGATAGTCGAGAACGACCTGCACCTGTGACAGACGCATCTCTGGCGGGAGCCCGCGCATGCGTTCAAGCAGCATTTCCGCCCTGGCCATTCTTGTGGAAGTCCTCCTGTGAACGACCAGAGTCACATCAGGCCCGGCTGGTTAATTATACCGTAAACGGCATATATAATGCGGTCCACACAGCAATGACCCGGTGCGACGACCGGGTCATTCAATGATTAATTCGAATGTTGCGGGTGTTGCTTTATGCCAGGTTCGAATCGCGTCGGAACGCTTCGATAGTAGTCAGCACCGAATAGGCGCCTCAATCGGCTATCGCCCCCCGGGATTGTCGAGAAGGACGTCCCGGTCCGTTGCGATTGCGCATCGAATCTATGTCGAGGGCGCTGAACATCAATGTCTTGCCATGGCGTTCGCCGAGGCCGCGCGCGCGAGCCAGCTGGTGCACCCGGCGCGCACTTACATCAAGCGCCATGGCTGCATCCGCGGTGGTCATGCTGGGGATCGCCTCTGGAGGGCGTACCGCTTCCCAATCCCACCCCGGATCGGCGTCGAACGATGGTTCCGGAATCGGCATGTTGTGATCGAATCGATAGGTTACCCAGGTTTCGAAGGCATCACGCGCCATATGCGCAGCCTCATCATAGGTGTCAGCCTGAGTGATACACCCTGGCAGATCGGGATAGAAGATAACCCATCCACCATCCTCCTGGTCTGCCATCGCAATATAGGAATAGGGCATCGCGAGGATATCGTCCAATGTCGTGCTCATGATGTCGTGCCAATCGCGTTGAAGCGGACGCTTGCGCCGCCTCCCTATTCGATTTCGATCTCGTCGAGAATCTTCCTCAGATAAAACCGCTTGACCCTTCTCCCCTTGACCAACGCGATGGTGATTGTCGAGCGTTTTGGTGAAACAAGCATCAGGTGGGACGATTTGCCGTGGCTTATTTCCCATCCGAGCGCTGTCAAGAGTGTCTCAAGCTCGGAAAATCTCATCTCTGGCGGCAACCGGCGAAGTCTCTCAAGAATCCTGTCCGCGTTTGGCATTGCCGCCCTTTCCGCCGGATCGACAATCAGGCGCCCGCCCGAAAGGATAATTATACGCCATTCGGAAATGTTGTCCAGGAAACTGTCATACAGAAGCGGGGTGAGGCTTGAACCTCACCCCGCTTCTGTATCCATCACATCAGATTCGGTGATGCCGGGCCTCTCGACCAGGATCCGACTCACGCCAGCAGCGAACTCCGCCAGAATACGTCCGCGGGAAAATGCGCCGATGCCAGCGAGGCATCCGAATCGGCGCTGCCACAGGCGCCCCAAAGACCAAGCGCTTCGGCCCGAGCGACCGACTCCGCCCCGCGCAACCAGCCGGTGAACCTCGTGTTGGGCTGGCTGATATCCGCCTCGGCGGCGCCTTCCTTCACCAGCTGATGCGCCACCAGGACGTAGGTGCCCTCGTCATTCTCGACCCAGACGTCACGAACCCAGTTGCCCTGGGCATCGACATTCGTCGCCTGGCGCTCGATCTTCACAGGCTGGCCCGCGACCAGCGCGCGGTTGGCCTCCGTCGCTTCGGCGGCAAAGCAGTCGTCCTCGGTCGGGGCGTCGATGCCGAGATAGCGCACGGTCTGCTCGATACCGTCCTTCTCGATCACGATCGTTTCACCATCGATCACATCGACCACCGTCGCGTCGACCGTTTCCGGCGCGGCGCCCTGGCTCACGTTGGCAAGCCCTGTCGCCTCGGACAGCACCGAGCCAAGATCGAACTGTTGATCACCCACCTGAAGCACGAGAGACTCGGCCTCATTTGGCGCCAGGAAGGTCAGCACGAACTGATGCTCCTCGCCCGCCGCCCACAGGATCGCGTCGGTGTTGCCATAGGCGGGCGCGTAGCTCAGCAGCGATGCCACCCAGCTGTTGCCTACGTCGAGCTGAATCGGCTGGCCGTCGGCGAGCAGCGTGAAGCGGGTCATATCGAACACCTGCTCGGTGCCGGTCCAGTTCTTGCCGTTCACCGCCAGCACAATCCATTCGCCATAACTGACCTCAGCGACCTCTGGCAGCTCTTCCAGGCTGGCGCCGGTGGCGGCGCCGTCGACGCTGTAACGGAAGCCTTCATCGGCAAAGACCTGCTCGGGCGGGTTTTCCGGATTCACACTCGGCGGCTGCGGCTCAAGGGTTGGCGCCGTTGGTGCGTCAGCCTCTCCCGTCGACGCCGGGGTTTCGGCCACTTCAGGCGTACTGGCGGGCGCTTCGGCGGTGGGTGCGGGCGTTTCCGCGGTCACGGTCGGCTCCGGGGTTTGAACGACAATCGTTTGTTCAGCCGGCGCGGTGGGTTCCGGCTCGTCCGGGACGATCGCCTGACCGGCAGGAACCGTGGGCTCGGTCGTCGGAGCCGTGACGGTCTCCTCGACCGGCGCCGTGGACTCGACCACGTTCGTCTCGCCAGTCGGCGCGGTTGGTTCCGATTCGTCAGGCGCTTCAATGATCACCGGCTCGGTCGGGGCAGGGTCGTCCTGCTCGTCAATCGCCTGGTCGTCCTGGCCACTGTTGTCGATCTCACCGGTCTCGTCAACCGGCTCATCACCTTCTTCCACGGTCGGCGTGGGCGTCGGAATGGAGCCAAGGGGTTCCATGGTCTGGCCACCTTCACCATCCGGGACCGAGGTAGACGCGCCCCCCAGGCCGAGCGCGGCTTCGGTCGGCATGATATCCGCGGGATCGTTGTCAGCGCCATTGGTGCCGTCGCCGGTTTCGGAGGTGGAGCCTGGTTCCGGCAGCGCTTGTTCACCGTTGGAGGCAAGGTCATCGGTCACGAAGGCAGGAAGCTGGTTGGTCACGCGATCAGGCAGGTATTCGCGGCTGAACCATCCGGCAGCGAGCACCACCAGCGCCAGCACCGCGATTCGCGAGGTCCAGACCAGCCAACCCGCGCCACGCTTGCGGCGCTCGTCCTCGATCGAGGTGACCGGCGCGGATGACGAGCCATTGCCCTCCGTCGCATTTTCCGGAAGATGGACAGTCGACCGCTCCGAAAGGAAGCGAGCGGCTCGGCTGCTGGCTTCAACCGGTTCGGGGTCCGGCGCCCACAGCGACAGCGATGGCTTCTCGCCTTCCGGTGTCCGGGGTCGCCAATCGCTGAGCGGAGCGACACCGCGCGTTTCCGGATCATCGGTGGGTTGCCGCTCGAGATGCGGTTCATCCTGCCGGGTTTCAAAGGCGGGCAGCGAGGGAAGCATATTGGCGCGACCGGCGCCAACACCGGAATTCCATTGCGGGAACTCGGCTTCGGACATTTGGGCCACGGTGGCGCGACCGGTGAGGATCGCCACCAGCTGAACAGCGGGTCCGCGCCCATCCTGGATGCGCAGGTGAAGGCGCTCGGTGGTGTCCCGCCCGGGAACGGCGCCTTCCGGTGTCATGGATATCCGCACGCCATTGTCGGCGACAACGAACGGAGCCGGCGCCAGCCAGCTCCGGGGCGTCTCCAACAGGATGGCGTCGCCATTGGTGAGCAGCAGGCGTTCGGTGGTGATAATCAGGCGAACGGCGATATCGCCGTCGTGCCCGACCACCGAAGCCTGGCCTTCCCAGGTAATACCTTCCTGTTCGATCGCATCGATAATCTTGCCGCGTGGGCGCGAAACCTCCGGTTGGGAGGATGATTGACCCGGGTGGCCTGATGATGGACGGGATGCTGGCATGGAGGCGACCTCCCCTCACGAGATGATCCGGCGCTGGAACCGCGACGGCAACGGACCGGTAATGCGTGGCCTGAACGGCCTCGATCGGCGACACTGACAACGAGCAGGGCGTTCACACGCACGATGAGTAGAGTGAACGCACAATGTGTACGTACACTCTACCACACCATCGCGTCCAGGGAAAGATCGTCCGGTCAGTCTGTGCGTATCGGATGTGGGAAAGGTGTCGTCTACCTGTGATCGTGAGCCAGGTCGGAGACCTCGTGTCGAAGGATGGTTCGCGCCGCCGTGCAACCGCGTGCCGCGAGACGACGCCCCGCCAAGGAGAAGCCACCTGTGTTGGATGTCAAGGCTGCGTCTCCCTCGCATGCCACAGTTCGTCCTTCATGACCATCGCATTGAGGAGGGTGAGCAGCTTATGCATACAGGCAATGGTGACACAGTGAAACCCCTTGTGTTTAGCGCGCAGCCGCTCGGCCAGCGCGCGGATCGTCGGGTTGTGGGTGATTGCCGTCAGCGTCGGCATCCACAGGTCCCCGCGCACATGGCGGCGTCCGCCCTGAATGCGGGCATGGCCCGCGTCGGCGCCACTCTGGTGCGTGAACGGCGCCACCCCGACCAGGGCGGCGATCTCCTTGGCGCCGCGGTGGCCCAACTCGGGCAGCTCGGCCAGCAGCAGCGCCACCGTGCCCGGTCCCACCCCCGGACAGGACCGCAGGATCTCGCGGGTTCGCGCCCACTCCGGCGCGGTGGCGACCAGGTCCGTGATCGTCGCCGTCACCGCGGCCAGCTCCCGCTCCAGCTCGGCGATCACCCGGTCGATGGAGGCGCGCACCTCATCCGGTCGCTCGGCACGCTGATGCGTCTTGGCGACGACATCGTCGCGCAGGGTGCGCCGCCAGGCGCTGAGTCGCGCCACCCGCTGCTGCGTCTCGGTCGGCGCGGGGATCAGGCGGGGCTGGGTCTCGACGCCGAACAACGCCAGCATCCGGGCGTCGAGGCGGTCCGATTTGGCGTGGACCCCGATCCCCTGAATGTACTGCCGCACCTGGCGGGGATGGACCCGTGCCACCGGAATGCCCTGTTGATGCAGCGCGTCCATGACCGTCTGCTCATAGCCCCCGCTCGGCTCGAGCACGACCACGTCGGGCCCGAGCGCGTCGAGGCGGGTGGTCAGCCGCGTGAGACCCGCCTCGGTGCGTTTGACGCGCCACTGTGCCCCATCATGGACCGCGACGACGAGGTCGTCCTTGTGACTATCGATGCCAACCGCGCTGCACATGATGCTATCCTTGCTCCACGCTGGTGGGTCTGGCCCCGTCCCTCGTCCTTGTCATTCGGTCTCGGCGGACCCCACACCTGTGCGAGGTTGGCGGGCACAACCCGGTGCGGCGATCGGGCTTCGCCGCGGTCTCTATGGACCAAGGATCCCCACGATCTGCACGCACCGGGGCCACCAGAATGGCGACGCCAGGGGGACCGGCCGGTCCCCCTGGACCGTGTGCGACGTCCCACTCGGACGCCTCCTCAAACATACAAGGATCCCCGCGCGAAGCCGTTGCGCGCAGCGCAAAATCCCGCCATGGCCGCCAGACGCCAGCTGCTCTGCCGATGAGCGCGGGGACCCATTCCCCTTCGCTCCGCTCTGGGTCAGGGTGACGGGGTTTGTGGTACGCGACACTACGACCTAGACGGACCACTCAGGGTGACGGTCGTTTACGGTAAATGACAAGTTGCCTGTGTCACGGTACTGAGCCGGACCCAACGGACGATGTGGGTGCATGTTCTGTCACCGCGGCTTGCTTTTTTCGCACATCCTCCTACAATGGATAGACCAACAAGGTTTATGTCGCGTCGTCGCGACGGAAGGAAATTGCGGTTATGGTCACACCAGCGGAACGAAACGTCCTCTTCGAGCTTATGCACAAGGACCATTACAGCGCGGAAGAGTTGTCTCGATTACTGGGAATGGATATCCACCTGATCTTGCATGACGCGCAATGTGGAAAGCTCAAGGCATATATCGTGGATCATCACGTACTCGATATTGGACGGCACGACGTGATCGATTGGCTGCATCATCGCGACGGTCGCTGATAGCACAGGTGTGTCCGGCAATAGTGCGGGTCGCAAGGTGACTGCGTGATGTCACGCCTGCGCGAATCCCGTAGCGCTGACCTCGTGCCGGCAGGATTCGCGCTCGACGTGTCGCCACCTTGCCGCAATCGGCAATAGGACAAACGCCAATGGGGCGTCCGGCCAGGCTGGACACTCCATTGGCGTTTGTCGTGTTTCAACGGATTCGACGTGCGTGACTACGGCTGGAGGAAGTCCGCCGCGACCCAGCCTTGCGCCCCATCAGCAAGCTGAACCTGCCACCAGGTGAACCCATCGGCATCCTGTGGACCGCCAATAATGGTCAGCTGCTGACCCGCCGCCAGTGTCGTCACCACATCGGAGTTGATCGTCGCGGAGACACGAAGATTGAGCCCGTCCTGGGTCACCGTCGCCGTCCCGCCGATCGCCAGCCCGGCTGGCGCCTGATCGTCCGGAGCGGTCTCGTCGTTCGCCTGTTGCTGCGCAGTCTCCGCGGTTTCTCCACTCTCGCTCGCCGCCGCTTCTGGATCACCAGCATCCGTCACCACTTCCGCATCGACCAGGCGAGCCCGGACAACCGTGCGGGAGAGGTATTCCTCACCGTTGAATTCCCCACCGCAGGTGATCAGCGTGAGCGCCCGGTAATCGGTCGGGCCGACGATCTCATTGATGGTCTCTTTGGTCAGCCCGGCCACATCATAGGTTTTAACCCACTCGACAGCGTAGGTATACTTCGAGCCGTCCTTGCCAGTCACGTGAATCGGCGCATTGTCGCCAAGTTGCGCCACGGTGTAAAAGACCGCCGGACCGACATCCCAGTAATCAATGTGACCTGACATCACCACATTGTCGATTTCACCGAGCAGCGCGGTTTCCTGATACCACGAAACAACCCACGGTCCGCTGGGATCGAGCATCACGCCATCGACGATCTGGTTCTGCTCCACTTCGGCGTCCACCGTGGCGTCGGGAATCTGGATGGCCATGGGCACGGTGCCGCCGCCCGTCGTCGGGTTCAGCCCGAGCGGTCCCGCGACGAGCTCGCTGCCGGCGCCACTTCCCCAGCTGGGAAGCTGCAAGCCAGAGTTCGCCGTGACGCCAGCCGTCATGCCGGCAATCACCATCATTGTCGCAACCATCGGTAACAGCGCTTGCTTGACTCGTCGCATCATTGGATATCTTCCTCAGTCATCTGTTCCGGAACCGGTATGGGCAATCATGCAGATCGGACCGCCTCCGGACGCGTGTTCGTGTGTGTATCACCGTGGGTGACGCCACTCATATCTCACACATGGCGATCGAGCTATGCACTCTCAGGATACGGCAAACGCCGTGATTGCGTCACTCGAATCGCCAGCACGAAACCCTTCGGCGCCTGTGTCTTGCCGGCACTGATCTGTCGCCGTTGCCATTCTACCTTACGCGCTCGTTGCATTCCGGGATTTACCCGGTGGCACTTCACGACGCAAATCGACGTCGATTCATTGTCCACCAGGCCAGCATCGCGGCGCCGAGCACACCAATCCCCATGAAGGCGATCCGCACCGCCGAAAGCGCTTCCCACCAGGTGTCGCCAGCGTCATGCATCGGACCAATACCCGGTCCGGTGCCGGTGCTCGGCAGCTCCGTGACGTCGGCGCATTGATAGAGGAAGACATCCGTGTTCTGCCCGCCATCCACGATGACCCGGCTTTGGCTATCGACCCGTTCCGCTCGCGCCTTGCACCACATGCCCGCGCTCTGTTCGAGTGTGTAGAACCCATCCGGCAGATCGGTGAAGACCGCGACACCGTCGGCGTTGGACGGTGAGCTGAGCGTGATCGCGCCGTCCGTCGAGGCAAGGGTGAAGGTGACGCCGCTCGACCCAGCCTCGCACTCCCGCTCGAAGTCGCTGATCTCGCTGGCATCGGCTCCACAGAGATATTCGCGGACCGTAATCGACCCAGCCGGACCCTCGTGCGCCGGTGGTGGATTCGGGTTGGCCTCCTTCGCAAACCAGTCGCAGGTGACCGAGTCGCCATCGACATTGACAAAGGTCGTCGATCCATCGCTCAGCGTCTTCTGATAGGGATCACCGCCATCGAGCTGGCAGAACACGGCCACGCTGGTCAGGTTGTCCGGCAACGATGGCGTCAAGGTGTAGTCGCCCGGCAACAGCTCATAGAACCGCACAGCGCCATCACCAGACGCGCCGGTATCGGCGGTCAACGGAGGCGCTCCGGCATCGCCGAGGCTGAATGGCACGCCATTTTTGGTATCGCCACAGGCGTCCCGCAGATCGCCGTAACTGGCGCCCGCCACGGACGTATCCGCCGCGCAGGTGTAAAGCGTGACCAGGATTTCGGCTCGTTGCTCCGGTTCCGGTGTGACAGTTGGGGTCGGTATCTGGATTCCCCCCTGGCTGATCGGGATGTAGTACCAGTCGCAGAGGATGTCCTCGCCTTCACCGATGCTGAAAGCGGCTCGCGTGGACTCCAAGCTGGTTTCCACCAACGCGCCATCCGGCTGGGTCGTGCAGTACAGCTCCACCGTGCCAAAGTCGCCCGGAGGGCCACCGGCAAGCGTGTAGTCTCCCGCCGGCAGCTGGGTGAACTCCACGATGCCTGGCCCCGGCGACCGCGGGACGACCGTGTCCTGTTGCAGCTCGCCGTTTGGGCCGGTGAGATCGAACGGCAAATCCGAGATGCCAACATCGTGGCAGGTGTCGTACAACGTATTGCCGCTGTAGTCCACCGGGCACAGGGAGAGATGAACGACCAGCGACGCGCCGGACTCGAGACCACGCACATCACCGGTGGCGGTGGCGGTCGGCTCACTCACGGAAGGGTCCGGGGTCGGCGTCACGATCGGATCCTGGTTCGGCCCGGTGGCTGTAGCCGTCGGCTCGCCCCGCAGGTCGAACGGCATGATGAACCAGTCACAGACAATCTGCTCGCGCTTGATATCCGAGAAGATCGTCACGCCGTTTTGGTTGAACTCCTTTTGATACCGATCACCATCATCAGCGACGCAGAACAGCGCCTCGCGGGCGAATTCGAGCGGAACACCCGAATAGAGGGTGTAGGTCCCTTCGTCGATCCCATCGATCACAACCGGATCGACGTCGTCGGTGTTGATCTCCTCGATCGTGCCACCGCTGTTGCCCCAGGTGAAGATGACACTCTCGACCGGCACCGTGCAGACGCCATCCAGGTCATCGAACCCATTGGGCGCTTCGGTGCCGACCGGGCAGATCACCGGATTGATGGTGACCTTCGCCTGATCAGAAGGCGCTTCTGAGGGAAGGATGTAGAAATCGCAGATCACGGCCTGCCCATCCTCGACCGTGATCTCGCCCTGCTGGGTGTTTCCCGGCGCCATGGGCACAATGGTGTCGCTGTTCGCAAGGGAGCAATAGGTGAAGAAGCTTATGTCTTCCTGCCCCGCCAGGTTGAGATCGATCGTGTACGTCCCACCCGGGATGCTGCCAAACTGCACCACCCCCGGCCCAGGTGTGTTCGGCTGTTCGGTCGCCTTGGTCTGATCGAGCGCGCCATCGTCGGAGGTGAGCTGCACCTGCACGCCGGTCACGCCGTCGCCGTGGCAATCGCCGAACAGGTCATCGCCGGTATAACCCGGCTCGCAGCTGGCGACATGGACCTCGACGGACGATGTGCCCGCCGCTGGCTCGTCCTGTGCCGCGGCCGGTGTGACGACCGACAACGCCGTCATCAGTGTCACCAGCGAAAGGAAGATCGCCGCACAGGCACGCAGCCTGCGCCAGCTCCTGGCGGAACCTCTGGCCATTCGGTGTCGATCGTGATGGTTCATGGAACTCCCCCGCGGTGCTTGGGATTCGCGTCAGCCCGGCTTCGGGCGACCTCGGCGCTTGTTCGGCCATGAGCCGACTGTATCCGATGCGCCTTCTTGTGTATCGAAACGTTCGGACGGTCGCTTTCGTTTCGGCGACATCACGATGGTCCGCCCGGATCCGGCCATCCGCCGCGCGCGCATCGATGTGTACGTACAATCGTATCATACGGCTGTGGGGATATGTTGCGAAGATGACCGCACCAGCGCATCACATTGGGAGAAGCCACATTGGAACACACAAACGGGAACCTGGTCATCCGGATGGTGGCGATGCCCGCCGACACCAATTCGTCCGGCGATATCTTCGGCGGCTGGCTGCTGAGCCAGATGGATCTCGCCGCCTGGGTCGAGGCTCGCAAGCACACCGCGCACCGGCTGGCAACAGTCGCGCTGGACAACGTGGTGCTGCATCGCCCGGTCTATGTCGGCGATTGCCTCCTGTGCTACGCCAGGGTCGAGCGGATCGGTCGCACGAGCATTACTGTCAAGATCGACGCGCTGGTGGAGCGTGTCGACGGCGGCGAGATCGAGCAGGTCACGGAAGGACGGTTCGTCCTGGTCGCGATCGGGCCTGACCGGAAGCCAGTCCAGATCGGGGAGGCATAGGGCGTCCCTTGATCGTCTGTATTGCAATGGAATTGCGATCCGCTCGCGGTTGACGTAAACCATCCGGTGCGCAATGATTGCGGACAGGAACTCTTGCCTGGCTGCGTGAAGAGGTCAGAATCCGCCATGGGCGCTCCTCTGCCTGTCAACCACCTGCACCGTCTTCCAACCCCCCGCGCGCCCCTGATCGGACGCGAGGACGAGATTGGTCATCTGGTCGCGCTATTGCGCCGGGATGACGTGTCGCTGCTCACGCTGACCGGTCCCGGCGGGGTGGGCAAGACCCGGCTGGCGCTGCAAGCCGCGACGGAAGCCCATGCCGACTTTGCGGATGGCGTGATCTTCGTCCCGCTCGCCTCCGTCCGCGACCACGGCCTGGTGCTGCCCACCATTGGCCAGGCGCTGAACGTACGCGAGACGGCTGGACGGCGGCTGAGCGAGCTGGTCCGCGCGGCCCTGGCGGACCACGAGCTTCTGCTGGTGCTGGACAACTTCGAGCAAGTCTCGGAGGCCGCATCCGGCGTCGCGGACCTGCTGGCGGACTGCCCGGCACTGACGATCCTGATC